>Ga0210059_1012036_pt1 | contig 13146 bp, 8 predicted proteins | sample Ectturendosymbi2_FD_188042 | JGI IMG/M metagenome (GOLD analysis project Ga0210059, IMG submission 188042) | Ecteinascidia turbinata endosymbiont from Florida, USA - Sample 2 (SPAdes) (version 2) | ecosystem: Host-associated > Tunicates > Ascidians > Unclassified | place: Key West, Florida...
CCCGCCAGTTACACCACTGATCAGGTGCGTTTCAAACACGAACAGCCATAAGTTCGTTCGCCTGATTCACACGTAACAGTCGGTACGAGTCAGTTCAGCAAACACAGGGCACAGCCAGCGTGCTCTGAGTACACCGACACAATATTCGGCATGCGGCTTGACCAACCGTCATATTGAGATTCATGGAAACTCGCTGGAAGACTCTAGCGTTATCACCACGAAATCTGCTTAGTTGAATAAAACTAAATTTCATGAATAATTAAGACAAGTTTTGACGAATGTTTATCAAAATTATCATATACCGGCAATTCAATCTATACGTACCACAGTTTGGTGGAGGCCCCCTTGGATCGTGAGGCCCTAGGCTTAAGCCTACATAGCCTATTAGTAAATCCGGCCCTGTCCATACTCTATGTAAATGTAAAAGGGAGTGCGACATATGTTTCAAGAAAGGTTGATTAGTCCCGCCAACGGCCTGCGTTCCGTAGTGACAGGGAACTGATCATTCGGTGCATTGCCATTGATTTCCCTGCATCTTCATCTTTGAACATGATGAGCATGATTTCAGTTGTGCCGGTTGGCTTAACACTAGGTTTACCAACATTTTTCTACCCCGCCGAATACCAAGGTGTCGAAAACCACACCAAAGCTATTACAGATTCGTAAAAGGCAAATAGTGCAGAATTTACTGAATTCTACAAATATCTATCCACACTGGCTATGTTTCTATGATATTGGAGTTGACACATAATGAATTGCATTGCATTGCAATATTTCAAATGATCGAACATATACTATCTCTGACAGCTGATCAACTAGTTGAATATAGCTAGCGAGATGCTGTGAGACAGAAGCAGCTATTTACATAATTGTGATGCAAATAGCTCTAAATGGTGAAAATAGTCTTGGCACAGTTATGTAAATCACGGAGGTACCATCAACATGAAGCACATTTACTGAAATTTGGAAACTAAACCGCAAACCTTTTTTCCTGTTTTTCAAACCTAAATGCTTCAAACATGTGGGATCGAGCACCCTTTCCAATTTGTAAGTTATTTTTGAAATGCCAGCAGAACATGTGCCACAAGTTGGTTTCTTGCAAGTGATGCACATTGTTTCATTTTGCTTCATGGCATTTTCTATGTTTTCGAGGTAGATCTCAGTTGACATAAGAAGAATTGGCCTCAACATTTTCAAGTGAAACTTTTTTCATGCGCACGTCGTGTATCAGTTGAAGAAGGAATTTCCGTCTACTCAATATTTTGCCAGTCTACTTTTGAAACAACTCCTACTTGATCCAGTATTTATCGGGTTTCTTTGGCATAAATGTAATGAAAGGACAACGTGACTATAGAAGCATCAACAGCTTGTCCACTGTCAACGAAAAATGTCACCTATATTTTAAATTACACATGGATGTTATTGTCTGGAAATCAACACGTATTGCTGTGAATCGGTCTGTTCGTGGTCAAGAAGACTCAACCACATCAGCAATATCCTTCGCTGTCATTCGAATGTGCGACATGACGAAAAAACAACCAAAGAAGTTCAGCAACAGGAAATAACTTCACTAAATTCACTGTTCGAACGACCACCACCTGCATCACTGTACAACAGTGTCTCCAATATATGCAGTAAAACCTGACACACAACACTGAAGTCCAAACAAAACAACGTGTTTGCCACCAGATTGCAAACATCTCAGTCGGCACATGAAACTAGCAACTTATTTAGGCGTGAAAAAAAGCACCACGAGAAAAAAGTAATTAGTTTTGGTTATCTCCAAGCATTGGGTGTCGAAAACGGCACGTTGGTAAACGCCGGTGTGCAAAAATTGTAGCGATCAAATAACTGTCACAGAAATGAACCAGAATCGCACCAACCATATTTTTGAAAAGTAGTAAGTTTTTTGGGAAAAATAAACAAATCTCAAATTAATGGGATGTGCAGATTTTTGCAGAAATTGAATGCAAAAATTACTTGGTGTCGAAAACGACACCTTGGTAAATATAGTGTTAATAATAGGGCCCCCTGAAGCAACATTTTAATTACTCAGCCAAAGAAGGCAAAGATTAGGTGGCACCAAGTACACTTTCATTTAAACTCGCTTTTTCTATCCCCCCGCGAGTGTTAGGAGATGGTCTTCGGCGCGCATCTCCACTTGCTTGCGTCACGCGGCTGCTTGCGTAGTGAGTGAATTCTGCACTGATGGCGAGTGAATGGCAGAACTGCGCGGGAACCGAACCCTTGCTTCCCCATCAACGCCCAGCGCGGACCTGGACACGCTGCAAGTACCGTGTTTTAAGCTTTCAGTATGACCAGGCCGGATGACGCTTGCCCAACCAACTGTATCAACTGAAAATACGTATCCCGAACTTTTGCTTCTTGCTCTGATTATAGGTTACTAGGTTACGGAATTAGTTCGTAGGGTAATACTCTCCGCTAAAACTCCTCGACACCCGATTTGTCGTCGACACTGGACACCCGGAAATATTTAGAAGAAAAATTAATAAGTATGAGATTCTCTCAAATCCAAACAGTTTTAGAGTCCGAACAGTTTCCGAACAGAACCGAACAGTTTCCGAACAGTTCCGAACAGTTTCCGAACAGAAAATCCGAACAGTTTCAAATCCGAAAAGTTTCCGAACAGAACAGTTAACAGTTTTAGCTCAGAGTTAGTGTGTGCCACACCGCTCACGATATTTGCTTTCGTTCTGAAGAAAAATTTGAAATGTCACCAGAGGTGATTAATTACGTCCCTCTTATTCTGTTTCAAGTAAATGCGAAGTTTGAAAAGATTATAGCACGTAGTGCTTTTCATTATTATTCTCTCGTAACTGACGCTTCGTGTTAACATCTTCTGCAGATTAAAATAACGTAAGAAAAACTTCACAGCAATCAGTAACCACGTTGTGCATAATGCAGAAATTTGTATTTATAAAACAATAAATACCAAGTAAAAAGAAACAAACTTTCGGATGTTGTAGCAAAAAAACAAAGAAGAAAATAAAAACAATTTTCTCAAAAGAGGAAAGTATATGCGAACAAAGAATGCAATGCGAATGGCTTTCGGGAGGTAGAAAAACGTTTTTGGAATTCTGTTATTGTCTTGCGTGGTACGTTTTGTTAATCCATTTTCAAGAAATTTTATCAGTAGTTAAAATTTTTCATTTTTGCATATTCGGTAAAGTTATGTGTTATTTTCAAGCATTTTATGTGAAAGTTTGAGAACAATTGTCGGTTTTACAACAAACCAGCAACAACAGTGAAAAGCAACAGATGGATGATGATATGGACAGAAAACCTTGATTCGCCATGCGCAGATTTTCCACCAGAGGTCGTTGTAGGATATCCTGTTAACAAAACGTCATAAAAGTTGCACTGTTAGGCTCCGTGATTAGTAAAGTTTATATTTCATGCACAAATGCTAATAAGAATGAGAAAATTGTTTTGGAAATGCAGTATGAAGAATTATATATTGCAAATTACGTGAATTCACAAAAAAAACGGATCAAATTTAGAGCGTTTTTCAGCGTTGCAATTCCTTCGGGCAACTTGTGTATTATTTTTGCTTTCGCAGCAAAGTCCCGAATAAACATGAAGACACGAGTCCGGAGACGTTTCACTGAAGTGCATGCGTCGTGTCATGCGTCGTGTCATGCGTCGTGTCATGCGTCGTGGTATTCAACTCAGACGGAACGCAACGTTTTAACAGGTTAATTTGTTAAAAGAACGAATTACGCGCAAACGAAGCTACAGGCAAATGTGTTTCTTATGCGTCATCGCTGGTTTCATGGCGTAGCCTATGCTGAAGGAGAATGAGTTTCCCTTAGACACAGTAAGTTGTATCTTAAGTGGCGTGAGGAGTGTGTCCAACTGGCTCACTCTCATAAAGCTGCAGTTCCATGAGTATATTCAAGATTTATGGTAATTTGGGCAATTACTTCACCATTTGTGAAATTGAGACTTCTGTTCGAAACAATTGCCACTTTCTGTCTTCATTAGCCATTTATTTGTGAAGGGAACATCATAGGAATGGTTGATTTAGAAGCACATTATCGTGGTCTGCATTGTGTTGCAAGTCCAGTGCTGCACTACAATTGACAAAACTTTTTTAAAACAGAACTCGTTTAGCGTTATTTGCAACTTACCTGTAAATAATCCCGGCACAATTACTGTTTGCGAGGCTGACATTGCATAGCTGGTTGGACTGCCTGTTGCGTTTACCAAGAACGCAGTGGACTCGGTGGTGGCGTCGTCACCTGTAAACATTCTGATGGAGCTGCTCGAGTTCAACCGGTTGCTCGTCGCAGGAGTTGCGTTGATATTTTGTAATCTGCTGACAGTGCTTTGTTGGTTGGTTGAAAAATTATTTTCGAAGGAATTCGTTGCAAACAGCATTTTTGCAGTCGCCGCAGACTTCCCTTGGAACATTCTGCCAGCCAACTTTGTTATCAGTCCTCCCCTAGCAGTGCCTTCTGCTGTGGATTTGGTGAATGGGGAAGTTACGCTTTGGCTTGGAATGCAAATCCTGTCCGGAGAGAGGACAAAACCAGGTTTGCAAACGCAGGTGTAGGATCCTCGAAGGTTGATGCAAAGTTCTGTGTGTTCGCCGCAGGCTGTGCTGTTGCCGGTACATTCATCTATATCTGGAAAAATACGACGTAACTTTAATTTGTTTGTTGGAGTTGATATTTTTTCGTGTTCGTCATAAACGTTTTTAGTGTTCAAGCAAATCAAGACTTTCTTTTGCGATGGCTTTTATTTTGTTTATTTTCCGATATTTCGCCCTCCTGTTCAGATTGGGCTCAGCAGGGCAATGTTGTTAACCACTTCACACGCAATTTACCACTAAAAATATATGTCAATGTGACGTGCAACTGAACAAGTAAACAAAATAAAATCAACCATAAGAAGAAAGACTTAATTTGCTTGAAACTAAACCTAGTGACAACAGCTTCGAAGAACATGGGTAGCAGAAAGAACAAGCGTATTTCTTTTTATTATACTTCAGTTTCAGCACAACCGTGGAAATTTATGAATGAGTCATGTTTGACAATTAAAAGCTCTGAGTATGTTGTAAGCTTTCGAGTAATCTACCGGCCGGGATCTGTTTTCATCACTTCGCGATGATTTTGACATATCTGTATTCAAGCAGTTAGCCTCCGCAAAGGTGACACAGTCAATTCAATCAGAAAACCTTTTTAGGAAATCAGTTCGTGGAAATTGGACGCAGCGTCAGTTCCGAAATCTTGTTGGGTTATTTTTGGATCAGTTTTTAAAACTTAAGAGGCTTACGATGCTTAAGTTTCTATTACTTGTCTTTATCACATTGATTTCATAAAAACGTTTAAAGCAACGCTTCTTTTGTGAGAATCCAGCCTTAGTTAAGCATCTACTGACGCTTCAAATCAACCTAAAATTTGAAAAAAACTTGATTCCCAGCAAATATATAACGTGTCTACAAACCAATGGATTAAGATGTTGTTCACGTGTTTTAGTGTTAAGCACATCACATCAATGCGCAAATGTGCTTACCAACGCACTCTGACGGTTTCGGAAGCGCTTCGTTGGCTTTTGCTGGCAAAACGGGCAAGTACCCATTGGGACACGTGCATTTCACCAACGACGGTTGCAAGTCTATGCACTGTCCGACAATGACGTCACACGGATTGAGGGGGTATTCAACACAAACGTTGGAAACTGTGGAAAAAGCAGTATTTAAAAAAAATCCGATCGCATGTAAAGCGCTGCTCAGTTTTTAATAGAAACATGAAAAACATGACACACTTGAATTCTTACTAGCAACGCAACCATGGGTTTTGACCAAGAGATTCGAGCAATGATTTGGATATTACTAAAATGGATAATAAACTTTTATCTTGGGGGCAAAAAGTGTACAACATTGCAAACTTGCGCAGTGTTTAAGGTTACTTAATTATTTGAGGCTTGGTAATTCCATAAAATTCAAAACGAACTAATATATTTTACTTTTAATTCACCACCAATTCAACAATTGGTATACAATGACAACTCAATAACTATGTAATTAATAACATATTTTATTTGTAATTCAAAAACAATTGGTATAAAATGACAACTTGGATCACAGGCGTTAACATTTCTGTGTGTAAATAACTGTATAATTTATGACATATTTTATTTTTAATTCAACAATTGGTATAAAATGACAACTTGGATCACAGAAAGTAACATTTCTGTGTGTAAATAACTATGTAGTTTACAACATATTTTATTTTTAATTCAACAACAATTGGTATGAAATGACAACTTGGATCACAGAAATTAATATTTCTGTGTAATTAACTTTGAAACTACCAAGAACAACGGCTAATAACTTAAGGATATTGATTTTGTGCTGCATGCTCCTCACTTTCTAAGTTCGTCGCTGCGCTTTTCGCCGCTGCTCTTTCCGCTTCAGTTTTGCTCTGATAGTAATTTGTTGAAAGTTGGGGAGGATGACGTATCGGTAAAATTTGTATTACGGCGACTGAAATGGAAAACAGAATAAAGCTATTGGCAACACTTAGCGGTTTTTGTTAAGTTTTTTTTTGACGTTTGTCTAGATTCTGGGAATGAGATTGGTGATGCTTGGAATAATATTATATAACGCGTGTTACTATATTAGAACATACATCATCATTTACATGCCAATTTTGCCACATCTACCGAGAATGACAACTTTTTCAACTGTTAATATCAAAAGAAGCACAACTGGAAAGTCATCAACACCAAATTAAGATGACAATCGAATATGGGAAAAAAGCAATTAATTCACCATTTATTTGTAACCATTTTTTGAAAAAAACAATCTATGATGATGATTGCATCTCAAAATCTGTAAAGATACTTACAAATTTCGTAAGATCTTCCTTTAGGAATCCCAACTACCAGAAGGAAAACAATTGGAAATGCGGTTTTGAAAATCATTTTTTGTTTTTATTTTAAAGAAAGTCGAAAACCTTGTGCTACAAGCTAAAGCTATGATTACCTGTGACAAAAGAAAGCAAAGTAAAATAACTGTAGATTTTTTTGCAACAAAAAGTAACGTTTTAATTTCTGCATCAAATGTTAAGACCTTTTCTCGACAGTGATGTCAAGAAACTAAAGTGCGTCTATAGATACATGGTTTTGAATTGGAAACATACAGCATGTTGCTAAAATTTGTGGGTTAGATAACGACCAATAAAATTTGCTCACCAAATAATTTACATTAAAGAACAAAGTAAGTCATCAATACAACTGTTCGAAAAAAAGCCTACTGGCTACTCTTTCCAGTTTGTTCTTTCCAGGAAGCAGGGCTCTCAGTAGAATATTTCAAGGTTCCAGAAAAAATAATGGGAAAAGTACAATTTTTATCATAGCCAAACATTTCTCTGAACAATGTTTCATTCTCAACATTATTGTTGTTTTTTTCAACGATGACAAAAGCAAAACCTATCCATGATATTCGCCATGGCAACAAAATTGCTACTGTTTCGAATGTCTTTGGCAACACATCTACTTTCCTTGAAATTTAAATATGTCTGAAAAGATTTTTTCTTTATTTACTGGTGTACTTCTTTCAAAATTGCCTGTTAAGTACGTTTTAAACAAACTTTTCTAAACTGGACTGTCAAGGTAAAAGTGCAGAACCAAAACAAAATACTGGATTAAATAACTTGCTTTATGTTTCAATATTGACTTTAACTTCAGTGAACAAGACTTTTGTTATCACTAGCACAGATGCAGTAAGCAAAACCATAATAATAACGTTTTTCACCAGGAAAGTTCTTGGCATCTGGCACGACCTTACTTCGTTGGTGCGCTCTTTTACGTTCAAAAATTGCAACTTCTGCCATCTCCGATGTTTCACGGAAAAATTAAGCTTGCCATTTGACAACACTCGGTTCAGAGGATCAGGTCCATAATCTTATAAAATTATCGTCGTTGTTTCAGGCTTACAAAGCACTTCATGGCTTTCCTGACAATAAGATCCGCATAAGCATTGAGAGGCATTCTTACAGTCGTGACTAACTTGAATCGCGTCATGTCTGTCAGCTCGTGGCGTCATCTGTCAACTTTACATTACAAATATGGTTAAAGCACGTGGATGGCCAGAAACGTTCTAGCTGGTAACTGCTACAAATGGCTACGAAAACATTCTCTCTGCGTAAAAACACTTCTGCACTGCTTGTTACGAAACCCAGTGACTATGTAGCATTTAAAATTTTTTTCCCGATAGTCGCTAAGAATTTTTTGATCAAGCAGCAGGAATTTCAGAAAAACAATTTCGCAGTTTTTTGATGCATCGCCGTCAAGCTTTTGATCTTCTATGAAGCTGTCCACAAAGCTTTTTTCAAATGTAAAATGAAGGTGAAATCTCTCGAAAAGAATCAAGCGTGCATGCGGACATGTAGGCTACAAAGCTTTGTTAGTAGTGTATGTTGACTGAACTATCCGGTGGTATCGGACTAATACCATGCTGCATTGAAGGACCTGGCGATTGTCGATCGCGTTTATTACGTAGAACCTACTAATATTGAAGTCATCTTCGAAAAAAATGAGTGTTTGAGTTTTTTCTCAAATAAAGCTCAACAGCATAAACTAGAAGCAATGTAAAGTTGTTTTGAAATTGGATCAAAACGCTTGCGCTTAAAAGTAAGGCAAAAGTTTGTAAGTTTAAGGGTGAATATCTCCATTTTTGCCGGTCGAGTAATGTGCCCAGACGTGTAGCGCGAAAAAGCTGATTCGAATATTTATTCAATTGAATTGCTTTTGCAAATAGCAGTTTTAAAGAATTGCTGCAACAATAATTTGGCAACGACTGCAAACTTTGCACTCAGAACAAAAATCTAGCGTACAATCAATCACGCCAAATTACCAAAACTACGATTTAGAGATGGCGAAGCTATGATTTTATACCATTGATCGGAACCGTAATACGATCGTAAATGCAACGCAATCAGTCGCCTGAGGCAGCAGAGGAAATGACGAACATATTCTGTTTGAAGGGAATGTCCGCATTTGCTCATCAGTGTCTGTGACCGGCGGGAGAATAGTTGGTTTGCTGTGCAAAGACTTTTCTCCTTTTTCCTCGCGGCAGACGTTGGTAGAGACTGACACAACGGACGGGTCCTTGTTGCCAACCAAATTAAATTGCGCGTTTATTTACAATCATTTTTTTGCGTATTCTGTCCTTTACAGTAGCAACGAAAAGCAACGAATTCTTTTTTAGATGTGATTCCGACTTTCTAAATCTGAAACAAGTTGTATTTTGTTGATTGCTTGTGCTGAAAAAGATCTGTTAGAAAGTTCGCAACGGTGCAATTTCCATTGCCGCTTTTGCACTGCAACGAAACTGCTTTATTATTAGCCACCAAGCACCTGACCACCATCCCTCACTGATACTGCTGCTTCTCAACAAGCTCCTCTCTGCAGTTGCGTAGTCGCAGCGTTCAAGCAAACTACTGCTCATATGGAATCGGTATGCGATGTTTTACATGTGATTTCGGAGACTGGCATTCTTCTGTTGTTGTCTCGGTCTTTGTCTTTTTTGATCTTCTTTCGTCGCTGAACTGCACAACAAACCTTATTTGGTAAGGAGCGAATGACTTATTTTGCATTGGCGGCAACCGTCATGGTTGGGCCAAAGTGCACTGTTTTTGGTATTTTGAGCTCGTTGTTATACTTGTTGCAACATCTTCACATGTCCGCTTTTGATTAAACTCTCCAGGTTGAATTTTCACGTAGAAAAGTAATTTCTATAAAGCGTAATAGACTTAATTCTAGTCGACGGTCTTTTGTTACCTAACAGAACAACTGCTTTCTGCCGTATGTCCTCATTTCTGCGTAGGCCTCTCTCCGTCTTACAATTTATGCTGGAGAATGCAACTTTATCGTATTTGCTCTCGTTCTTGATAAATTGCTGCGTGCAAAGAAAAGGCAGCCGTAAAAGAAAATGGCTTTCTAGACCCAAGCAAACACAGAAAGGTGAGCAAAGCAAGTCAGTAGGACGTCAGCTGCTCACATTCGAACAAGGCTCAGGTAGAAACTGCGACCTCCATATTTTCCTTACACCTGTTTTTTTCGCTGAAGCATTTTGGTCATTCTTTGCTGATACATTTTGGTTACTGAAACATTTCGGTTACTTGTCTCACGGTTGTATTAAAACTCACCACAACAGTGTTTTTAGCCTGTATTTTCAAACATTCTGACCGAAATGCCTCAATTTTTTCGGTCATTTCAAAAACGTTTCGGTCCATGACCGAAACATGATCGAACAACCGAAAAACCCAGCCTCTCACCGTTGCAAACTAGCCAGCTCTTTTTTGCAATTTTCCTGCGTTAATCAATCAATTAGCCAAAGGTTTTGTTCGTACCAGGTTCAAGGCCAACCTGACTTTGGTTATTGTAATTTTTACGCCTTTTCGCAGCTACGAGTATGAGTTTTACGCAGAGCAGTGTAGTGAAGTGAAAGGTATTGACGTATCAAAAAATGTGCATATGTTGCATACCCATAATGAGGGTTTGCAGAAAACTACGGTAATAAACGACTGTAAGAATAATAAAATAAAAAATAATCTAAAAAACAAATAAAATAAAAAACAATCTAAAAAACAAATAAAACAAAAAACAATCCTCCACTGCTGCACTCTTTATTTAATCTATTTTTCCAACAAGCGATCAACAACAAAAGCTGAGTTTTTCGAAAGCAAAAAAGAAATACATTTGTTAAAAAAATAAAGTATTTGAAATCATTTCAGCAATGTGCAACTAACAAACGAGTATTTCTGCATTATTAAATCGTGACAAAAATTTATCAACTAGCAATAACGAAAATAAGGCATTGCTTCGTTGCTTACATCAGTGAGGCAGTTTCAGTCTCGCGTGCATATGGAAGAAAGCTAGAAGAATTGATCCATTGAAATTTGAATCGTTTATTTTGGAAATAAAGGCAAACCATTAGTATGTCTTAGAATCGGATACTTGACAATTGGAAAGTTGTCATACATTTTTCACCGTTTTGCAGAAATCAAGTAAAGTCATATCTGAGGTTTTGCTCCAAAGCTTCGGATTCTGGAAATGAACTTATTCAAAGAGTTTTTTTTTTCAAGTGAGGAAGAAAGCTTGAAAACGCAAAAACAAATTCCCCGTCTAGTTTGCCAGGATATCTCCAGTTTTACCTTCTACAGGTTAGTTGCTGGTAAAGTTTGCTGCGTACAGGCGTGTTAATCTATAATGTCATTGTTGAGACGGACCTCGGCAAACACAATTTTAACCATTTGCTTTTATTTCTGGCATGAGCCTGAGTTCCGCAGGGGTTATTTGCTGGTATTGTTGATAAATTAATCTTTGCTTTTGTCTTGCCGTTTCCTCAACGGAACAACTGGCCATGCGAATATCCTCAAATCCTTGCTTTCTGATGTAATACGTATATTGTTGCAAACATATTTGAAATGTGATCATAACACGAGTTCTCTAAAAGCGTTTTGTTGAAAAATCTCTATTTTTGTTTCTCCAAACACGTCATCTTACACTTTACCAGGCCTCCGGCAAACGACAGAATGATATAGTTATATGCTACTTCTGTGACGCAACCTGTTTAATCTTTTTGTTGCATATTTGCGTTTAACACCTGATAGATTACGCAACTATTTGAAAGCATGGCTTGTTAGTTTTGAAAATCAAAATAGTATGTCAACCATTGCTAGGGCTACTCTAAAGTTTTTGAAAATAAAATAGCTGACTTTTTGAAAATTGCAATAGCAATAGCATTATTTTTTGACTAATGTGTTTTTTTACAAGTGTATTCTTGTCTGACTTGAAGTGGCTTGCAAAATGATTGAAATTGATTTGGCTGCAATTCCAGCACACGCGCGTTTCTAATTATCACTTCTAGCAATATTCAATTTTATTGTGTTTACTTTTCTTGTGCCCATGGGCGTCGGAAATGGGGAGGCAGGGGTCTTGGCTCCTTGGATTTTGAAAGTTGATATTTTGCCATTAACGTTTTTACAGAAAAAGCTTTTTCCCTTAGTTTCAAGTTGGTAAAACGAAATTATACCACTGTTGGTCCCTTGTGGCAAATCTCTTTCTGGCCCTCTAGGTAAAACCACTATTGACCCCCCTGGAAAAATCCTTCCGACGCCCATACTTACGCCCTGAATTTCTTCAAAGTTATTAAAGTAATGAGGTCTTTTTTTGGCTGTGTACTTCCTCTAACGTGTGCTGCGTTTTTCCTCTGATATATCGTGGATCAGATTGCTCGCTGGTTACCTGCAGAGCTTCGTATGCACATGGTTACTGATTACTAAACCTATAATAGTGTGCTTTTATAGCAGTTTATCTTTTTTGTGCACTCTGCTGTATGCATGTGTTCATCAGGCGCTCAATACAAATTTTCTTTTTTTCATTTAGTTTGGGTGACGAATCGTGGTGTGCGTTTGCTGGCATGACCACTTTTGTTAATGATAGGCTATCAACTGCTTTTGAAGTAAATTTAAATTGGTTGACAAACAGTTTAGACGGGGGATTCTGACGTCTGCCTACGCAACTTTTCCCCAAATAAAAGTTGCAAAAGCCATGACTAAATAATGCAAAATACAAAAGTGAAGAGGAAGTAGTCTGCAGAATGCAGTGATAACCAAAGAATTCAAGTATGTTCTTTCCACGATGGGTATAAGCAAGGAATCGATCAGCAAATTTAATAGGAAATCGATTTCACGTAAAATTACGCATCCTCAGTCCTGAAAATTGCAAGCAAAGCTTACAGGTGAAAAGTTGAAAAGCTGAAGTAACAGCAGAGAAAAAAAAACAAACTCAAGACTACAATCAAAATTTCGTAACACAAGCTCATAAATCATAACATCTTAACAAACTGACTGACGTCAAGAATGCTAGTGGCGACAAAAAATGACTCATGAATTAAGTGTTTACTCAAAAATTAAAAGGACGTTTACTCAAATAAATAAATGACTGAAACATCTAACTAGTTGATGCTAATGGCTGAAAAATTTCTCCAACTAAAAACTAACTCTTGGTGAAATGACTAACAACGGTAGAGAAAAATAGTAAGCCATGTGCGGGCAGTAAGTCTCTGGGGTACGCATTTAAACCTGCCACGAGTTCGCTTTAAACGCTGCG
>Ga0210059_1012037_pt1 | contig 13144 bp, 7 predicted proteins | sample Ectturendosymbi2_FD_188042 | JGI IMG/M metagenome (GOLD analysis project Ga0210059, IMG submission 188042) | Ecteinascidia turbinata endosymbiont from Florida, USA - Sample 2 (SPAdes) (version 2) | ecosystem: Host-associated > Tunicates > Ascidians > Unclassified | place: Key West, Florida...
TTATGGTTCTGGGTGAAAACTCAAGCATTTATGGTTCTGGGTGAAAACTCAAGCACTTATGGTTCTGGGTGAAAACTCAAGCACTTATGGTTCTGGGTGAAAACTCAAGCACTTATGGTTCTGGGTGAAAACTCAAGCACTTATGGTTCTGGGTGAAAACTCAAGCACTTATGGTTCTGGGTGAAAACTCAAGCATTTGTGGTTCTGGGTGAAAACTCAAGCACTTATGGTTCTGGGTGAAAACTCAAGCACTTATGGTTCTGGGGGAAAACTCAAGCACTTATGGTTCTGGGTGAAAACTCAAGCATTTATGGTCGGCTACTCACGGCGAACTCCGGAATGTGCTGCTCTGCGGAACTTTCGCTTCCGCTTTCAAGAATCGTCGCGAGGTAAGTGCGCAGGACGCGAGAAAACACTTCGATTTGCGTGCAGGCCGTCGATACGTTGGTGATTTCGGCCTGGTACCCTGCGTCCGATATTAGCTGGAAAGAATGCGGGAAAAATCTGTGACCGGCTGCAGCAAATTGCAATGCGCTAATGTTTCTATCGACATCTTCGCACGATCGTGCAGGGAATAAGAACGACAAGCGTAATAGAAAAAAACCGTTCGAAACGTTGCAGAAATTACCGGGTTACAATTTAAGTGGGAACGTTTAAACAAACGCATCACAATTATCAGCAAATTTGCATGCAACAGGTCACGTTCAGTTCATACGACACAGTGTCCTCATATATCAGCAAACATAATTACAAAACGTATTATAATTTCCACAGAAACTTACTTTGATGGTAAAGTTAAGCATTAAGCAGTCAGGATACTCCTCTGCAAGCCTGTAGAAAAGCTGTCTCCATTTCTGGTGTGCAATCATTCCTTCCAACCACGAAGGAGTCTACGTGTATAATTGTTTGTTTAAGCTTTGTCAACTGAAATGCGTTATTTTTTGTTTACTTGCAGCACAAACATGACCCGTAACTGCTTGCTAACGCATCCAACAGACACTTTTGTTATTATTGTTGCAACAGTATGTAGCCAGAAGCTATCATTCGAAGATCTGACAAATCCAAAATATTGCACTGCACAAGTAACCAACGAAAAGGTTTCGTAATCCCCGACGACACAGAATCGCACGTTTCCAGTGATACTCCGAATGCTGAGCACTGCAGGAGCAAAGCAGGTTCTTCGCGGACACTTCCTGAAAACTTTCCGCAACACCTTTGCGACTTGAAAGCAATCGCCAATATTTCGGGCTGCACGCCGCACACAGTATAGGAAGCCGGGCACGCACCAAGCCCCTCACGAACGTTTACGTAAAAAGCAAGACGTTCATGGAGTAATACCTCCCCTCCCTCGGTGAAGATGGTGTCCGCTTTTTTTGGATCGAAATGCTTTATCAGCAAGTCATTCAAGTGGTCTTCTACCAAGTCTTGCACTTCGGTAGGTGCCAAGCCTGTAAAGTGAATGTTAGCTTTTCTACGCAGGAGAAACAATTCACAGATAGATCTGCTTGCTAACTCTAAGATACGCCCATAAGCTCAGTTAAAAAAAAAACATTTTCGTTTACGGACAACCGACAGTCTCATCACACTTGGGTTTCCTACACGTTTATCTGTTAATTCTCAAAACTATATGCATCATGAGCAGAGTAATTGTCGTAAATCATTCGTTTTGTGCGCTTTCATGTAGTGCTTCGGCAGAGCTTTGAGCTCGGCAGCAGTTCACTTATTTGCTTGAGTATTAATTTCCGAAAAATGTAGTGCTCGCAGGGTTTCAGTAAAACACTTGACATTGCTTTAAAATGAACGCTAATGAATTTATGTGAAAAGTGCCACATTTTCACAGAAACAGCTCGCAATTTTAACAGAGTGTAATCGTAATTTGGATCACGGTATTTCTACACCTTCTTTGAAAAGTTTTTTTTCCCTTCGTTTAACCAGGTGAACATGCAATGCACACAGCGTTAAACAGAAAATAGCACAGTTGTATTCCTGAAGGCAGGCTTACAATCACCATGATATATCACCTTCTTGAGCTCAGCGCGCAACAATAGAGATCACCCAACGAGAGCACCCTATTATTGCTTGTTCGCGCCACATAAATACAGGGCTATTTTTGACGCACATCCCGTTCGTGGTGCATGGCGCATATGACGCCGTGCCAATAGAGCGAACGACCCCAACACGAGTTGACAACGATACCTTAAATCAGGGTAAGCGTAAAAACAGTCGAAATTATTTCTGCAGACGTCAACAAAAATTGTGCTGTGTGGGTATTTCAAACTCTAGGACGCTAAAGGACCACGGTCAAGAAACTCTGCTGACCGATAGGGCAAAGAGACGACAGCGTTTTCAACAGCTTTTCTCTGTTTAAACATTAAAAGCTTACTTGCATGAAAGTAACGTAAAAGTTTTACATATATGAATAATATTTATTTACCACACATGATAAGCCATTCAGCAAGGAGGTTGACCGTCTGGGCGACAGCTGTGTAATTGTCTGATAACAATTCCACTACTTTTTCAGGCATACCTCCGGCATGAAAATACCTGAAAAATATGCATAAGGTACTGTATTGCATAAAATAAAGAATTTGACCAAAAAATGTCTACCTACCATATGCAAAATATAAAAACGTGCATGCGCTAGACTACAACAAACCAACAATGTAAAGACTACAGGATGTTTTTCATATCGCAATCTAAAACCTACGCTATTTGCCAAACATAGCAAAATGACACACGGCATGTTGAAGCATTTTGCGATGAATGACCACAATTTCAAGCGGAACATGTTGCAGAGTTTTTTAGCCAGAAATATTTTTGTAGGCTATTGTTTGAAACCCAACATCCTTTACAAATCGACCGGCATTACACCGATGTATCGTGTCGGCAAAATTCCGCCGATATTTCTGCATTTGCTCAAGAAGGCCACAAGGCTATTGTTTTGACCAGAGTGTTCGGAAGACCGAGTTGCAGCTCCATCTCTAATTCATTAGCGTTAAATTCTCTGTCCTGTTCCTTACGGCGTGCAGCAATCTCACAACTCGAATTAGTGTTTAATGCATTTGGCCACGAAATCAATCGGTTTATGACGTGACATACACTCATGGTATATTTTCGTGCGGTAAGCAAATGACCGACAACGAACAAATCACGGCCTGCGCTGTGGTGTTTGACTGTTTTAGTGACCTACGTCTTTGCGCAAAAAATATCGGTATCCGCCATGAAAAAGGAAAATGTCTGTGTCGACACAAAGTCGCATCAGTCACGCTCTATTCCGTCATTACTTGTTTAGGTTTTACTAAAGCAAATGATGATGGACTCGTGTCACAGTAATCCAAGACATCAAGCAGTGTTTGATGCGAGACGAAGACTATCCATTTGATGAATGAATTACTTCAAGTAGTCTTTATGCAAAACTGACAGAAGTCCTTATTAAACCCTTTATTTTTCCAGTAGTTCTTATTAAACCTTGTTCTTGAAACCCGTGCAGCAAAAAAAACAACATGTCATTCAAAGTGTAACAATAAAACTGTTGGTTGCTTTTTTTGTTGAACCGCCAGGTCTGTTTAATTTACATTTCTAAGCTCTAGAGTGCAGAGCAGCTATGTCCAACCCAAACGACTTTCTGAGCCAAAAAGTATGTCACTATCTTAACCAGGGCCGCACACTGAATGACATATGAATGAGGGCCGCACATTTAATGGCCTAATTTGATCTCAACAAACTAAATTTAGCTAAAGCTAATGTACTGAAAGCGTTCGAATCCTAACTGCAATGGTAACAGACTTGATAAAGTGGCACTGAGGACCACCTGCAACAAAGATGTCAAATTCAAGATTATCAAAATAAGGACAAGTTGTCAGTGCGTAGAATATTTTTACTACAGCGATAACCTAAACTGAGCCGCACAAAACCTTCAACATGCGGCCTGCAGGTTGGACATAGCTGGTGTAGAGGTACCTGGAAAGTACTTATAGATGATTAAATTACAATCAATTAATTCAATTTTTATTTCGCGAGATGTGGAACAATGCATGTTTCAACAAAGAGACTACGAGGGTTGGCGAAGTGACCGCGAGGTCATCACGTCAGCCAACCCTTAAAAAGAACAAGGAGAAAGGCAGTCAGAAGATTATGTTTGTCGCAAAGAAATGAAAGGTAAAACACACACACACAAAAGAAAAAACTCAAGATATACAACAGATCAAGTGCAGAAAAAAAACGTCACAAACGAGCAGCGGCACGAGCAATGAATTAACTAGAAACAAAGACGGGTTTGCTTGCTTCGAATGAAGCAAGTGCGTACATAATGCCGGGAATCAATTAAATTTATATTTGAAAGAGGAGCTGTTTATATAATTTCCTAAATGTATGGTAAGGTCTATTTAATAGCGTTGTTGTTTTACTGTATTGTATACAGGAATAATCAGTACCTTATTATCCAGTTGACGTGTATAAAAATTATGATATTTTGATGTGTATCCATGTTCATTTGTGAATTCTTTTGGTGAAATTCCATTACATATCTTAAACATGTATTTAGCCAATTCGTATTTATATATGTTATTTATGTCTAGAATATTAAGTAGACAGATGCAGATCGTTTATGGATATTTGTTCATTGGTGTGAATTTTACAGACATTGTGTATAGCTCAGTTATTTAATTTTACAAAAGAATCTGACAAGGTTTTATTTGCAGTGTCCCAAATAATAATTGCATGGTAGAGGTAACAATAACCAATAGAGAAATAAATTTTACAAAGCAGATCTACATTAACATAAGGCTGCAACTTGTATAGTGCCACACTACCAAATGCAACCTTTTTACCCACATGAGCAATATGTAGTTCCCAATTTAGCTGCAAGTCTATTACAACACCTAGCTATTTTATACTTTCTACTTGTTCTACTGGGATACCACTGCAAGAGAGGTTTATTGGGGAGGTTAAAGGGGGAATTTTAGAAGAGTATGAATTTAATTTTTGTATAATTAAGAGTTAATTTATTTGCATTCAGCTTGAGGTATAGTGTTAAATCCAGTTTTGCTGTATTATTATTACAGTTCGCCAGAAATCTTATTATGTTGTTCGGACGTTTAAGCACAACACATTATATGCACATCTCAATGCATGGACATTTGCATACAGCCATTACTACATTATGTTATTATAAAAATGCATATGCATGTCCCAACATGCTTCTAACAAGTTTGATATGTCTTAATGCTTAAAACTTGTCATCTTCAAGTTCCTCAATATTTTCATAATTATTTTTCCATACAAATTTTCATAATTACATTTGAAGTTTGAGTGTATCACAGTTAATGTTAAAAATCTGAATTGCAACCAATAATCCTGAAGTGCCAGCAAGAAGCTAAGCACAAAAATTGTCAACTTATTTAAAAAATTGTCAACTTATTAACTTATTTCAGTGATTCGGTAACTAGTAAATGTAAGAAAGTTTCAGATTTGTTTTTATGCAATGCCACTTGAATAGGTGCAAGACATTATTCCTAAAGCTGAAAACCATTTCTCTATTCAAACACCCAGAATTTTCTGAACCCAGTAAGTAGGTGTGTGTTTTAAACAGCAGAAAAATTATTTGAAAAAACAGACAGCATAGTAATCACCAAGAAAATGATCTGCAAGACTTGACAGCTTTCCTGAAGAACTTTTATGAAGCCCACCAGCAAATATTGCGATTAACAAAAGCAATGCAACTTCACTAACAGTGCATAAGTATACCATGGCCCAAGTATATACATTTTTTGCCAATACAAAACCTTTACCATGCATTTGTTACAATGTTTAACTTACAATGTTTAAAAATGTTTAAAAGTTAGTCACACCATCAATCACTGCATGCATAATACAGTATAAGATTCATTCAACTTATACAGGAAGGCTAACCTAATAAAAAGATACAGCTAACCTCTTTAAGCATGTAAATATAGCTGACTCCATGATGAAATCTTTGCTCTCCATCTGCTTAATACAGCCCCCTATAACTGAGCTTGATGCTTCTTCAAAATCCATGGATGGATCCACCTAAAATTGCAGAGGAACAAAATCTGATGACATGTACTTAGCTACAACAAAAATTTCAGTAGCACATACATATTTGCATTTTTGAGTAGCAATGTGCTTATGATCAGAGAAGTTTCATAGCTACATTCTAGGCACTTGTGATTTGAGACGGATCAGAAATGCGGAATAAGAAGTTTTTCATTTTATAGCTTTTGAAAATAGCAGTGAGAAAGATTTACTTCAGAGTATGCAATTAAGTGGACATTGCTTTGATGTTACCCAGGTTTCTTTATTTATTTACTTGGTTTCCATAGAACGTTTTACCTGGTCGGTTAAGCACACTATGTAGGTTAAATTTTAAATTTTGGAACTCAACATCTAATTTGGGTTTGAAGACATGTGATACCGATTGCAGAGACTGTGAGTCATGTTCCTATCAAGGTACACAACTACATTAATTTAAAGAATGGGTGATCTTCTCTACTGCAGATGTTTATAAAATGGTTTGTATGAGAAATGATTGGCTATTTTCATCCAACAAACACCTTTATTAAAAATATCTATGTAAGAAAATGGTATCTGTTAGGTCAGAACAAAAACTGCACAAATAAAAACACATGTCGTTTGGAGCACTTTGAATGAATTTTTTTCATACACAAATAAAACACAAGATGTTTACATCTCATATGTTTGAGGCCTTGATAAAAAAAATGCCATAATAAAAACTGGGCCAAATAGAAAAACTTTTGTCAAAACAAGATCAATTAGTGCAGAAACTTCAGTCAGTTCATTCTACTGCAAAAAATTGCATGAAAAATTTTAACCTCTCGTATTTTCTGATTCCCTTGTGTTTCCATCACAGTGAACAGGATTTAGCATGAAAATCATTTAATACAAGATAATAGTGGCGCCAGCTGCATTGCCAGAAAGATACAGGAGCATACATGCCCATTCTTGTACACAAACACACATACAAAGAAAAAAAATTGCAAGGTAAGGAAGTGCTTGGCTGTATTCAGCAATATTAGCTGTTTAGAAGTTCATCATAATCATTTTCGAAACCAAACTCAAACCATGATACCAGTTATATGGCAATGAATGGTATTTGACTGCAAAATTCTTAACCCTTTGAAGTTGTCCCCACGGTGCAATTAAATATGAAAAAACAACTTGGAAAATTTCTGAAGGATTTTGCCCAGCTTCTCTACAAAAATCTATTGCTATCTTGCATAACTTGAATTTATAAATGCAAAACTCAGTCAAATGCTAATGAGTTTTCATTCATCCTTCACAAATGTGCTAAATCACACCAATGTTGGGTTCAGGGCTGTGGAGTCGGAAGTCCCGTCATCCGACTCCAACTCTTGGCAATTTCGATTATCCGACACCGACTCCAACTCCAACTCCAACTCTGGCTCCGGACCGACTCCGACCTTCAGCTGTATTAGTTACTTAAAGTGGTAATTCTTTTCAGATGAATTCATTAACCCTACTTGCACTTTCCAGGAATACGGAAACTTGTTTTAAATCAATGTAAATGCACGTCCATCTCTCACTTTTGCAAAATGCGATCAAGCAGAAGTTAGTCTTTTAATTTTACAGAAAAAAGTACTCATCTAAAAAAACACAATAAAAATTATTAGAGAAGGCTGATAAATAATCGATTTTAAAGCAGATACCTTGCAAACGATATCAGTAAACAAGTAAAATTGAAAAATGTATGCATTCTACCGGTGAGCATGTGCACATATTGCGCAACGCGGTTGATAAACTCGCTCGGGCATACTCTCTCAAATGACTTCATTGAAACAACTTTTTACGGTCGAACGCTGTCAAGCTTCAGCTCTGTTGAACGTACATGTGTCGCTATATTTTTCCTTAGATGGCCAAATGAACATGTTACAAGTAAGCTCTTATACAGGTCAAAATCCACAAACTACCAACCAAGAAAGTAAAACAAATTAGTTTAAGTTTTAGCTTAACCACTTGGGAGCATTCACTTTTCTCTTCGTTATCTAAACACTTCATACTACCCTGCTTTCACTTAGGTATGACAAACTTGCAAGGTTTGAGAATTAGTCAACATGGATTTTTTAACACAAAAATGTTGCGATAGAACTTCCAAGCGAATACGATTGGAATTGTACGACAAAAGAACCGAAATTCATTTGCGCGTTTTAAGGACTATTTGCTTGTTTTAAGAAACTTATTTGTCTGTTTAACGTTTTAAAGAAGTTTGCTACTGTACGTAGAAGACCAAGCGAAGCTGCTGTGTCGTCTTCAACTAATTGGATCAAATCGTTGCGAACCAGTAGGAGAAGTGTGACCAGAAACCATAGGTCGGGCTTATCGTTCGCGATCAGACAGTCAACGTGCTTCGCCGATGCCGCGCAATAAAGTGCAAGGCTACCTGACAACGCAACGAAATCCGAGTGTCTATTTTACTGGGGATTAAGGTCACAGTGCGTTTTTTTGTAGTTGCCGCTTACTAATTCAAATCGAGTCGGTCTGTGGAATGCCGAGTGTTGACAAGTCAACCAACACCAGCACATGTTTGCGGGGAAAAGTCTTTGTGCCAAAACATTTAAATCATGTGTCGGCAGTGGCGATTCCAGCACTCGGGATCAACCCGAGCCTTCGCCTACGCTTTATATTGTAGAACGCGAGCTTGCATGCTTTGCATATTTGTGCTACCACCCACTTCACTGATTAAGTTTGTTAACTCTGGCTCTTTCCATTGGGCATTGTCAGTGTTCATATATTTTCGTTTCATGTTGGCTTTCCGCGTGCAATTTACACGTGACGTGAATAAAAAAATTTCGTTCGCAACAACGGATCTCTCGAATACATTCGCTCGCTCTTTACTCGGGCTCATCCATTGGAGCCCGAGCTGCCCTCTACAATTAAGTATTTTTTCAATTTAATTAATATCAGATTGAATGTTTTTTTGAAGCAATGGGTTTGCATAGAACATTGGATTTGAATTCCAATCCAATAGACAGTACCATTCCAGAATAATTTCAAACGGACGATAAACTGTCTGGTAACTTGGGCTAATATGAATGAGCCTAAGATGTGAAGGATTCACTGGCGTTATCATTGTTCTGTGACGTGCGTTACGTAACAATGGACGAGCTTCCATGAGAACTCTCATTCATTGTTGCGTAGCCAATGTCACGGAGCAACGATAGTGCCAGCCAGAATGAGCAAATGGAAATTTCAGTGATACAAGCCCCGAATGATTGCATTCACAAAGTGTAGGTTGCGTGATGAGCCCAAGGGACACTGTTGATCTGGAATGGCCCCTGAGTGAAGGAATGCAAGTTAGTGAGCTGCCGCCTGTCTGAATAGCCATGATCATCTCTTGTTGAAGCGTCAAGCTGCTTAAATTGCCAAGTGTAACGCTTACGCACGTTTGTGGCACAAACAGTCACAATTGGTGAGCAAAAGGTCTGCCCGGAGTCGGAGTTGTTAAAATTTTCTGCGACTCCGACTCCTCAGGTTGAAAATCCTTCTGACTCCGACTCCACAGCCCTGGTTGGGTTGCTCTATCTTTTTAGATTAAATTTATAGATGCAAAACCAGTGAAATGCTAATGCAAATACTTTCATTTTTTCACTAACATACAAATCACACCATTAAGTAACTAGCCAATTCGTGGGAGGCCATATTAGTACTTTCACACGTTTGCTGCTGGCCTACGAATATATCGTACTTTAAAATCAGGCAGAAATCATGTGTTTTAGCAACAGCATAACTCCTGCACCGATTGTACTAGAGAGCTTTTCAAGCCCTCAAAAGACTCAGAAAGTGTCCAAGTGCGCAATGAAAAAAAATTTTTTGGTTTTGGGTTTTAGTTTTTTTGTGACTAACATCATAAGTGAGGTAGGTTTTTGGCTGGCTCATGTTACCTGGCCTAGGGCCCAACCACTAGATGGAAGCATTTCACTAAAGTTTTCATTAGAAACTAGGCTAGCATCCAAGTCTTTTGAGTCCTTGATCAGCTTTCTTGCGTTTCTGGTTCAAAAGTTATGATCTAAAATAAACAACTATTTAATCATGCAATTATGGGATTAATTAATTATTTTGTAGTTTTTTGGTCATAACTTTTGAACCTGAAACTCAGCAAGTCATCCAAAGTATATATGAGTTATGTCGTTGCTAAGACACATGGCTTATGTTTGATTTATGCCCGATTTCGCCTGAAATTGCTTGGAAATTAAGGTGTTAATGTACTGTCACAGATAAGACAATCTATAATCATAAGCTCCAAGCTCTGTGTAGAAAGGGCAGCACTGCCCTTTTATCTGGTTCCTCCCAAGTCCGAAAAAATTAACTAGATGTACCTTCACTATGAAACTTATTTGTGATGTCAACAGCAACAATTTCCAAAATAACCTCAATGTCAACAGCAACAATTTTCGAAAGACCCCTTTACATTACTCAATTTTTTCCATGCACTATAAAAATGTTTGCAATGACCAATTCTAGTACAAAGTCACAACTCACCGAGTTCGTATCGCTGTCTTCATTTGCCCATGACCCATTGCTTTCAGCCATTTTTCCTTATTACAACATTAGTAACAAGCAAACAGCAAACAGTAAAATATCATGCATCAACAAGGAGAAAAACAAATACAGTGTAAATATTGGACAAAGTACCATAGAATGGCAGAAAAGAAATTAAAAATGTAATCGCAATAACACGTATGTGAAAAATACACGTTTAACATCAAATACTGTATTTCATCAACACATTACAAACAAATTGCAAGGTTTCAAATTACCATCAGCAAAACAGCACATGTTGACAAAGATTCTGCAGTTGTCTATGCTTAAATGGTGAATAAATTTAACACAAGTATTTTAGATTTATTAGGCATAAAACAAATTATAAATTGCATTGAAAGGGTGGCAAATGCAGAGCCAAGCTTATTTGAAGTAATTCTAATTTAATGATGCTTTGCATTCATATTTTCATTTGTAAGTTAAACCTTACTTGCCATACAAGAATAGAAGACATATAACCTTTTGGAAATTACTGTCAGTGCAACCATATTGGAAAACCTTAGCCACACATCATCAGCACTCTTCTAAGCTTACTGCAACATGCTTGTCCTTCATGGCTGATACACAATTAAATGTTGTAAAACATGTAACATGATATGCAACATACAATGTAAAAATACAAAATTGACTTTAAAATGAGTGAATTACAGAACTAAAAATGTTGCATACAAGTAAGAAAATATATTTAGTCGTTCTCATGAGTATCACACCAAAGAATGCTAGATGCAACATTAAACATTTCAACAGCAATGGCTTGAAGAAAAAATCTCATTTTGTAATGGAAACTTCATTACCAGAGCTTGTGAGAATCATGTCAACCCATATCACTTATTTGAAAATTTAAAGCCTGAGCAGTTGAGAACTTAATGAAACACCTTGCTTTCTTAAGAATTTTATTCAGAAAACTAGTTGCTGTTATATTACAGAACAGACTAGTTGACACACAAAACTAAGATATATTTTCATTTTCAAAAAAGACTTGAAAACTTTGAAAATAAAAAATGATTAGGTTTGCACCATGGTGATTATGGAAGAAACTCACATTTTGCTCTACTACCAAGCACACAGTACCACATTAACTCATACATCTCATGTGTGAAAAAGATCTCAATTTTTTTGGTTACGGTTGTGAATTTTTTAGCACAAAGTGGAGAGAGTTTTGCTAGGATGGCATGTATCGAAAACTAGGTACTTCTTTAATAAATGCACAAGCTTTCAATTTGCTTTTAGAAATTTTCTTTAACACTTTGAGAGCCGGTCTACGATATATTCGTACTTCGATTTCGGCCTAAAAAACAGCAATTTTTGGTTGCCTTACCAACGCCCTAGCTCCTCCGCCGATTGCGCTAGAGCAGTGGTTGTCAACCTTTTTTGTATTGGTACACCCTTTAGAATTTGCTCGAAAACCTGTACACCCCTGCCATGCACTAAACTCTACTACTGCAAAAGTGCAAAATTTAGGCGATTATTAAGTTGTAGACGTTACTTAGCCGATTTCAAATGGTAAACCTTCCAATGTTTGAAGTACGTGCTTGTGTCTGCCATATTTAATCTGCTATACACAAAGTTGGTTTTTCAAGATCGACATTTTTCATTGAGTTTCTCTTTTTTGATTTATTTGTGAATAGAGCAGAAAATCCCTCCTCGCAAAGGGGTTTAATGGCATGCGAACAAAAACGTAAATCGCTTTTTGACTGAGATTTCAGTAATCAGGGATGCTGAGAAATGATACTCAAAAATTAGGGTAGTTTATAAAAGTTCTAAAATCTGCTTTTTGGATCAAGTCTGACGCAACTCAATAATTTGAAGTAGCTCAATTCTAATTTCTTATCTGTAATGGGCTGCGCAATCCATAGCAGAGAAATCAGATTCAAATTAACGTCTTTTGGAAAATAGACTCACTTCGAAGTTTTGTAGTAGAACATCGAAATGCTTGTGCACAATTGGTTTTATTTTTGATTCCAGGATTGTGTCTTCAGCCTCGCAATTAATAGTTTGGAAGAAATTGTGTAAGCATTCAAAATCTGAAATATCGCCTGTTGATGCTTTACTTTGCCACAACTTCAACTTTTGTTTGAACGCCTGAACTTTACTGGCAACTTCAAAAACGTCACACACATCCCTACCCTTGCAACGATAAATTCAAACGATTTGTGCTCTGAAATATTGCGGAAAAGTGGGACAATTTTGCAAGCCAAAAGTTGTCTTGAAAACTTGTGGACATTGGGTGTTCATCTTCAGCAAGGAAAACCCGCAACTCTCGCTGCTGAAGCACCTGTCTTAAAACTTTTCCTCTGGATAATCATCGTACCTCAGCATGATATAGTAACCTCATTGCCTCTGCTTCCATGTGTTTGAGTAGTTCTGAAAACATTCAACGTTTCTTTGAATGTGAGCAGATTAAATTCACAATTTTTACGACATCAAGAACAATCTCCAGACCTGACCGTTGATTGTTTTCTTCCATCAATCTCTTAACACAAATATTTCTCGATGAATCATACAATGAGTTGAAACACAATCAAGGGAAACGATTTTGATATTTCGG
>Ga0210059_1012041_pt1 | contig 13142 bp, 13 predicted proteins | sample Ectturendosymbi2_FD_188042 | JGI IMG/M metagenome (GOLD analysis project Ga0210059, IMG submission 188042) | Ecteinascidia turbinata endosymbiont from Florida, USA - Sample 2 (SPAdes) (version 2) | ecosystem: Host-associated > Tunicates > Ascidians > Unclassified | place: Key West, Florida...
CCCCCGATGCTAGAGCTTCCGGAGATAGCGAAATAAGAAATCTCTACTTGGACAGTTAATACCGATAAAACTATGTGGAACTTTTCAAATGATGCAAATTGTACCGAAAACATTCGCAAGCGTACCTGCTGCACGAGACCCGACTCATTTCGTGAGAATCAAACGCCGTTTAGGTGCAATCGCGAGATAACACAAAAACCTGAGTTCGGTTGTGCGGACGATCGTGAAGCTTTGTCAGGGGTGGGCTTGTTTCATCAGGCAGGATGGCACTTGACACAAACAAGGCTGCATCGCAGCATACGTGTTAAATGGTGCAGTTGCGCCTGTTCTTTCAAAGATGCACGTCTTATCGCAGAAAGGTGATCGCGACACCGAACTTTCCGAAGCTGAGAAGGCGAGAATCACCGAAGAAGGTCAGTAATTAGATCGAAGCCGTAGGTTGTTGATCAGCGCCTGTTCAAGGCAATCCCTATTTCTTCGTATTTGCAGCACCTGTGGTTTATTGTAATTTTTTCCCAAACTTGTGTTTCCCGCTTATCAAATTCTTATAACAGTATTCTGTTGTTTGCGCAAGATTCGTCTTGAACGCCTTCGTACTTTGTTTCCTTTGAAAACAGACAGCGCGTCTCGTTGAACTACCATGAGAGAATTCTCTTCTGGGTGGGACTATTGCGTTACGCTCTGTTTAAACGCTATTTTTGTATATGTAGATTCTGAGACAGGAGTTTCGGAAATGTGGTTGTTATTGGAATGAAGCATCTTTTCTTCGCGTAAATTGGTGAAACATTGACTCTTAACCGCTGTTTGGCTGTTGCGGGATACTGGGCTGCTGATGATTTGTTTTGGCATTCCCGCCCAAAAGGCCTGTTTTCGCCATATTCATGCGCCTTGGCTCAAAGCGTGAAGTAATTGTCAGCAGAGCACATACGGAGTAATTGTGACACAGTAAAGCAGAGCCACGGCGATGGAAACCATATTTTCAATTGTGTATTCCAGACCTTATCCGGAAGTCTCATGAATTACGAATGCGAACACTAACAGGCAAACAGCCGAGCATTTGAGCCGCTATTACATGACATAGCGCTAATCACCGAACAAAACAAGTGGCGTAACTCTTCAATCCACATCCGGTTTATTACTTGAATAAGAAAATACTCAAATACCGGAATTTTTACTCACTTTACTTTCCGCACCTGTATTTCCCTTGGGAGGGTCACAGACATTGGCATAGTAGGCAGGGTTGCAGGGAGAGCTGTATCCCCCGAATATGTTGTTTTGGGGAAAAATTTATTTCAAACATCGAGAAAAATGTCATGGCAGCTACATTTTTTTTATTTTTTTCCAATTTAACTCTTCCTGGTATCAATGGGGTGAACCTTGCATGAGATGTGTTTTTATTGCATGGATAAGTTACAATGCACAAATTTTTGGACAAGTACTTTTTGGGCATGAAAATACTTGTTCGGGCAAATCGCTGTATCCTCCCCGCAGGTCTTTGGCCCCATGCCTATGGTCGCTCGGACAGCGACCCAGGGACGTCTCGATATGTCTCACAGTGCTCTGCTTCAAAAAACAAGAATGGAAGCAAAAAAAACGATTTAAAAACTGACAGCTTTGCGGTGTTTCAAATCTCCCGTTTTGTGACCACAGAGCGATAAATCTCACGCAATACTGTGTTTTGTCGCATTTCTCAACAAATCCGTGTATCAATATCTCTGTTCCACCTCTGGTCACTCGGGATCACCCACCACCCCAAAGTACTTGAACTTCTGCTCCAGTGTAATTGCAGCGTACACTGCCGTGGGTTTCCGGAGAGACACAATACCTGGCCCTTATTTGTGGTAGTTTTCATTCCAGTTTGATTGCACACAGTTACTAACCGACCAAGTGCACGTCGAAGGCCCTGTTCAGACGATGCAAGCAGCTCCAAGTCATCCGCGGAAAGCAAACGGTTGATCTTATAGTTTCCAACACTGGCATCGTCGTTACCCACGGCCCAAGTACGCAAATTTTATGCACATTTACTCACACTTCCAAAACAAAAAATTCGAAAAAATTATGAAACGGCATCGCAGTGCATGTGAAGTTGCTGTGGGCACATTTGCGTAGGAGGGGCTTTGCGTTTTGTGCACTGCATGTGTAGGCACGCAGCAATCACTGCTCTTAAAAAGAAGAGGCTATGTGTTTGCGCTATCGCTTTCGTTTGATGTGGCAGCGCGGACTATGTTTTATTCCTTTCTGCTTCATAACCCACCGGCAATCTCTCTTTTCGCCAATTTCCAGTGATGGGCGGGTCGCTGTAGTCAAATCATATCAGACGTGTCGCGTAATAAGATAAGTGTTTACACACTCAGACTCAAACCTACTTTCATTTTCGTTTAATCGCGTAATAAGGATGGGTTGGGATTGTCTATGCAGCAGTGGTTTTCAACCAGGTGGGTGGTTTGCTTTTTTTTAGGGGTCGCGAGAGCTTCTGAAAATAATATTCATGATTTCTTCTTTATATTTCGTTTATGGAACCACTTTTTGTTGTAGCCAAAATATTAGGATCACTTGGTAAAAGTGATAATCTGCTTTTTCATTCAGAATCGTTTTAAGTGTGATTATGACCATCACAGTACTGTTGCGTTTGGCAACGCACAAATAACTTTGTGACGTGAGAATGTGCTGTGTTTGGAAATTAGATATCTGAGTGCGATAGATTACTTGGGAATTTTTCAATGAGTTGTGCTGTGGAGTGATTTGCTTAAGGCATGGGTCTCTCGCTCATGCTGTCATGTGCATTAATTTAATAAATGAGTCTTAAATGAGTCTTTGTTCAACGTCGTGATATCTCAAGTTATTTTTCAGTCATTGTGATTTTCTATTGTGCAAACACAACTGCATTACGTATGCCTGACTGGGAATTGTCGGAAGGGGTCGTTAAATTAAATTGGGTCGCAAAATGGCTCGCTCCATAAAAAATGTTGAAAACTACTTGGTTTAATGTAACACGAACTACAGTTACGTCAAAAGATTTTTAGTGCAAATATGTTACCATGTAATAGGCGCAAAATGCTCAAGTGTCTGCCTTTCGTGTCGGTATTCTCAATTCATGATATATTGTCTCTCTCACTGATATGGCTTAAACGCATGAGAATAGTTTCAACTGTTATGGCTCTAATTTCCTGAAGTAGAACCATTGTGTTCTCTGAAGCTTCTGCATCGTGTCATAGGTTTTTCCTACGGCGAACGAAAGAGAAAGTTTGAAGATACGAACGTGAGTTAAACCACGGTGTCGACTTTCTTTTGCACGTATTTTTACTGCTACAGCGCAAACCCCTGTGGTTCGGAATAGAATTGCATTGTTGATGCTTCAAGCAAGTGCACTTTTTCATGAGCACCGTTGTTATCGTAACTTGACCCTGCGTTGACTTTATGAAATCCGAATTATGTCTGATTTTTGCAAACTTTAATTGCGGACACCCCCTGCTTCCTTCAGTAGGGCATTTGCTCTTTAAAACGAGATAAGTAGTTCATTTCACGACTTACCAGCTGGTCGCATGTGGCAAAGGAGTTTTTTCGATCTATGATAGAAAATCCGCATCTGTTTCGTTGTAATTTTCGTAAAAACGCGGAAAATCAGCTTCCACTTGATGTCGCTCCGCCACTGTAACGCTGAGCAATGTGTACAGGAGAAACTTCACACCAAACGATCCAAAACGGAATCGGGACCTGGTGTGGAAGTCAGTGTCCAGGTCTGTGCGAGTACTTGTTGCGTGCATGGTGTGCAGTTGAATTTCCGAAACGGTTATGGTGACTGGTTAAGAAAAAAGCGTCTGTAGCAACGTGAAAGTGCGCGGAGGATTTCGCACAAACGACGCTGACCAATGTGAATGCAGTGCGGAGGGGTTATTTCGGCTGAAATATTCGCTGAAATTTTAAAAGATTGAATGAGCGCCGTTAGTGAATGTCGAATATGCGGATATTGAGCTGCGTAAAACAAAGAAAAAAATTTAAGAAGCTTGGTTCATTTGCAACAGTTCTGCTTTATTCAGAAAAGTGTAAGAAAATTTCATACTTGCCGAATTTAGTGGAGAGTGGCGTTCCTCCGTGTGAATTCGGCTTGTGCGAAACAATAGCAGAAAATCGATGCCGGGTTGTTCGTGAATTTTCTCAAAATCTTGAGTGCGTTGTCCTACTTCGCGCTGCAGACACTGCAAACACACATACTGTATGTTCGCTCCCGGCGAACCACACAACCTGCTGCTCGCATTCCCTGTATCCGACGTCACCAGTCCGGCCCATCTTAAGAATTTCGAACATAATGTAGTCTCACCCGACAAACGATATTATTCGTCCATCTTCCGTACCTCTACAATAGTTCCGAACGGTGCCTGAAGAGTTTTCAGTCACAGTTAAACACAGCATCTTAAGATATGGGCCGTGAGTTGTGGTCTGGCCTCGAATCGTACCCATGTGTGGACCCAGGTAGACGGGTGTCGGCGCGCTTGCAGTGGAGCATTATTTCATGGCCGCCCCGCGATCTGAAGTATGTTTGTGCGCTATAGTTTTTTATCGGTCGTTTTTCGCTCATAGACCCAAATTTTTTTTTAAAGACCGAAAAAGATTAAGTCAATTCGGTCAGAAATATAAACTAATGAATGGTGTTACGGCGAGCTGCAATGCTACTGTGGCACAAATGACCGAAATGTTTCAGTGGCCGAAATGTCTCAGCGAAAAAATGACCGACATGTCTAGCGAAAAAAAACAGCGTGCATCGTTTTAGCGACGCCAGGAAAAAATCTCAGCTTGTCCCGGCGGACCAGCATCGTCGTAGCATGTTATGTGACGTGTTCGCAGACTTGCGGGCTCTGCCATGCTGACAAGCAGGAGCAGGTGACGCCCAACGACCTTAATGGCCCCGAGTGCAGTTGCAAGTTGAGGTACGGCACCATTCTTAAGAAGTTTAAGGATTACGTCGTCGAGTCGAACAAGTTAGACAAGGGCAAACTGCTGAGAGCTGCCGCTTGCAAGGTGAGCTGGATGCTTCTGTTGAGCCCTCACATTCCGCTTGTTGACTTAACCGGCTGATTCTGATTAATTTTTTTGCGAGATTCAGCGAAATTTGCATGATGGGGTCTTGGTTGTGAAATTGATACGGTTTGTTGAATTAAAAGCACATTTGATTTTGTAGTGATTATTTTGTTAAGTTTGATCCGCTCGACTGCAAAATAAGCTTTTTAAGGTTTGATGTAGAATTGTCCGTGCTTTAATGGAAAATGTTAATTTGCACCGTGATCTGTAGCCCGTTTCGACAATGGTTCCATGACCATTGAGACCACGTTCATTTTAGACCCCATTCACATGAGACTTCTTCGTTTGAGACCACACTCATTTGAGATCACATTCATTTTACGCCACATTAAAGTGAAGCTGTTTTGATTTACTGTGAATCAAATGTTTACGATCTACCTTCACTTCTTTGCGGGAGACTTGAAGTTTTGCAAGGTGAATATTCATTTGAAGTTTTGCAAGGTTAACCCTCCCATGTCCAGGGGTGACTCACGCTGGGTTGTAACTGCACCCGCACTTTAAAACACCGCAGTGGCCAGAAAACTCTTCATAACTCGGGTTTGGAAGGGAGCGTTGCACCTCTGAAATGTCATTTAGACCAAGTCAAAGAATTACGCTTTGCGTTCTCGGCCGTGACGTCATCGCGACCTTGTCATCGGGTCTGATGTGAATGATCACGTTTGAGATGGTTGCCAAACACTTCATACCTTGACTTTTTACCGTAAACCTCATTTTTGTTGCAACCTTTGTTGTCGTCCGGTGATCGACATAGGAACAAGTGATTTATTGCAGGGCAGAGAAATTTCGGAGACCGCTAAAAATTCATATGACGCAGAAAAAAGGCAGCAACCATTGTTCTGTAGTTGATGCCTAACATCCTTTATATAGTTCAGTCTCGTTATACTCGTTTTTTTACTCATTTCGGAGTGTTACGAGTGGTCTCCGGCACCCATCTCCGTTTGCTTGCGCCGTGGGCCATGCGGCTGATTTCGCAGTGAATGCTGCACTGGTGGCGAATCACTGGCGGTACCGCGCGTGAACCGTTTCCCTTGCACCCCACGAAAAGCCGAGCACGAAGCTGGACAGGCAGAAAGTACCGTTTTTCTAATCTTCGGTATGGCCCGACCAGGAATCGAACCCAACCTACCAGCTTTCATGGCGCGTGCTCAACCAACTGCGACATTTAAGCAGCCTTTTCCGTTTCCTGTAATTTGCAGAGTCAGTCATGCACGCACAAAATGAGAGTTGGTTTGTTATTTTTCTTTATACCAAGTGGTTCGCCGTCTTCTTTGTCATCGCACGCCTGGGCCCGGTTCATGTTGTGTGTAACCATCCTTTTTTCACTCTTTTCAAAATTATGTTATCTGGCTAATAGGTCGCTTGTAAGCTAAAGTGGCAGAACGAAGACTGGTCGTGCTTGGCTTTTTAATTCACATGAGATCAACAACCGAGCGTCGAAACACTTTATGTCATTGCAACACAGTCATGCCACGTATGCTTAGATGTGATCCGTATGTTTGTCATTTTTGGAAGTAATGGTAATAGTAGTTGCCTCAACTGGTCAGATTCTTCATCTCAGTGTCACACATAACGCCCATTTCAATTTGAGCATTATAACTGAAATCAGTTCGTCTTGCAACCACTGCGATACGGTAAAAGAGTTATTTTTTAATAATTTCTACAATGTATCATCACTATTCATCAATACAAGACAGACAGCACGGATCGCAAGTCAAGCGTCGTTCCTGAAACTAATGCTTGGAACGTTGAGCATCGCTGATGCCGCAAACACTTCGCTGATGATGCAATGAATACGTTGGGTTGGTGCTGCGCGTCAAAAGCTTACGAGGCGGTCACCGCCGTTATTGATTGTTTGTCGCTGCTGTTTTTCGGCCACAGACCGAACTTTTTTTTAAATGAACGAAAAAAATTAAGTCATTTCAGTCATAATGTCTGAAAAGGTAGGCTGGCGAATATTGATTCGGCGAGTTTTAATACTATTCCGGGACTAGTGACCGAAATGTCTCAGAAAAAAATCAAGTTTGTTGAACAAAGCATGATGATGCTTGTGCGTTGATGGCATGGTTGCGTTGGCACTGCGTGGCTTAGGGCACTTAGGAATGGAGACATGTGCAAGAGTCAACGTTGCAGAGCGTGGGATACTTCGTGCCCCAGAATATTCTTAGAGAAAAACATCTGACAACAATTTAAAGACACACGCCGCTTTAGAAAGTACTTGACAAAGTCCTTCTGTGCTGCTTCGGTGGTGCCAGCATGGCATGTTTCTGATTAAAATCAATTTTATGAGTTGAGTATGCGGGTATAGCGTGTGAATGTTGTTGTGCATCGCTTGTACCGCGCTGTGATTTGAAAGGAAATGCTCGTTCCCTTGCACCGCCTTCACAAAACCAGCAGCACAAAAGTAAAAGATGCGAGTCCGACACACGGGCAAGTTCATTCAAGCAAATCAGTTGCACGGTTCCTGTTCACTTGGCCCATAAGAGCCAATCAACCCTTTCCTGACAACTACGCTTTCGAAAACATGAACATGGGTTGAGAAAGAAGTTGGTATCCGCGTTGGTTTGACGTAAACAGCCAGAAAAGAAGGACAAAGAGCCCCAAGATGTTTTCACTCACTTGAAAATTTGCTTTCCTCACATTTCAGTAACAAAGTATAAGGATGTTGCTCTGCTCTTCAATGCGTATTGGATTGCTCATAATATTTGTAATTTTAAGTAGAACATTGTCTTACGAAAAACTGTCACGTTTATCTCAACTAAAGTGTTCAGCCTGATTGGACAGCTTCTATTTAAGAATGCTCTTGACAAGGAAAAGTGATCCGCGTTTTTATTTTCAGTCCGCTTACGATTTGAAAGTTGCTGAAGATCGAGTTCGGTCCGAACTGACGGAGAAGTACGAAATGGAAATTCAGAGACTTAAGGACGAACACGAAAAAGAACTTAAATCGGCCAAGTCCCAAAAATGGGTAAGTTGAGCAAAGGCCATTGCACTGCTGCGCAGCAGTCGTGCTTTGTAGTTGTACCTGACTTGTCGATTCAGCCAATAAAATATTCCACCCGCTATTGCAGTGTCAAGTTTGTGAAAAAGCAGCAACTGCCCTTCCCTGCTGCAACAGCGCCAGCTACTGTTCGTTTGACTGCAAGGATAGAAGTGCGAGCCCGGCGTCATCGTCGCCACAACGGACGCGTCGGTCGGCAGCCAAAGTGAAGTAGACGTTGAAGCACGAACTGTTCCGCACTCGCATTTGCTTTGTTGGCTTCGCGCTGCTTCTGGCCTCTACCTCTAACAAAAGATGAGCTTTATTTTGCGATAGCCAGTGGAATTGAAACTGACTGTGCACATCGGGGGGCAAATTATTTGACTTTAAGTGAGCAACATTGTTTTGTTTGGGACACCGCCTGTCAAAGCACAAAATGACAAGATATGCTAGAATCTGGGGGGCATAGCTCCCTTGTCCCCCTGGCTACGTCTAAAGCACACATTACTTTCTGGACGTGATCGTACATAAAGACACAAATTGTGAAAAACTGCAAAACACTAGAACGACCAACACGTTGGTGAAATGCACTTGTCGTGAAGCATCGTGATATTGTTGAAAGGTTTCGTTTCACCGTTGAAGACGTTTTCTTTTTCGAGTAGCATCGTTATTGCTAGGAAAAGAAACGTGACTGGTTTCTGGCCTATTTTTCTTGCAGCTCCATGCGCCGAGTTCGATGGACGCGCAAAAAGATTGTTGAAAGCGACTTTGCTCGTTGAACTAAAGCAGCGGTTCTTAACCTACGTTCGGTGAAACCATTCGCAGGGGTTTTAGGCATAAGTCCGATGCGTGCTTCATATTGTGCATTGTTTAAACAATGCGTCTATTTCAAAAATCTTATTTTTCCAATTACAAAGACTTCAGTAAATGCGCGGATAAAGCTTGAGGGTACAGTTATTCCAACAAGGTTAAGGGCCACTGATCAGAAGCAGCATGGTGCGGTTTGTTGGCGACTGTTTGATTCCATTTCTTCATCTTCATTTCTAACAAACCGCGGTACTTCACTTTTAATCGTACGAACGATCGAGAGGAGACTTCGCGTTGCTTACCTGCTTTTATCGTTATGTGCGAGTCAACCCGATGATGTCGTCGTCCTGGCAACGGGCAAACAAAGCCGACCGCGTCACAAGCTGCTGCTTACGTAAACACGTCGATGTTTTTTTGGAAAAGCGTTTGGATCGAAAAAAGAGATATTATCTTGGTGTAACCTTGTATGCAACCTGCCCAAGTAAGCGCATTTTCTGATCCAGCGCCTTAGAAAGTGAACCTGTCGCCAGTGTGATTTTGATTTGATGTTTTTTTTAACACCGGTTGCCAAGCAATAAATGCTGCTGTGTTTGTATCTCTGTGTCGCGCTGATCAGCGTATGGAATTTAAGAGTCCTTAAAAGAAAGAAATCTGGTTCTTTTACCACACTTTATTTGCTGCACATGCAGTGAAAGATACCATAAAAAATTAAACCCATATCTTTCATACTAAGTGTTGGGGAAGTGTATTCGTAGCCATAAATTCCAGATATAATTAGAAAGTTCTTTCTCACAGGATCAATCAAGTTCTGACCAGTGACGCCGGAGTACGGGGGATTACCCCCTGCCCTTTCAAAAAAGGGCAACGGGGGTGGTGGTGCCTTTTCATAACAGTATCATAGGCAATTTCATGGTTTATCAAGATCGACTTGAAACATTTATTGCAGCTATTAGCGCACCCAGAAAATTCAGAATGTTTTTCAAATTATTATTTTTTTGGTCAACATTGCTGATGAACATTAACAAACATGATTGGTAACGATTTTTTTGTTTTTTATAAATTTTCGTTGCCCTCAACTCTTGCTTCCACCCTTGCCCTTCCTTTGCTCCGGCGCCTCTGATTCTGACTACTTTTTTTCACAGCATGCCACACTTCCGTGAATCCTATGGGTAGAACGTCACGGTTTCTTGACCCCTTGCTCTAAACTACTCGAAACTCAGTCTTTAGATATTTTTTTCAGCTGAAAGAAATGCGCTTGTGTTTTGCTCAGATAACTAAGGGGCACAATTCCCCGGGCGCCGAAAAGTCCCAACAATGTCACCAGTACTTCAATACAGTGCTGTTGCGATCGGAAAGCCCGAGCGGCATGTGCGCAAAGCTTCACACTGTGGCAGCAAGCAACAATAGAGATCATGCACCGCAATCACTCTTCGCGTACGCTAGTCATATTGTTCAATCGTTCACAAGCTAGTATCGGCAGAGATTCCACATCGCAATCACTCTTTCGGGATCGCTCTATTATTGCTTGTTCGTGCCACATATATATGGGTGTTATTCTTCGCGCACATTCCGTTCGTGGGGAATCGCGCATTCACCGTAACGCGAGCGGAGAGGTTGCAACATCATTCCCTCCTTTTTACAACGAACCGCACCGATCGCAAAGTTCTTTTTGTGAAGGCTGCACCTGGCACGACGTTCACATCCTGGTCATAACACCATTTTGTTGCGATCGGAAAGCCCGAGCGGCATGTGCGCAAAGCTTCACACTGTGGCAGCAAGCAACAATAGAGATCATGCGCCACAATCACTCTTCGCGTACGCTAGTCATATTGTTCAATCGTTCACAAGCTAGTATCGGCAGAGATTCCACGTCGCAATCACGCTTTCGGGATCACTCGCTTGTTCGTGCCACATACTGTATATCTGGATGTTATTCATGGCGCACATCCTGTTCGTGGTGAATCGCACATTCAACGCAACGCAAAAGTGCATTTGCTTCCGAAAAACCTAAGATTCGAACATGGGGGGCCAAACTTGCTTCTTGCCCAGGGCGCCATTTAACGTCGTAACGCCCCTGGTTTTGCTAACTTGTGAAATAACAGCTCATATCTGACGTGTCAGTTGTGCCTGTAACTCAGGGTTGTTTCTAAATTCAGGAAAACACGCAACTTTGGTATTTTCATCTCTTCATCACCCGCACGACATGCAATGCATTGCAATCCAGGCGCTGGAAACAAACATTTTACACCAAATCGGTTCGAAGGAGCGGTAAACTTTCAAATCAGCTTTCTCAAATTGCACAGCATGGTCTTGCCATGCAGGCCGTTGATTTTCACCTTAAGCTGCTTTTTATTTAATCCATGCGATTTTTTTATTTAAGTTACGTGACATAAATATTGGAAACGGAAGTTTGCGCAGAGGTAGAGGATATGAGTTGACGTCTGCATCTGCACGCAAACAGTTTGTCAAAAAAATGCACTCTGAAACTGCATCTGTCATTTTCAGTTAGACGAGATACGTATTCGATTGTTTTATAATATGGATTAGCCAATGAAAACTCACTCTGGAAAAAGTCTGACTTAATTGCAAGATATAAAAACTAACGCAAGTTTTCTCTAAAACTAACCACCACTGCTTTGGAGCAGAATGTAGAAAGTCACGTGACTAAAGGTATGCTTTCAAACTCAATTCCAAGGTAGAAATTGAGACAACAGACAATATAGTAAGCCAATGTTCTTTGGTGACCTAGTTCTTCAACGTTTCAGTGCAAATTTCGCTTAACCCTCAGGAAATACTGTAGCATTTCAACGAGTTCTGCGGCAGTGACTCTGGTTAAGATTATCACGCAGATGTAGCAGTGGCCTCGTGACTCATGAGGGAGGCAGAGGCGTGCACTTGTTCCGGGGAGCAGCTCTTTGGTGGAAGTCAAAAGCAACTAGTGAACACCACGCGTGCTTTGCATGAATGGATGCTTGTTCGCAGATTAAATGTTACAGAAGATAGAAACTGCCATAAATGCTATAGTGTCCTGTTAAAGAAAAAAATCTTGACATCGAGGTCTGGGCCGGGCGCTCAGTAGGCCTTTTCCTGGGGTGCTGCAAACTACGCCAATGAGTTGTCATGTCCTGTGTCAATGCGCTGTTTTTAATTAGCTTAGTTTTGTCCACTGTAGATGCAATCTGTGTTCGATTCAGCACAATGGTTCTTAACCTTTTTTCTACCACGCCCCCTTTAAGGTCTTTTGTTTCAAGCGCCCCTGACAATAAACAAGTTGTATAAATAAATGTATTTATTTTGGTTAATATATTGATCAAAGTGTCCATGTTGCACAGCGCATAAGGCAGGGGTGGGGAACCTGCGGTCCGCGTAAACATTTGATATAGCCCGCAACAGAATTTTCGTTGCACAAGTTGGAGTACAACATCGTGTCAAAACGAAGATCCACGACAAACAGGTACTTAGATAGTCAAGAGAAGTCATTCTTTGTCATAGGTAGATAAAGGTAAACTTTTAGTATAAAATCAATTGATTTTGCTACCCGCCAGCGATAATGCACAATTAATGCGGCCCGTGATAGTAAATAGGTTCCTCCTCGAAATCTGTTGATGCCGCCTCCCTGGGGAGGAGCGCCCCCCAGTCAGGGACGTAACGAGGTTAGATGGCGCCCGGGGCAAGAAGCAAATTTGGCGCCCCCATGTTCTACCTGAGGTCTTTCGGAAGGAAATGCACTGTATTGAAGAAAGTGCTTGTGACATTTTTGGGACTTTTCGGCGCCCCCCGCAGTAATTCGGCGCCTGGGGGATTGCGTCCCCTTGCCCCCCTCGTTATGCCCCTGCCTCCGGTTAAGAACCACTGATTTAGCATTAAAAATCACAAAAATGTTCAGATCAGCTGACGTAAAGGTGAATTTTGATGAATTTAATTTCAACACACCGTCATGTACAGTGGCATACACAGAAACGTTTCATGGGGGGGTTTCATGCAGCGGCATAGGGTAGTCATTTGTATTTGGTGTGCGCTGTTTGTGACGTAACAAAATGACGTCATAGTCCTGTTTCCAAACCAACGTTTTGGCAAAGTTTGTTGACATAATATGCACATTTTTCTATACATCCACTCTTCTTATTTCATGTGTCAGTGCACTGAATATAAACTATTAGAGCTCCAAGTTAGGCTATCGGAGGAAAATACGTACACCCAACGCTACGATACAGCAGTTCGTAACTGCAAAAAATATCAGGCGGCGCGTTAAAACAGGGGAGTAAAACACACTCATCAATTC
>Ga0210059_1012042_pt1 | contig 13142 bp, 14 predicted proteins | sample Ectturendosymbi2_FD_188042 | JGI IMG/M metagenome (GOLD analysis project Ga0210059, IMG submission 188042) | Ecteinascidia turbinata endosymbiont from Florida, USA - Sample 2 (SPAdes) (version 2) | ecosystem: Host-associated > Tunicates > Ascidians > Unclassified | place: Key West, Florida...
CTTCTGGTTCTTGCCCTCAGTGCAGAGCCGGTAGATTAAGCATGTAATATCATGATTCGTTAATTTCGAAAAAGAATTGCGGACGTTCGGACACTATAGCAGTATTTTGTAAAGTTGTGGTTACGTCAGAACAAGGCCAACTGTTAATGAATAAAGCCTTGACCCTCACCACTTAATTTCGATGGCTTCGCCCTTGTGAGTTGAAATTCTCGGGGAAATTTACGTCATAATTAATGTGTTGTGGAGTGTTGTGCAATCGCTTTGTAGTTGCGTACAGATAGAGAGATTAGGTTTCTAGTTCAACGTTAAAAAAGTTTTCGTGAAAGCTGCTTAAGACAGTTTATGTAAAGATGAAACGAAGGAAGGCTGTTGTGTCAGTTTATTATATATATGTCTGTGAAGACTGTGTTAAGACAGTCTAATTTAAAGGTTCGACTAGAAAAACCGGGGATAATCTCGATAAGTTTAACGCTCGCTTGCTCCATCTTAAAAAGTCTCTTCAGATTTAATCTCACTTGCTATATGTCATGATGAAGATGGATGGTGTCAGATTCCAATAAATTCGTTCTTATTAGAAGCGTGTGAGAAATTTCCAAACTGTTGAGGACAGTGAAGACAGAGGGAGTGTTGGGAAGCAGTTAGTTCTACGCACTGCTTCCACCTGACAGCTTTTGGTGAAAGCCCCAAGTTGATTACAGTGAGACAAGCTATCAGGGGCTAATTTGCAACTGGCTCGAAAAAGCACGCAGCTGCCTAAATGCTTGCTGATATTAAAGGGCCCCGTAAGGATTTTTTTGGGGGGTCCCGACAGCCTTTCACACAGCTCTGTGTTGCACTCCTCGTTAATTTTCCCGGTATTTTCTAAGTTGTGATACGCGTTTGTGCAACTGCAGGCCATGGTTGTGTTGAGTTCGTCTTGGCTCCTCAACATGGAACGTCTCGTGATCCGGAAATGAATAACGAAAGAAGACTTCGATCATTGAAGAAAGCTAGCTGAAAAAAGACTCAGAAGTTTATTGACGAATTCCCGACAAGCCAAACGAAGTCGAACACTGAATAACGATTAAAGACATTGACTCTTTACAGCATTGTTATGCATATCTATTTAATGCATTACGAATTTGTACTTTGCACGTTTATTGCAGATCACCTTTTGGAGAGAGTGACTCAAAACGATATAAAAACTATCACATTGAAAAATAGTTTCAAATTGAAAATAGAATTGACAACGAAAACGCACACAAATATTGTAATCAAATACCGGTTCGAAATTCTCCCAAATTGCGATTGACCACCAAAGTCGCTATTGCGCTGTGTACTACTCGAAATTTGTCACGTGACCTTGGTGTCGTACGTCATGTGTATATAAAAAGCGGAATCACTAGGTTCATCATCCGTTGTGATCTGGGGTATTCCAGGCTCAACACCTAAACCGATCGAGGACCTTACCGAATTGGTTTAGTTCAAAAAGGCTTATCAATGGAATATATTACCTACTAGAGAGTTACGATTTAGTGGCTATGATGCTGCTAACAAATTGGGCTCTCTCCCTCTCTTCCATGAACGAATTGAATTCGTAATTAACCCCTATTGTTAACCCCTGATGTTTGCAGTAACCTTTGTTACGTGCTTCAATTGACGATTGTTGATATAAACCCCTGCTATGATGCATATCGCAGTGCTTAAAGTTATACTAATAAAACCATGAGTGAATACAATTTTGTTGTGATAAACTGAGCGGTGTCGAGCGAAACCGGCGGGTCTAAGTTTCTTCATTGTTAACTTGGGCGTGCCATGGACATTCCTATGGACCAGCGCTCTTGCGGAATTGTCCTAAATGTATAGTGGTCTTCTTTTAGAAGAGGACTGCCACAGTTGTACGGAAGTGCGAACGAAGTCCCGGGATATAGTCAGGGATGCCGGAGCAGCGGTAGGGAAGGGAGGGGCAGTAAAAGAATTAAGGGCAATGGAAACTGATAAAAAAACAAAAAACCCATTGCCAGTTGTGCTTGCTTCTTTTCAGCAACGATGCTGACCATAAGAATAATAACTCAAATTATAGAAAAGCATTCTGAATTTTCTGGATGCGTGAATAGCTGCAATACATTTGTTTCAAGTCGATCCTGATGAACCGTGTAATTACTTCTGATACTGTTATGAAAAGGCACTTCCACCCCCTTTTGAAAGGGCAGGGGAGCAGTGCCCTGTTCTCCGACGTCCCTGGATACAGTGAACAACACCTAAGCAGACGCTTACACATCTCAGAAAGACTGACAACGAATCGGAACAGTATAGACCTATTCTTTTGCGCTGAGTATTTCGGTCATTTGTCCGTAGCTAAAACCCAAGTATCGACCAGTGATTCTAACTTTGTCCAGACCCATATTCTAGAAGATATTTGCCTGGGGACCAAAAACTGATTGTACTGCTACAGGAAGATTTCTGGGGACCCCAGGAAGTTTTACTGGCTATCTTGAACCACTGGTACAGACAAACTGGCGTGGTGCTGCAGGCACTTGCTATATTTTGGGAAGGGGCCTGATCATGTCTTATAGCAGCCCTGGTTGAATACCAACCGCTATGTTTACATCCGGAGCAAAGATTTTTGTTTCGAAGTCTTTCAACTAAATATTTCAGTATTTTGATTTCGAAATGTATTTGTAAACCACTGCTGCACCAGTGTGTGGAGCAGGAACGCCGGAAAATACTGCTTCGTTTGTGATTGGATCGCGATAATCGGCGTACTTCATTTCCTCTGCGACAGTGAAACCGTGTTTCAGAGTGACTTTCTTTGAGTAGTGAGAAGTACAGACTCCCATCAGTAGATCGAACTTCATGCAGGACGCTTGTTTTTCCATCCTGTTAGCGCAAAAGACTTGCATCAACGCACAAAACGTACAATAATTTATGCTTCTGTAATTTTAAAAGTGCAAACATCCAAATTCGTGTAGTTACTACATCTTACATTGGTGCTTGGTTGAAATAAATATATACACTCATAAAACAGTGACACCTTTGAAACCTGGAGGATTGAATCTTGGTTTTATTCATGCCTGTTACGAAGCGGGTGACGTAGCTAATATTTAGTAACTTGATTGCTTGTAACCGCCACAGGTAATATTCTTTTAGAGACAAAAAGTAGCATTTCTTGCGTAGTTTTTCCAAAGCTTGTTTTGTCATCCCACTTTGTGAAAAAGTGAACATCGTTTATTTGAATTAATTTAAATACATGTTGCACAAGATACTTTCATTTGCTGAAGTTGAAAACAATTAGCAAACACTCAGTAAATCTTAAGCTTCTGAATTAAACGCAAGCTTTCAAAAAGTAGCGTAGTTTCTTACCATACGTGAATCTGGTCGGCAAGCCCAAGCGTTTGGTGCTGCGGGTCAACTATCAACACTTCTAACATCATGACTTTTTTTGCTCCAAACTTTGCGGCAACTTCCACAGCTTTGTTGTCAAAAATTTCATCAAACTAAAATGGAACAACGAGCAAGTCAATGACTGGATAAAACTCTGTTAATTTTATGGTAAATTGAAAGTTGCAAATACCAGTGTTTAGAGCAAAACAAACATGTTGAATATAAATGTCTCATAATGTACGTCACTGAAAACGTCAGCTAATTTTAAATTAGGTTGCATTTCCATCTTTTTTAATATAAAATGCAGTACATGTAGATCAACCGATTGGAAACAATATTCCTAACACAGTGTATTTCAGATATTTCCCGCTTGGAACGCCTATGTTAGATTTCACAAATTTAGTTGCAAGCCAATAGAAATGTAGCATGTTGCTTGTGACAATTAGTGACTACAGCATCTGTCAGCGAGTTTACGGTGCACCAATCCAGAATCAGTGGATAAAACAACAAACAACTCTGTTTAAGAGTAATTAGCTGTTTATCCTGACCAAATCGTAACACTTAATTCTTGAATCAAATTAATTATCATAAATATCACTCAACAAATAACTTCAATCCCGATTGCAAATGAAAAAAAGCCCACTACTTGAACAACATTGTGAAAAATCGCTAACAAGGCAAACACTTCGCTACATTTTTGCAGTAATTCCTAGGCCTTTCATTGTTTGCTTGTACTTTCTGATAGCATCTAGTATTTGATTGAATAAACAATGCTTTTTATAGACGAATTAAAGCAGGGAAAGGGCTTCTTTAAACAGGTAATTCACAGCAGTACAGATTGCTAGTATTGTTGTTTCGTTTTATAGGTTTAGGGGCAGGAAAAGTTTTGGGTTGGGAGGGATCTTTTGCCCGAAATTCCCCAAACTTGCCCGAAAACGTTTTGTGCGGCAAACTTTCCTCTTCAAATTTTTTGTACATCAACTCTCACGAACTCTACACTCAACAACATGAAGACATTCCTTTTATCGGTGGTCAAAAATAAATATTTGAGAAAAAAGGTCAAAGTCAGACTTTTATACTTTTATTCAGTCAGACTCATTGATCGCTCAGTAGTAAACAAAGGTGTCGAAACTTCTGAATTTTTGTGCTCGAATTTTCAGAGATTTTGCCCGAATTTTCGACTAATGAAAACTTTCGGGATGCGCTTGCACCACTGCAACCCCAGCTCCCACACCACTGTTTCGTTTCTGAATACCAAAATGTTCATCCGCCAGGTTGCAGAAAATATTTTGAAACGTTTTAACAACGTTTTGAAAACATTGTCTGTTAGTTGGTCCGAAGTTATAATAGCCTCTGTAAAGCAACCTCTAATAGCCTCTGTAAATCAACATAATGCGAACATCTTTGATGGGAACACCATAAAGATATAGATGTCCCATTTGTATGTCAAATATTGGACAAACAAAAAGAAAGATTATTTACACAAGTTAGGTGAATGAAATCAGTATATTTACATTGGATCCTAAACAACATATATATTTCTATTTCCGTAGCAATGTTGAATCTTTCCAGTTCATATTTGAGCTCAAAGCTAATTTTGTAATATTTTTATCTACTTTAAAAGAAAATTGTCGTATATTGGACAATTTGATGGAGTACATGTATTTGTTGTTCTTGCTGCAATGATTGAAACCTTTAAGGACCCCAGAGGCGCTTTGGTGGCTTTGACTTTGTCCAGTCATAACTTGCCGATCGACAGAGCTAGAGAGTTGTTCAAACCCTGTAGGCATTTGGGAAGTCTTCTAGTTTCGATGGAAAATGTCCCATTTTACGGCAACAGTCAAAACATGTGCTTCGTTGGTAGAAATAGCCAGGTATATTGCGATTATTTACAGAATAACCTACCTGCAGATTTTCAAAACAGGGCACTTCCTTGCAAAGAAGCATTGCCATGGTCGTTAAGGAAACCACAAATCATGACTTATTTTACTTAGCAAAACTCGTTAGCGTCACTTCGAAGGAAGAGCTGCAAACGTCTGGGATCTCACTCAGAAATCAGAACTAAATCGTAACGATTAATACGTATTGCCACAAGCCTGCATATACGTATTCTAAAAAGTCACGTAGTTTTAAACTGTGTGAAAGGAATAATGCATTAGCGTAATTTGATTAAGCTATTCACCCAGGCACATACGTCACCCAATCTCACACTCAATGGCGTAACTGACGGTGGGGCAGAGGGGCGATTAATCCCCCCTGACAAGCTAAATGTAAAAACGGGGCCCCCACTTATTTCGGTTTTAGTATCCTTTTAGTTTTCAGTAGGTTGTTGTTTGTTTGTGTTTTCCGGAGAATTTTTTTGTGATTTGGGGTTTTAGTATAGCCATCCACACTGGATTCACAATCATTTCTCAATTTTTTCTGAATGTTGGTTAGTGCCCCCCTACTGTGGCAGATGGGCCTCTTTCAGCTACATTTTCCCTCACTGATTCAAACCTCTGATTATGTCACTGCTCACACTAACAATGGATTTTCAGACTTGTGGAAGCATTACTACAGACTCACTCATGCTTCTTTTCACACAGAATAATACGAACGTGGCTTACCGCTATCAGCAGTCGCTATCTCGCTGCATTACCTGCCAAAGATGTCTGCATTCAATAGTCACATGCGGCAAACGTCTGCTACGGTAACTTGAAGTGAAACTTTGAAGATTTGTTGGCATATAATTTTACGCAATAAAACCCAACAGCAGAACAATCCGCTCGCAACTTTCGCAACCCACCTCTGCAGGCAATGGAGCGGACATGACTGAAACGCAAACTCATCACTGCATGACACCAGGACAGTGAACCTGACTCTTGTGCAGTGTGAGTGTCATAACCGTGTGTGGGAATTTACTTATTACTCGCGTCGTTTCGTGCTCTCCTTTTGCACTGTGCCTCAACGCGTCAATCTGGTTGCTGGCTTCGCGCTCGTACCAAATCTCGCGCATTTGGGCGCTGACCGTTGTTGAGGTTGTTGCTGTCGTGATTGTAAATCGTGCTTTCTGTTTGTTTTATAGAGCGGAGGATCGCAGGCGCAGACACAGGGGGATATGTAGGGGATGCATCTCCCCACCAAACCTAAAAAGGTGTTGACATGACACTTGATTTCATTGAAAATCATCACCAAAAATATTTTTGTACTGCACATTACTTAGTCGGGAAAGATACTAAAAATTAACCTATGCTAACAATTAGTCAAAAACGTTTTTCGTTTCATTAGATGAGCTAGCCTTGTTTATGGAACCTGATATAAAATAGTCAATGATCGCATGGGCGTCCACATGGGTGCTAAACAGGCATTTGCACCCTGGAAATAGGGATTAAGAACAAAATATTTCTCGAAAAAGCTGAAGTCTGCATCTTAAATTCCGATTAACTGATTTGATTCTTGCAATGACAGTTTTTTGCCGGTATGAAACTCACACTGCACACGAGTCAGGTTCACAGTTATAGTGTCATGCAGTGATGAGCTTGCAGTTCACTCATGTCCCCTCCTTTGCCTGCAGATGCAGGTTGCGGAAGTCGTGAGCGGATTGTTCTGCTGTTGGTCTTTATTTCGTAACAATACCGGGGCAACAAACCTGCAAAGGTTCACTTTATATTACGGTAGCAGGCGTTTTGTTGCATGAGACTGTTGAACGCACACATCTTGGCAGGTAATACAGCAAGACAGTGACATGCTGATAGCGGTAAGCCATGTACATTTGTACTTTATGAAAAGAAGCATGAGTGAGTCTATAAGCATGAGTCTATGTTTCCACAAGTTTGAAAAATCCATTATTAGTGCGAGTGCGACCAATGTGCCCGAGTGTCAAACTACACTTATGCAGGCGTCTTTTCATGCAGTATAAAATTACGTGGCTTGTTAGAATACATCTATGCTAGCTTGTGGGAATGTGTCTTAATCGTCAAGGTTTAGACAGACTAGGTGGGCGAAACGTCGGCTACTACTAACATAATCGCCAGAAGAGCTAATTTGTCTGTTTGATTTGAAACCTGGTGGCAAATGCTACGAAATAACAACATGAGTAGCAAAAAGAACAGCGTTAAGGTTTAGCTCTGACATCTGAGTGAATACTGAACGCATAGCTACATTTGCTGTAGCGAGTTTTCACAATTCACCTGGTCAATTTTGCAAAAGCTGCATGGTGTTCTAATTCTAGTAAGTTGTCCGTAGTCGTGTCAACATACAGGTCTACTCAATTGTGCGGTTTGTGCATGATGAGCGTTCACTGTGAAAAACTACCAAAGGCAAGCAAGGTTTTATTGATCGCTTTGGAGAGATGCCAGAGGTTTGCAGCTCTTGTTTGTACGTGATGCTGACAAGTCTTGCTAGCTGATCCCGCAGTCAGGGGGAGATCAACCGGGCAATTCCCCCTGAAATTTTCAAAAACATGTTCAGTTGTTAGTTCAGTTGAATATATCAGCTGGGTGCGGCCCTGCTTTCTCAGTAAAATAAAGTCATAATTTGTGGTTTCGTTGAAAACCACGGCAATCCCATGGTTCTTTCTTTACAGATCATGGCAATGCTTACTTGAAAAGAAATGCCCTGCGTTGAAAATGTGCAGATAGCCTACTGTGTAAATTTTCGTAATAATAATATACCTGGCTGTTGCTGCCAACGAAGCGTTTTTTGTGATTGTTACCGTAACATGGGGCATTTTCTTTCTAGTGCAGAAAGGATAAAGCGTTTTGTGAACGTCCATTCGCATTGCATCGTCAGCAATGTTCCCTTTGAGGTGCAAACAAGAAGCTATTTGAATGAAATGTGTATCTTGTTCGTATTTTGATAAGATTGTATATTTATTATATAATTCACAAAGTTTGTAATTCATTCAAAACTTCGCTTACTCAGCCCTAAAATAATCATGCTCACTGAAACAAACATTTGCTCAGTGTAAAATTATGTTAGAGGGAACACTGATCGTCAGCAATTTAAAAATGATAAACAAAATGCCGACGTTGCCCCCCCTGGAAAAATTTCTGCGGATGCCCATGAATGATCGTGCTTTCTCGCTTTGGTTTTTTCGTTACTTTAGTGCTGTCACTCATTACAAATTGTTCGTTTCTTTCCGTTCTCTTAATTTCGGTTTCAAAATAAACAGAATCAACCCGCTTCTTGTTATTTCATCAAAATTACCTGCAATAACAAATGTTATACACAAATTACTATGGTTGTTGCAGACTATTCCAAACGACATGAAAAACTACAAGGTTCCCCATTTGAAGAGCACTGATCTAAACCGCACCCAAGTGACTACGCTTACTTGCTACAACATACAAATCAAACAGCACTACTGCACTATGCTGGCTACTGGCACCGGTAATTGTGCTGTAACAAACCGAACCTGCAATGAGAACAAGTATTATGTCGTCACATGAATTGTTTATCTCGATTCCTCGATGCACCTGCCCCAACGCATGTGACTACGTCAGATCGCTGTTATGTGCCACATTGCTTGTTGGTTCCGTAACGGTGCAGTGTTAAAATTTGACCAGTTTCATAACTCAAGCTTCTTCTAAATCAAGCTTAGTCTTGTTTCCTCGTAAATGCATGTATACGAAAGTGATTGATTTACGCAATACGGTCCTGTGGAGCATTGGGTTCGTTGCAAATCGATATCGCATCCCCCCAACCAAATTAGCCTGTGTCGCTACTGGGCGGATGTTTAGCTTATTAAAGCCTAGCAAACTTGTCAAGTAATGTTTGCATCTGAAAGGTTGCTCTGTCACACGGTGTCAAGTGAAATTTCTGACTTGCGAAATTTCTGACTTCACGCCATGTGCAAATGCACAGAGTGATATTCTACATATCAAATACGCTGAGAAAACGGATGATTAGGCTCAGGGTTTAATGTTTAGGTAAGTGTGTCGGGTTAGGGTTTGGGTTCGAAAAAGAAAAATAATTGAGGTCTAAGATTAGTCCAATATTTTTCAGTGGTTATATTTAATCCCGTACTGTAGCTTGTTGTGGGTATCTGACATCTAACCAAAATGTTTTAATTTACACAACACACATCAAAAAAGTAATCGCCAAACTTCATTCCTTTACTCTGAGAAGAAAAATTAACTGACAAACAATAACAGGTCAGAAATTTCGCTTGACACCGGCAAATAAACCGTCATTGCAAGAATTAAGTGAATCAATCGGAATTAAGCTGCTGACTTCTGATTTTCTGGATTTTTTTTCTTAGTCTCAATTTCCAGGAGGGGCAACTGCCCGTTTTGCCCACCCCCGTGGACGCCCATGCACGAAATATGTCCAATGTATTGTGCGCTGATGTATTTTGCGGCCCCTCACTCAAAAGCAAAGACTCAACTCTGCTTCAGTGTCAGGTGGAACCCCTGATTCTGAAAAACTACTTTAAGATCACCAGGTGACACAGCCACAACAGAAAATTTGCGTCAATATTAATCATGCATCACTCGAGCAAAAAAAGCTCATTTCTTTGTGTGCAAACCAACGGTGTGTGTCAATAAGACGTTTGGAGATTTTGCAAAATTATTCTGACTGGAGTTTCGTGTCACTGATTGTGACTCGAGTTGATTCGAGTCTGTCGTTAAGAAACGTGACTCGAAATGAATCATCACAACATCGTTTCTCCACATGAATCGAGTCAACTCGAGTCACTCCATCACTGTTTGCAACCCCCACTAGACTACGAGTTTCTTCCCCAATTAGATAATTAAATAATGGCTCACAAATTTAGCTATTGAGGCAGTGTTTTGGGCTGCAACATGTAATTCTGTATTAAATGCGTTTGCTTATGTACAGCCACTCCTACATGGTTGGAAAGAAATTGCGAAATAGGCGGTATTTTTTTGTCTGCCTCGCTAAGTACAGAAAAAGATGGCTCAAAAGAAACATTTATCAAAATGTAGCAGCACACAATGATAAACAATGTGTGAACGTATTTGGAACGTTCAACGTTATTTAGTTTACCCTCAGTAAGTAGTCCAATTGAGGTGTTGAGATCTTCTTCTTTTGATAATGTTCTTCACGGACGAACGAATCTAGATTTGAGTGCAACCCGCAGCCGCACAGATTGTTTGAAAACTTTTCAAATACTCCCACTGAAAGATTTTGCGGCAAGGTTTGCTATAAAATAAAGCATATTTTAGAATAGCAACACGAATATAAACAACTCTGTGCTTGATATGCGCATTGCCAACAAGCGCACCAATCAGAGGTGAATTAATTACAATTTTGTATTTAAGCTGAATGTAATTAATCACACATTTTCATGTGATTGTAATTGAGAGTTTTTGTTTTTGTGTAACTGTAATGTAATTGAGAAAAATTGTAAAGAGTATATATAATTTTATTTGGAATTTAAATAAAAGTCTTGTATTTAATCAATCTTTGGCATCACTGCTGCTTGGGTGTTTTCAGTGCAACTGTCACCACCGTTAGAATTAACGGAAACTTTTGGAAGTGACATCTGGGACTATCCAAGTATCAGAAAAATTTTGTTGGAGTGCTTAGGTTTTTTAAAATGAAAAAGCAAGGCTTTGTTTTGAATTCACTTGCATTCGTGAACATTACTGGTTCAGGAATAAATGCCACATAACCAGGGGTCCGCAACCTTTCTTAACTAAAGAGTCAATCTGCTTCATCTGCCAGCATATAGGAAGGTGAAGAGCCACAAAACGTTGACACCGTTTCATTTTTCGTGCAACTTCGTAGCAGGGGTGGATCCAGGGGGGGCGGTTGGGGCGATCGCCCCCCCTAAAACCTACAAAAGTAACTTTATTCACCATGATTTTGTACAATTTGAAAACCAGCATTCGCGATATATGACCATTTTGTCGTCCATTGTTTTGTCACAGCAGTGTTGTGAACTATAAATCCAGTGGAGTAACAAGGGGGGACATCCGTCCCTGGGCGCAGAACTTTGGGAGCGCCAAATTGAGGTCGGAATGTTACGTACTAACTACGAAATGTCAAATGTCAGCGGATGCTAATAACTACAATTTACAAAGTGTCAAATGTCATTGCGAGATCTTATCAAGATCACCAAGGTTCACAAAGCGAGCAATTATGAACCTAAGTTACGTTTCAAGGCGGTGTTTCTGTCATCAGCAATAAGCGCCCGCTTGTGGTTTGACTCACGGCTGCGTCACAACGCTTTCAGAAAGCCAGGGTTGCGAACTTTCCGACTTCATTTTCATTTTATAGTAGCGTCACAATGGGACGGGAATCCAGCGTTCACAGTGCATGCAAAGTGCTATATTGCGCATGCTTTCAGAGCAGCGACAAAACTTACACAGTGTTATTACCAGGGATGTGCAGAGGAGGCATGAACGAGGCGACGGCCCCGGACATCCAAGGCAGTGGGCCATCCAAAGAGTGAAATTACAAAGAGTGCATTTATCAGAATCTTGTAACTAGACCATGGGTGCAACTTTTTCTGTAGATATTAGTATGCTACATCTAGAGGCCGAATGGCCTTCAAAATGAAATATTCTAATTGCAGACGCAATTTTCGCAGAACCAGGTCCGTAGCTAGGTTTTAAGGTTTGGGGGAGCAAAATACATTTTTAAGAGGGGATTATTTTGATATTTATCATATGTTTGAAACAAATTTTTCTGAGCACAGCACAATTTGGAGGGCACAAAAAAGATTTGGGGGTAACTGCCCCCGAATGCCCCACCGCGTCTGCGGGCCTGGGAAGAACCATTGCCAGAAAGTCTTCCATTGGGGGCCTTCATGTTTGTGCAGGGGGGCTAGACATTCTGAAAAAATTTTTTAATTCACAACATGAACAGCATTTGCAGATTGTGCAAATTAGTTACAATTATTTTCCCGCAAATACGCATAATAGGCTCGTAGTTTCCTGCTAAAATTTTTTGAAGCAGCTTAACAAAAGGAATTGGGTCGTAAATCATTGTCATTTGATTGACGGCGATTATTTAGAGATGTCTTAATGAAATGCAAATGTCAAAAAAATTTGCAGGAAAGCAGAATCAATCCTATCGTTCAGTTATGAAAACATTATTACCGAATGAGCAAAGTTATGAAAACATTATTACCGAATGAGGCTGGTCAAAGCATGTGCGCCGCGATGAATGTTTTCTTTCATTAGCGCAAATTGGTAAATTTTACCATGAGCTTAAGTGAAATATGCTTATAAAGCGTGCGCATTGGACTTTTTGCTGGCCTAAATACGCATGCATAAACCTTGCTGATGTCTGGACTGTTAATCTCCTGGTGCATGGCACATGTTTAGTTTAATAATATTTTGTATCTCAAATCATCTATAAATGTTAACAAATATAGACTAAGGCCTACGCTACGTGGACGCAACGGTTAATATCCATAACCCACTAACTGCACTATTCTGTTTTGGGACACCACCCAAAATAGACTCTTCTAACTACACAAATAACTTTATCTGGCTGTCTGAGCAGTAGGTTGCGCAAATGTGCAACTTTGGTCGTAAGCACCAAAAGTATCTTGCTGCTATGCGGTACAAAATAAGAGAAGACTACCTGGGCTAGACATAGTAGCCTACATTTTTTACAGCAGTCACTTCACAAAACACATTGATCAAGTGGAAATCTGACTTCTGGACGTATGCAAATAGGCATGTAGGCAGGGCCGGATGAATGAACGCAAGGCCCATCAGGGCAAAGTCGTGACCGCGAGGCCCCCGACACGCTTAGCGGAAGTGGGCGATTCGCTCCTTTGCCAACACAGGCAGGTTGCGAAACTTGCTAGCGGATTGCTG
>Ga0210059_1012043_pt1 | contig 13141 bp, 10 predicted proteins | sample Ectturendosymbi2_FD_188042 | JGI IMG/M metagenome (GOLD analysis project Ga0210059, IMG submission 188042) | Ecteinascidia turbinata endosymbiont from Florida, USA - Sample 2 (SPAdes) (version 2) | ecosystem: Host-associated > Tunicates > Ascidians > Unclassified | place: Key West, Florida...
GTCTGCATTTCTTTAAACTGACATTGCAGTGAAGTTATTTGATGTTCTAGTTCAGATACTCTGTAGTGGGCGTTTTCAACACTTTCTTCAACAGCTGTCATACGTTTCAATAAGTCATTTTCAATAGAATCAAGTCTCTGTATTACACACAGCAACATAGCATGCAAGTCTTTCAAGGTAGGTTCATTAACTGCCTGTGACAAGGTTTCGATCACCTTTCGAGAGCGCGTGTTTCTCGCATCCATGCTTTGTCCTTTAGGCAAACGCGTTGCGGGAACTCAGTTGTCAGAGCAGAAAAAAACACGTCCTGTCAGCTCGACGTCCAAACACGAAGTGAAAAGTACGTTTCATTACTGGGCTGAACAAAATAGTGCCATGCCCCCCTCAGACCCTAAAAATAAAAAAATGCATAAACAGTATTCGGCAGTGGCGTAACTAAGTGGGCGCAAGGGCCTCAATATAAAATGAACTGGCTTTGTTTTCTGGCCACTGATATACGCATTACGCGAATTTTTTTAAGACTACTGCACGTTTCCTCTGCTTGAGTTTATGATTTCATTCTTTCACTGACAAAATTGCTTCACGCGTGGCTGTTAAGTAACTTAACAAAGGTAACTATTAACACCAGAAAAAAGCTTCGGCTGGGGTGAGATTTGAGCCCACAAATTTCAATAAGCGTCTTCGATAAGCGATACATGTCTAAAATTTATAACATCCAAAGACGCATATAGGTTTATTTCATGAGCCTCAGACAACAAAAGTTCAGTTTTCTGTCTCACTGGCTACTACGTCTCGTAAAAGGATTATAATAAAACTTGCTTCCAGAATGCACAAAAATGCGTATTTTTAAGTGTAATTTTGCAAACTTTTCTTGGGGGCATGCCCGCGGACCCCTTAGAATTGTCGTGCCTTCGGAACTTCCCCTACTTCCCCTAAAGTTAATTTGTGACGTCACACGATTGTGACGACACTTTGTCCCCCCTAGGAAATTTTCTGCGTACGCCACTGAACGTACCTTTTTAGCGTGGATCAGCCCTATTCGTTTATTATCAGAGGTGTTAGAATAGGACGTTATTTCAACACTAGGTATGGAAAAGTATGGAAGATGGAATGGAAGATTTATGTTATGGAATGGAAGATTTTAGGTATGGAAAGGAATTGTATGGAAGATTTTGCCTGCTATGGAAGATGGAAGATTTGCATTCCATTCCATAGTATGCCCTGCCTGTAACCACGCCCCGATGCTTCAGGATAACGTGATGGAGCTGATCAAATTGCTGCTGACAGGTTACCAGTTTTCCAGCGTAAAGATACCAATAGAATATGTGGCCGTGTTACGCGGTGCTCGATTAGCAGTTTTGTATCAGCTGGACTGTGGCCGTGGTCTGGATACCGGGGTGGTCGCGTTAGTGAAACAAAAGGTAATTCATTAGCAAGGGAAGACCGCGTTAAAGCGGTCATGATAGACGGTTGGTCGTCCACAAGGTACCACCAGGTCCTCCGTGAGAAATGTTACCAGGGGGCACAATGACCAACTCCGGCCAAATTATTTTCTTGGACCCTCGTCGAATCTTGTATAGCTTGTTTGTATAGCAATCAGAATCAGCTGCCATGCTAAGATTTAAATATAGATTGCTTGTTATACTGGCAGATGGCTTACACTAATAATATTAGGCTTGATTACAAAAAAACTGATCATACATACTCAAACTTTCCCGGGCCCCTGTACCTGCCGGGCCCGGGTACTGTGCACATCTCGTAGGCCCTGGTTGCCACTGTATATTCATAATATTCCACCGGTATTTTGTGAACATTTATCGATATGGTTTCAAGTCTCCAGCAAGAAATGAAGACTTGAAATCAATGAGTTTCGTTCATATTGTGACGTCCATATTAGGTGACGATTCGTTTTTTTGCTCATGCTTTTTTTGTTTCAAAAATACAAACACTTCAGTTCGTTCGCTAACTTTTTCCCTATCAACGGCAGTTTCATATATATAGAAAGGGCCCCTTTCTAAGTTTCAGCCATGGGCCCCACACAACCTTGATCCGCCCCTGATCCCGAGGATAGAGATTTGTAATAAATTACTCTTGTGTAATGATTTAAGTGACATAATCTCTTGCATAAGCGGATCCAGGGGAGCTAACGGGCTGACGTCCCCCCTACATTTTTTCAGATACGTTTTTGATCGATGTTTCCAGACACAGAAACGTCCATTGGTGTGATTTTTATGGATAGCTTTCAAATAAAATTTTTCTTGCAATATGTTTATTTCAATAAAAATGAAAGTCTGTAATAAGCAAGTTTTTATACAAAAATCACGGTCCAAATGTTTCATAAACCGCATGTAAGTTTTTATATTCCTGTTTCATATGGGTAAGATTGGGATTCTTGTGGACAAAGGTTGAACAAGCAACAGACTATATATTGTTTTTCTCCTGCAAGTTCTTATGAATGAGGGCAACTAATTTTGTTAGTTCAGCGAAAACATCAAAATTACGCTACAACAAACTTACAATGCAATTAACCATAAGCTAGGTTAGAACACTCAATTCCATAACATCAAACCTAACCGTAAAACGTATCCTAAATATCACGTAAGCTAAAAACGAAGCGAGCTAGATTATCTGTAGGGCAGAGTATGCTAAAGATGACTACTGATAAGCATCCAACCTGCCAGCAACAATTTTTGGAAAAAAGTTCAGCTCAGCACAAAATTAGATGCTTTTTTGTCGACACATATTCTGTTGCCTCTCGTAAATTTTTTTCAACCTACTGTATAGTATTTCTAAAATCACGTTAGCGCGATATAGCCGTGTTTCATACAAAAAATTTAATGGATGAGCTGAAGTTGGTCATTGTCATTGACTCGCTGCCAGGGGCGGATTAAGATTGTGTGGGGACCCTGGCTGAAACTTAGAAAAGGGCCCTTTGCATGTATATAAAACTGTCGTTAATAGGGAAAAAATAAATGAACGAACTGAAGTATTTTTATTATTGAAGTATTTGTATTATGAACAAAAAAAGCTTGAGCAAAAAATGGAATCGTTAACTAATATCGACGTCCCAATATGAACGAAACTCATTGATTTCAAGTCTCTATTTCTTGCAGGAGACTTGAAACCATATATCGATAAATGTTCACAAAACACCGGTGGAATGTTTTGAATATACAGTGGCACCCCGTCGACGACCACTCCGCTATCACGACCACTTTAACGCGGTCTTTCCTATGCTAATGCATTACCTTTTGTTTCATTAACGCACATAGGCATAGCCAGAGGGTGGCCACCGGGGCCATGCGCCCCCAAATTTTTAGCACATATAGTCATTTTGCGCTTTGAGAGTTTTTTTTTTCCAAACAAAATAACGTTGTTTGCCTAAAATCAAACCTTTTTCCCCCCAAAAATTTTTGGGCTGGCTACGCCACTGCTAACGCAACCACCCCGGTATCCAACCCGCGGCCACAGTCTAGCTGTTGCAAAATTGCTAATGGAACAGTGCGTAACACGACCACACATATTCTATCGGTACCCTTACGCTGGAAAACTGATAACCTGTCAGCAGCAATTTGCAAGTGCATCACGTTGTCCTGAAGCATCGTGGATTGTCAGCAGTGTTGCCACTGGGGTCAGTCTGGTTAACATCAGATTGTTGCCTTCTTCAACATCAGATAACGTCAAATTTTTATGTTAAAGTTTCATATAAGCTAAACGCGTCCATTCAATACCTAACAAAGCGCGATGTACCTCATTGTAATATTGTATCCGAAATAGTGCGAAAAATGCGAAGTGTCGTTATTAAATGGAGAGGTCGATCATGCGTAACATAAATATTATTCTCAACGCAGCAAACGCAGTTTCTGTTTGGAATGATAACCAAACACATATGAGGATGAAAGACTGAAAAACTAAACTTAAAAATTATTATGAATCTAACTTCTTTTCATCTAAAATGACAGGAAATGTGAAAAATAAGAGTAACAGTCCTGTCAACATCAGATTTGTCGCTGAAACATTAGACATCAGAAATTTCTCTCAACATCAGATCTGATGTTAAAACATCAGAAGTGGGAACACTGATAGTTAGGGATGTATGCGTGAGTGCACGCGCAGTGAGTGCCAATGCGACGCAACAAACTCATACTGTAAACTTTGCTGGGATTTGTACTGCCGACATCGACTTTTTCCGTTGCGTGAATTTGTAGTACAGTAACGATACTAGGCAAATGGCACCACGCAAGACAAAGCTAAATAACTTTCAGTCAAGGAAATAATTGTAGAAATGAAGCGATCGCGAAATGCAAGTGTGACGCGACCATCCCAGCCCCGCTACACGACAAATTGAGTGCCGTCCAGTGGGTGGTCGTGCTAGCGTAGTTCCACTGTATATATATATATATCCAAATGACATTTTTGAGGTAGATAAAATTTTCTTTAAATATTATTTTCAGAAAAATCAGCTTTCCATACCAGATTCCCGACCAAAATAACACTAACCTAACCTGAAAACTAGCCTAACCAAAATTTAACGTAACCTTACCTATTATAACAGCCCAGTTTGATATGTTCTAAGTTGATATGGTAAAAATAATAATTGTACTCATTGCAATTCAATGTTTCATTTTTCTGTTCACAATCAAGGACAAATCAGTAAGACTATTAGTAAGAACAAGAGCATGCACTCACTTATCAATACCTGTTGTGAAACTCACTTTCACTTATTACGTATGATTTTACGTTCATTCATAAGACAACACTAGTGAGTAGTGAATTGGATTTATTTTTCTACTACACTTAGAATATAAAATGGCACTCAACAAAATTCTTAACTGAAAGCACATCTTACGACTTATTAAGTCGTATATCGGAGTCATTGCGTTTAGCGTGAGCAAGCTTAGAGTTACTTGAACGAAACGTAAACAGAACTAAGACGTGCTTGATGCGGTTCAATTCTTGTTATCAGTTAACGTTGTTAAGTAACTCGATATCTGCCGACTTTTCTTTTTATTACTGCGTTTATTCGGTTTTAAGTCAGTTATCAAGAATTGTACGAAATAGTGGCGATTCACATCAATGTAGTATGTACCAAAATGTCCAAACTTGCATCTTGGAAGTCGTTAGTACCAGAATTGGCCTAAAACTACCAGTTGACATTGTGTGAGGTCTTCCGTCTTCCCTCCCACACGCAACTCGCTCGACTTCAAACATGCATCGCAGTAACAAAGAACACAAAAATACATGAAAGTGCACAAGGATATATACGTGGTGTATATACCAATTCTGGCGGTCCTTATAACATTATGATTTATTATCCTAAGCTAAAATCTAATTGCTTTCACCATTGTTGAGAGACTTGACACCACTTAACAAGTTCACAACTTCCTTCGGGGCTGTTTGCGGGACCGATGTTCAAATGAAGTGGATACCCAGGGCCTATTAGAGAGAGTCAAACATGTATATTGTTCCGGGACCCGACAGTTACGGAGGGGCCGGAGATTGAATAAAAATTTTGAGTTTTTGTTACTAACAAACTTGGAATAATGTAGTGAAATTAATCCTGGTGATAAAACTGGTCTGTCCTAAAGGATTTGGTAAGCTAGTGTGATGTAATTTAATGTGAATTGCTCGCAGTGCATTTTCCTGATATGATGCATTGGTAATTACTAACAGTAATTAATTTTCTTGAATTGAACTTGAATGTTTGCCTACTGTGTCGAGTTTAAGACATTCACGATTATCTGTCCCAGTCTGTCCACTGAACTGAATTTTCCTTTACGTCTTTCATTTTCAAACAAATCTTTAATAAAACTCTCTCCAATAAACCAAGAGCTTCAAACTAAGAGATACTGCAAGTGAAATGTGAATGGAATCATGCCAGTTCACAATAAAATCTAATCTAACAACAGTAGCCCTCGAAACTTGCGCATATGTTTAAGTTAACTAAAAAGTTCAAAATTAACAAATAACTGCAGTGCAGAACGCAAGTGCTCACGAGTATAATGCACCGCGGCGGTATGCCGTGCATTTTGCCGATTGTAAAACTTGCGCCGAAAGCAGATTCTGCTCTAATCGAATGTGAGTTGAGGATTAGTGGACATACCCAGAAATCTGAAGATTTCGAAAACATACAGGAGAAACTAACCACTTACAGTATTTCGACAGAATGCTTTAAAGCAGTGTTCGCCGGCCTGTGGCCCGTGTGGTTATTTATTGCGGCTCGCGGTCAAAAACAGAAGCAATAGTCGGTTAACAAAATATTTCGTTCCCTCGCTTCATTTTTGGTATAATAAGTAAGCTTATTCCAAGGATACAGTTACTCAATGAGGTCGCAGTCTCATTTCACTAGCAGCGTTTCATTCAACCTCAATCGACTTCATACATTCTGAGACTACGGCATTTCTTTCTAATTTCTTCCTTGATAAGATTTCACTACGAACATTTGAAAGTCATGTTTAAAAAATGTTAATATTGCCACATTACTTGAATACCGGTATGTTTCAACATAATGTTTCATATGTTCAGTAAACGAACACTTCTTGTTGAAGCTTGATGCATATTTATTACCCTCAATTTTTATTTATTTCAAAATAACTTTGCAACTCTGGGACCCCAAAACGGGTTTTATTAAACTTAAAAAGATTTCTCTTGGAAGCCCTGTGGATACCGCATGCGCATCGGAAACCAAATTAAGGCAATCGGATGGAATACCTTCATTTTTTAAGCCATGGAGTATAACTTGCTAGTGAGTGTCGGCCAGACCACACGCCATAGAATCAACTACTTTTGTGTCAACGAAGCAACTGCAGTGAGTGAGCACAGAGCGCCTACCTATTAGTTCCACTTGGTGATGGTATCTTTTACAGCATATTGTGTATTGTTCACATATTACACTTTTTATCGATTTAAGGATTGGGGGCCCCTGGCTGTAGCCCAGTCAGCACCCTCCCTTAATCCGCCACTGTTCGCTGCAAAGTACAAACTTCACATTTCCCGCGGTGATGTGGAAAAATATTGTCTGATAATTTTCAGTGCCCATGTGATGGAATGAACACTTTCCAGAGCAAAGTTCCAGCATTTATTGGTTCATTCGGATGTTTGTCTCTACGCGTACCTAGTGGAGTAGCCAGCCCAAAACTTTTTTGGGGAAAAAATTTTGATTTTAAGAAAAAAGAGCAACAGTATTTTGTTTCGGACACCGCCTCTCAAAGCACAAAATCACAAGAAACGCTTGAACTTTGGGGGAAAGACACCCTTGGGCCCCCTGGCTACATCTATGGGTGTAGGCTAACTGAAGCGGAACGGCCCGGTTGTCTGATCGAACCGCTTCAGGGTGACTTCTTGAACCCTGTAACCTCTATGGCGATAATGGAGGAAGTTGTTGGTGATGTCATCGCGCCAGCCGTTTCGGTCAAAGAGATTTCTCACTTCCATTTGCATGAAGTCACTTTTAAGTGTCACTTTCTTTGGTGTTGCCTTTCTCCTTGCTTTGGCCATTCTTGCTTGCATGTAGCAGTTGCGCTTGGCGTGACTGCTACATCACTTCCCTCTTCAAAGTTTTTGGATTGCCCACCTTCATCTCTTTTGAACTTTTGCTTGCCGATTCATATCGAGTCTAACCAGGTCCGATGCATGGGTGGCGGAACCTTTTTCAAAGTGGGAGCACAAGTGCACGTCAAAAAACATATAAAAATGTTTGTGGTTTGAATTGGCAACTATGACGTTACATGAATTGAAATATGACGTCATTACCTATACACTATATGAAGGTCTAAATTACTCCAATTTAGACAAAATGAAACCACTATGAAAATGTATCGGTGAACCACCTGAAATTCGAATAGGATATTACAAATGGGCGACCCAGGTTAACAGCGTCACTCGGGTCATCATACGATTTATTCTGACTGAATGAAACCATTCAACGCTTGTGTCACTGAAATTTCCATTTGCTTTCATTCTGGCTGGCATTATGGTTGCACTGCGACATTAGTTACGTAACAATAAATGAGAAGTTCGAGTGACAACTTCTCCACTGTTGAGTAACGTACGTCACACGCCAGCAAGTTCTCAAGTCCTCTGCGTACCAAGGATGAGGAGCCGCTACTCAAATTTCAGGCTTCGGCTCAAGACATCTAATTTTTTTGGCTGCGGCTCCACCATCCCAAATTGCTTCAGCTCCGGCTCCACAGCCCTACTGCGAACTAGGCTCATTCATATCAGCCCGAGTTATTGGACAATTTATCGTTCGTTTGAAATTATTATCGAAAGGGAACTGTCCATTGGATTGCAATTCAAATACAATGTTCTAAAAAATCCATTGCTTCAAAAAACAGTCAGTTCGATATGAATTATGTTTTAAAAAATATTTAATTGCACAGGGATAGGACAGCTCGGGCTCAAAAGCTTGAGCCCGAGTAAAGCGCGAGCGAACGAAGCTGAAAGAGCGCCTGCTACGAAAGATATTGTTTTATTCAGGTCACCTGCAAAATGAACGCGAAAGGCCAGACATAGAACGAAAATATATGAACAGTGACAAGGCCCAAAGAAAAGAGCCGGATTTAGCAACTCAGTGAAGTGGGACTGATGGTGTTGGCACAAATATACAAAGGAAGCAAGCTTGTTTGCGTTCTCCGATACAAATCATAATCAAAGACTCAGGTTAAGCCCCAGGAGCCCGTGTACCGGAGTCGCCACTGGGCTGTTAAAAACACGGAGAAAACAGCATAAAAAACAGGCAAAAATGACACAGCGTTAATACTTGTCTTAAAACACATTCAAAATCACAACTTTTCCATATCTTGGACACCGAAATAACATGACTGAATACTCATTCTACAACTGCATTAGATACTGGAATACAAAGACAAGACAAAGCATATGTAGCAGCCAGCACGCTACCTGCAAGGATGACAATAGTGTTGCCAATGCAGAAATAAATATAGCTGGTGTTGCCAATGCAAAAGCAAAAACACAATTGCAATTGACCTGTGAAGTATTTCATTTTGTGTATAAGATTCACCAAATTTCACCATTTAGCATCGTGTTAATGCTGTGGCACGAACGTTTTCCTACAAACAAGCATGGGTGCCGGAAGGTGGCAGGAATCTAAAAACTGCATCAAAAAAGGATGTTTTCTTAGTTTTGAATGGTAAAAACAAATTTCACCACTTTTGGCCCCTAGAAAAACTTATGGAAAAATCCACTAGTGCTCCCACCACTGAAAAAATCCTTCCGACGCTCATGCACAAAAGCATGTAAAGTTATGGATACGGTATACGATTTTTGCAAGAATTGTGTTGTAGGCTATTACATTACCTGGCAACACTGTTCGACAACACCAATGCAGAACATAGGCGTACGCCAAAATTCTGCAAGATTTTTCATTAAACCATTTACTTTAACAACGGACCCAATACTAATTGTGATACTTAACATTATTTAGGCAAAATTCTAAATGTAAAAGTGGAACCAGACCCTCCAGAAATAAAAGTGGTGGGGCCTAGGCTCATGCGGCCCCCCATGTTCCGTCACCCATGGTCAGATGACGTGCGTTTCATGCTTGATTTGCTCGGTCCGTTGAGCCTTTGGCTGCCGTGTGTTGAGCTTTTGTTGATTCTTCACGTGACGCACATTATCCATCCCAGCTCCTTGCCACTTGACCAAATCAGATGGTGTTCCCTGGGTCCCCTTGGGTCTTTTGGAGGTGTCCCTTATCGGGCGCCAGTGAAGCGGAACGGCCTGGTTGTTTGATCGAACTGCATCAGGGTGGGCTTGAGCCTTGTAACCTCAATGGCACTAATTGAGGAAGTTGTTGGTGATGTCATCGCGCCAACCGTTTCGGCCAAAGAGAGAGCTCACTTCCATTCGCATGGAAGTCACTTTTAAGTGCCACTTTCTTCGGTGTTGCCGTCCTTCTTGCTTTGGCCATTCTTGCTTGCATGTAGCAGTTCCGCTTGGCGTGAATGCTGCACTATCCTAAGCGTTTGTCTATGGGGGAAAGTTGTGCTTGTTTTCGAAATAGCTACGTTTATTTCGACCTTCAAGTTATTTTCTATGGTCAAACGGTTTTGATAATCAACAGCATTTTGTCTTAAATAGTTCGTGATTGATAGTTTGCCACTGACCAGCAGGTACTTCTGTAAACAAATTTCACCATTTTGGCTAGACCAGTTTTTTTTAAAGGATATTGTTAGGTACCCGGTGTGGACCTCTAGAGACCCGATTTCTCTGATTGTAGGGACACGATTTTCTCTGATTCTAGGGACCCGATGATAATTTTCTCTGATACTAGGGACCCGATTTTCAATTCTAGGGACCCGAATCGGGTCCCTAAATCACCTTAAAAAAGCCCTGGGCTAGGAAATCATGATGTCTAATACAAATCTGAAAATTTTCCAATGAGAATCAAATTTTCAAGTCCGAACGTCATGACCTTCTGCCAGGGATGTAGTGCCAACAAAAAGTTATGGGAACTCATCCAAAAAATCGCCATTTCAAAACAGTTCCCAACTCATTTTGAAGAAAAACGTGAAAAAGGTTCGGGAACGCCGTTCCCACCCCACTACACCCCTGCCTTCTATTCCGTGCACATCTGCAATATTTGAACACAATACGGCATGGCGCTTGTACAGACTGCTAACAAAGATTGTTGTTTTGTTTTTTCTCGTGTATTTTTTGTCACTTTTGTGCCTGCCACACGCTATTTTCGGTGTGGACCTGTGTTTATTTTGCTAGTAATAAATTTTTTTGACAACCAACAAGTTACTTTTTTAAGGTTAGACGAGTTTGAGAATAACTTCTGAATTGTTGTGAAGGCCGCTTCTGCTCCGGAAACGTCCCAGTACGCCTGGGAAATAGTGAGAATGCGATTTAGCCAAAATGTCTATGGTATTGCAGCTGAGTCTTCACCGCTATGCAGTCAGTTGGGGAAAACGGGGTGTGTTGAACCGGTGGGTAAGTTGAACCAACCCCAGTTTTAGCTAAATGAAGCGGTCCAGAGACTGATGTGCGACACCTGTTGTTTGGAGCCTGTTAGAATGCATTTTGGTTTATGACTCAGATCCAAAATTATTTGTTGCCGAAAGCTGCCAGTTCGGAAGTGTTTTTGTGAGCTCAGAGTGAAAAGCTGGAAATGTACTTTGCTGTTTCATAATTCATAGTGGGAAAGATATATTTATTTGATGTCGTTATTTCTTCAAAGCGTTGGTCCATCAGAGTTCATCACCTTGTGTTGGTTCGGCTGGACATTAAGGCTCTGATATAAATGAACATCCAAGTTGAAATTCTCCATCCGGGCAAGTTGAACCATTCAAAATCGTGCAAGTTGAACCATGTTTCAGCTTACCCCACTTGATCCAAGTCGTGAGTAGTTGTTTATTTAATTTAGCTACTGTTATTTTTAATCATTACAATTATAAAAATTCCTTTAATAACAAAAATAAACCAGATCGTGATTCTGTTTTAGAAGATTTTATGACAGCCGCTTCAGACGCTGTAGCAAAAAGCACTTTAATTTGAAAAGCTGCAATCCAATATGAAATTAATCATGATACTCAAAACGATTCATTTACCGAAAGGCCTCAGTTGCGAAACATCTTTATGGTTATGATGCTCTCAGTGATAAACTCAAAATGTTTAGTGATGGAATGGAAAATGATTTGGGAAAACATGTGAAGCAACTATCAAAAAGTTTTCTATCTAAAAAGGTAATTGGGGCGATCGCTGCCTCTAAAACCTACCATACTAACTTTATTCATCATGATTTTGTACAATTCGGAAAACAGTATTCACGATTTTAAGGCCATTTTGCCATTCACTGTTTTCTAACAGCATTGTTGTGATATATAGGCTACTTCATATCTATTACAGTAGTGACACAATAATGAGACTTGACTAACCAACTATTACTGAAATCTTCCCCCTTAACTATACTGGCTTTATCTGCCCGTGCTGTGAGCTTCACTGGCTAAAGAACTCTTTCATATGTTACACCCATTGGGAGTATTGATGACATAATTGGAGAATGCGAAGAAAATTTTGAAAAGAGGAAGAAATGACCCTAGACAGGAAGAGCAGCCGTCACTTTCAAGTTTGGTGGCCAGTGGCGATTTTAAGAGGGGGCCTGGGTGGGCCATGGCACCCCCAGATTTTTGCTTGACCCCCCCAGTTTTTTCTTAATTTCCCGTTTAAGTTCATTTGGTTGACATATGCAAGGTTGCCAAATGCGTTTTGTAAAAATACCGGCCATTTTGTCAACAGCCCCAGATCTGAGCTGTGTCGTAATTCGAAAGCAGCAAAGGGAAAAGAGAGATAATCAGTATTGTTAAGCCACAATTAATAATTTGCCCTATTTTGGCTGATTCATTACATTTCGGTGTGTGTGTGTGACGTGAAAATCGCACCAAGGATTGCGTAAACAGCAGCAAATAAATTTCACTGAAGAAACTTTCCTGACAAGATTCACTACAAGAGTCATTATAATTTCAGAAATTTTGTATTAGTTCTTTTTGAAGTTACGGCAAACTATTTTATTTTCACAATACCGGCTTCAGACACTGATTTTCAAAATACCGGCCTCTGCTAAATTAACACTAAAATACCGGCAAGGCCGGTGAAATACTGGCAATCTGATAACCCTAAACACATGCAGTGAATAACTTTCGACCAGCAATATTTTCAACGATTATTTAGAAACTCTCTAGCCCGCATTCAATATTTCCCAAATACATGATAAGCTGTGTTGTTGTTTTTGACGGTCGGGTAACTAGAGTTGTTTATGACGACACACAGCACTACTGTAGTTGCTCGCATCAGGCGTGAAATTTAGTCAGACAGAGGTCGTAGTGTTGAAAAATTCATTTCGAAACTAAGAAACAGGCGCAGAAATGGGAAGATTGATCTTTCGTGCATTTCAGTGTGAGATGGACCTGGATTATACAGGGTGTCCATAAAGTCCTGCACACATTTCAAAATGTAATTGCGAAGTAACTAAAGTAGATAAAATCATACAGTTTTTTTGCAAAGTGAAGTTTGTTTATTAAAGTTTAAAATTAAAAAATTTGGAGTAGTTTAAGTAATAGCCATATTTCAAGAATTTGCTTTTTCATGCTATTGATAGACTTCAACATGTGCTCCATTT
>Ga0210059_1012044_pt1 | contig 13141 bp, 4 predicted proteins | sample Ectturendosymbi2_FD_188042 | JGI IMG/M metagenome (GOLD analysis project Ga0210059, IMG submission 188042) | Ecteinascidia turbinata endosymbiont from Florida, USA - Sample 2 (SPAdes) (version 2) | ecosystem: Host-associated > Tunicates > Ascidians > Unclassified | place: Key West, Florida...
CAAAATTTTCCAGCCACGTGTGGCGTCATTCAAGCTAGCTGATATTTCAACCACGTGTGACGTAGTTTATTTTTCTTTTCATCAGTCCTCAGTTTATTTTTCTTTTCATCAGTTTTCATCAGCATCAGTCCTAGCCTATCGGCGACCGGCCGACGGAAACCACTGTAGTTTTTTTTCTGCTTGTTTGCTGCACCTGAAACTAACCACGATGCTTCTGCAAGGTGATAACAACATGTTCTGTGATTTTCAGATTTTTCCTGCAACTGAAAAGAAGCTGCGCGGCTTTATTTCAGCGGTTGTGAGCAGACAAACAAAGGTGGGTGGCCATGCTGACTTGATTGACAGTGTGCTTGCGCTGCAGCGCGTAACTTCGTCCGTGCTTGTTTGTTTGAAACGTAAATTTTTCTAAAAATTGTAGAAATCTAAACAAACACGTCCTGAAAATTTCACCGATATCCAGCGTGATTTCTCTGAGTTGTTTACCTTTGCGCCAAGGATCTAAATGCGCGTGCGTCGCATGTCTTCGCAACAGTCATAGCCTGTCGGCGACCGGCCGACAGAAACCGCTGTAGTTTTTTTTCTGCTTCTTGCTGCACCTGAAACTAAACACGATGCTTCTACAAGGTGATAACAACATGTTCTGTGATTTTCAGATTTTTCCTGCAGCTAGAAAAGAAGTGGCGCAGCTTTATTTCAGCAGTCAAGAGCTGCCAACTGTCCAATGTTCGTGCGATGTCGAAATACATTCAGCTTGTGTTTGGGTTGTTTTCGCGTACTGGATTTTGTCCAAATGCGTTTCGTTTGCAGTGTGTGCAGCAAAAATATACTGAAGCTTGAAGTTCATGAACGAAGTGCTGTTGCAAAATTTATGCAAATCGAGCCTAGGCACAGCGATTGTTAGGCGATATGTAGAACCTCGGAGAGCACATGCGATTGCGTACTCAGGCGAAAAGCACAAAATCCCTTCTAGGCTGAGGTGTTAAATAAACAGTCATTACTTTTTTTCCTCTGAAACTTATTACTTGAAACTTCACAGGTTGCTTGAAAATAGGTCTAGCAACATAATCTGTAAGTTTGAAGATTTTGCACTGCTTTGAATGAGCGCAGTGAACCTTCTAAGTAAAAAAACAGTAGATCCATCCCAGTTTTCACCCAACATACCCATCTACACAAGGTGGAAACTTTCTTTGGTTCAGTTTATCAGAAACTAGACGATCAGCCGAACATTTTATATGTAGGAAGTTTTTTTTCTAGCGTGCATGGTTTTCCCAGCACAGCCTTTTCAAACAGCACCTTGCCCACTCAAGCGTCACGCATAAAACCATACCAGCAGCCTAGCGATTGAGCCAAGTACGAATATATCGTAGACCGGCTCTCAAAGTATAAACAAGTTTTTATATAAAAAACATGGTCCCAATATTTATAAATACATAAGTGTTTACATAAAGTAGGCCCTGCTACATTACATATACGTTATATAAAGCGCATATACATAGGCGTAGCTAGGGGGGCCAAGGAGCCATGGCCCTTCCAAATTTTGAGAATATCTAGTCATTTTTTGCTTTCAGAGGCACTATCACAAACAAAATACTCTTGCTCAACTAAAATCCAATACTTTGACCCACCCAAAATTTTGGTCTGGCCATGCCACTGCGCACGTAAGTATTTAAACTCTTGTTTTATATGGATAAGATCGGGCTTCTTGTGGACAAAAGACGAATAACCAACAGACTCAGAACCGTCGTTAAAAAGTTATCAATAGGGGGGCTTTGCCTTTGTGCGGGGGACTTGACATTCTAAACATTGACAAAAACTCCACTGATTTATAGTGCTTCATGTTTCAATTTGGGGGCTTGGAGTTTGTTTGGGGGGCTAAGCTCACCAAAGCCCCCTGTGGCAACGGGACTGAGCAGACCGTGAACAAAAGTTGAATAAGCTGCAGATCATACTATTTTTTCCTAAAGCGTTTATGAATAAGTGCAGTTTATGTTATTACTGTAGCTCAGTGAAGGCATTAAAACTACGCTACAACGAACTTACAATGCACTTAACTGCAGGCTTGGTTAGTGCGTTCTTGACAGCGTAAATTCCAAAACAGCAAACCTAACCGTAAAACACCGCATACATGTCAGGTAGGCTTAAAATCCTTTAAGTCCCACGCCCGCAAACATTTTGGCACAAGAAGATATCATCAACCATAACCTCTGAAAGGATTGGGCTAGAGAGTCACTGAAGGTATCCACGGATTCGTAAGACTGCCCCGCACATTTTGAGATAGGTGGGGCCACCTCTGAAGTCACTGTAACGTCATTTCAGGGGTACAACTCTTTTCACGTAGGCTACAGAACCTAAGTTGTGTCCATTCAGTAGGCTACAGAGCCTATACCAAATACGTTGGAAATAAACTTTTTACATAAAAAATGTTTGTGAAGACCTTACCTTTGCAATGATGATCAAAAAACTTGTATTGGTGAAGGGCCCAAAGGGGCAAACACAACGGATTTCGAGGTTATTCTACGGTTCAAGCTACTTTTCTGCCAGCCGGTAGGCACTTACCCCCCAAAATTGCTGAAAAAGTGTATTTCGGTGTTTTATACCATCCCACCAAAATTCATGCCAAAATTTTGACAGGAAAGTTTTATTTGAGCAAAAAAGCACAATCTCCACTAGGTGGCTGAGCACTTTTCAGGCTCTATTTTTGGCCATAACTTGCCAAACTGTTCGGCTCGCAGCCTTCCCAAGGTCTCTATGGCTTCAGTTCAGCTTCCTGAACATTTTAAGCAATTCAGTGCCTCACTAACACCACTGTGGGGTTCTCTGGGCCTAGAACTGTGATCTACAAGTCAATTTTTCGAAGTTCCACTTTTGGACTCCAAATTTTCACACCTGAAACGGCCCAAATCGAGTTTTTTTCGAACCGAACCGGTTTTCGAGTATTCCATCCCTCGACGAAGCGCGAAAAAGCTGGACTGGTTGCGGAGTGCGTTTTTCCGCATTTACTGCGGATTTTGCTAAAGTTTTAGTGCGGCAAAAGTACAAACATGGATTTTTATCAAACATTTCAGAGGGAAAGGTATGTTTTTGTCATTTTCAGTCGATTCTATGCCTTTATCTGGATCTAGGGATGTTTTCACTGGCTATCTAGCCCGATCCGTTTAGGAGTTATGACTTATCATAGTTGCCGCTTCAAAATTTTGGCTCCCGTGGGCTTCCCCGGGATCCAGGGAGTTAAAATGAAATGCGCTAGATTAGCTGTAGGCTATGCTAAAAATGACTACTGATTAGCAACAGACCTGCCAGCAGGGGTGTAGTGGTGTGGAAGCGCGTGGCAACAGGGTTCTCACACCTTTTTGCACTATAGTAACATTGCTTGAAGATTTAGATTTTTCATTTCAGTTATACGTGTAGCACCTGGAGCAACATAAATGAATAAACGACAAGTTATCCCGTGTATAGCATCGTAGCACTAAAGTGAAACAAGAAGATCCAGTGTGGAAATTCTTGCAGGCGAATCGGTTTTCCTTTATATTTGGTGTGGGAACGGCATTCCACACCTCTTTTTTAGGAATACACCCCTGCCTGCCAGCAACAATTTTTGGACAAAAGTTCAGCTCAGCACGAAATCAGATGCTTTTTTCATCGACCATTATTCTGCTGTCTCTAATATTTTTTGTTACACATCTTCATGTCGACTTTTCTGCAGGACTGAAGATGTGTAACACACGAAACTAGTTTCCTTACGCAATAAATTGCCATCGATTCGTTTGGTGTGGGTCACTGCTGTGGCATTACAAATATTGCTGAATGATAAGTACAAGCTGAATCATTGCAAGGAGATGGGAGCAGAACCAGGCAGGAGATTCCTCATACAGCCGGCTGCAAAGCAAGAGCCTGAATTGTTGCTTTCGATAAGAAGAGGCGAATCCCAGCCGCTGGTGCTTCCACTGAAGTGAAGTGGACATCAATTAAAAAGCTTTGAGAGACAAGGAATGACTTACGAATTGTTGCTTGAAATTTTTAGCATGAAAAAACTGAATAGTTTATTGTACCGCAACTGTAGTGAAAACTTTTTCACTGTACCGCCCGAACTAACTAGAGTTGGCATGCTTGACTTTTTCCGCTGCACGTTACGGTCTGTTGCAAACCATGTGATCGCCTGAGACAGAAACCACGCTAAACGCGGAGAGTATGTTTTGTAAGCCAGAAGTGCCGAATGGCCGTTGCGATCTGTGTTCGTTGAACAGCGTTGTAGCTGTGTTTAGTGGAGGAGTTACAATTGTGAAAAAATTTTATAATCTTCAATTTTTGTAATCTTGAGTTTGGATCTTAGTAACAGTGCGTAATTTTTTCTTTTTGTTTCATATGTCGACTTTTGCGCAGGACTGAAGATGTGTAACACACGAAACTAGTTTCATTACGCAATAAATTGCGATCGATTCGCTTGGTGTGGGTCACTGGTGTGGATGATAAGTGACAGAGCTTCAAGCTAATGGAGAGGGAAGTGATGTAGCGGCCAGAAGATGGCGCCACATGTCAGTTAATGGTCACCGCTAGATGGTGCCCATGAGTAACAAGTCACTGTGATAGTCACAACAAGCGAATTATCGTAATTCTCTTATCCCTATATAATGATAGTGCAACATAGTAGTAGTAGAGTGAACTCCGTGAGGGAGCTCTATTGCTGCTGGTTGCTTTCCTGTTAGTTAATGCCCCGAATTGCCATCTTTCCCTTGTGCTTGCCTCAGTAGTTCAAGGCGATGCAGTCAACTGCAACACACACAAGCACGAACTGTGAATCTGATTCACGCTGTCCTATGCGATGATGAAGGCGTTACTCAGGCTCGCGGCTGTTAGAGACACGAAACAGGCCGGGGATTTGAGAGGCGACACTGTACAGTTTATTGCCTCGAGTTCCGCACTGGTTTTAATGACGCAAAACGGCAACATCTATCGACCATTAACACAAACAGCGACTTGTCTTTTACGACGATACAGCAGCAAACATATCACAGAAAACAGTTAATGGATCAGGCAGACGACAACTCGCTCACGGCACTACTGACGAAAAGAGATCAATTAAGGTTCTGCGAGATCGTAAATACATGCACAGAAAGGCGAGCAGAAAAACGCATTCAACGAACGGCATGAATATTGAGTCACGTGTTACGTAAAACGCTGTGTGAACATGTGAACGGTTTGTGCCCAGCCGGTTGGCTAAATGAGCAGTCTATTACAAAGCACTGGTTCCAGTCCGTACGTACTTGTCCATCTAGTTGGGCCACTGGCGGCAACACTACAGTATTTCTAAAACTGCGTTACCGCGATATAGTCGTGTTTCGCACAAAAAATTCAATGGTTGAAAATTTGGTCACTGACTAACTGCAAATTTCACGTTTCCCGCTGTGACATGGAAAAATATTTTCTGATCATTTTCAATGTCCTTGTGATGAGGCGAGGTAGAATTCACTTCGAGCACTTTCGGTGCAAGCCAGGGTTGCCAGATTGGCTTTTTTACGCCAAATTTGTGAAATTTGCCTTTTTTTAGAGGCAGTTGGCGTCAAAAAAAATGTTTGGCTTTTTGGCTTTTTCATTTCAACATTTGCTTTTTTTGGAGACAGTTGGCACATACTATCAGACTGGTGTTTTTGTTTTTTAAATATCTCTTGCTGAAAAGTGTCATTAGGCTTTTTGAAACAGTGCTTGGTGTATTTTCCCAAATGTTATCTGGAAATCCATAAAAGAATGAAGTTGTAGCATATCTGGCAGCCGATAATGACAAAGGTTTGAGTGGAAACACTGTAAAAAATGTGGAAAGTGAAGGTTTGGAATTCCTGCAGAGTGTAGAGGTAATGCTACAACTTTGTTCTTCTAAAATGTCCTACAACTAATAGAAAATTTTAAATTGCATGTTTATTTGACAATTTAGCTTTTTTTTCACCCGGTTTGGCTTTTTTCAGACATGGTTCGTCTTCTTTTCTCAAGAAATATCTGGCAACCCTCGTGCAAGCGCGCACTCAGTCAGTTGCAGGAGCGCACTCTGTAGGTGCAAGTGGGCACTCTGTGAGGTGCAGGTACGCATTCTGTAGGGTGCAAGTGAGCACTCTGTCTGGTACAAGTGAACACTTTGTCGGGTGGAAGTGAGCATTCTTGTTGGGTGCGGATTCAGTGCACTTGTGCAGTGTGGGTGCAGCTTAGGTGATGTTTTAGTGAAGCTTCAGTGCACTTTGTGTACACTACTGTGTCCGTACAGTTTGGTTGTATTTTTTGTCAGAGTTAGGTGCAAATCAAAAATGCGCACTACAACTTTCTTGTAAGGTAGTAAATGAAAAAGTGAACTTGTGCTAGTTGTTGGGCCTATGTTCTGTGCTTGTAAACACGACTGTGCTCCATTATATTAGGTAGGCTAGATAAATTACAAGGTTGTGACAGCGTGGTGAAGTAAAGAGTCGAGCTGGGTAAATACAGCCTTGAACTAAAGTTGCATGAAGTATACTAATAATGTATCGGTGTTGGAGACCATTGATTAGATCGTAAAAAATGTTATGTGTCCTTTGGGAAAATGTAAATACTCAACTGTGTAGCTGAATATTAAAAAATGCAACCTTCTTGTTGTTGTACCATAATGCATGTTTTTGACATTGTTTCTTAGTATACAGTACTACTGTGGTCTTACGTTTTGTGTTTAAATATTATTGAAGGGCTCATTGGTGGAAAGCAGGCTATACTTAAAGTTTTGTAAACCTGTAACATACTGTAGGCTACATTCAAGGCAAACTGAAAAAAGATAAACGGGAGTATTTGTAAATGCAGTTATTTACTGTAACTTGCCAACACTATTAAAATTATATATATGTGCACAACAACAGCACTGTTTAACCTATGACTCTACCCTGTGTGCCAAGCTTCTGCAATGTCTTCGAAAATGCTTCATGCTGTTAGACTAAGCAAGCATTGGTGTCTTATGTATATAGTTTAGAAAAGAATGAAACTGTGCACATAAATACATAAAAAAGCCTATGTCCACAAATGTCACAGTGTAAATGTAACTTGATGCAACAACTCCATAAAATAATATCCTATAATATCCTAGTTAGTGCAAGGTAAATTGTCAAATAAACAAGTGGATTGTTTTAGTGAATGTGGTTGAATTGTGCTGTGTGTTTCTTCTATTGATCTGTTTATTTTCCTGTTTACTAACTCACAACTTGTTTTTGTTTTTATGTTTTTCACAGGTGTACTGTGTTTCATTATGTAGGCTAACTGTACAAATAATGGAAGGATCAATTGCACCAGTTGCTCAGCTAAGCTTTTTTTGTGGATCCAGTTTAGAATGTTGTGAAAAATTATTGAATGTTCAAAATTGTTGTTTGTGCTCATCTACTGAAAAGCTCTCTACAGAAACTGTCAAATGGCAGATAAAGAACATGCATCTCAAAAGAGCTGTTATTTATTAAATGGATGGCAGACAAGGTAGGGTGTTTGTAACAAACATATTTGGTATTTCCAGTTATCTGTGTGAGCATGGTATGCTATTGTTCTGTTGATATTTTTCCATAGAAAGATGTAGCAGTTATGCATGGTCATGTGAGCTTGTTTCACCATCATTGAAGTATATGAAAGCATGTCTCAGTTACAGCTGTTACTCTTGTGTTTGTTGTGTGTTTTGAAGTGACAACAAAGAAAAGTTTTTATATGACTACCTTAAGCATAATGTACATTTTGGTGCGTTTGTCAAAAGCATCCACTTAATTTTTGTTGTTATATTTTCAGCGTTAGGTGTTCCGTGTTATTTGAATTGCAAAACAATAAGGAACAAAATCTAAACAAGGGACACTTCCACTGTTGTGGTTTGCCATCAAGTGTTTGCTAGAGGTTTCACCTTCAGAAGGCATCTTGCAAGTGTGTGGTTGGTGATTTAAATAAATCAAAAACTGTCAAACTTATCTTACCAATCCTTTCATCCTTGTGGTAACAGCTGAACATTTATATAAATTGTTATTCAGATCTCTTTGAGAATGAAGCTACTGGGAATTAGCAGAGGAAAGATCAGTCATTGAATTAGCTTAATTTTGTGTATGTTGGTTGAAAAAAATGAATTACTTTGAAATCATAACTTTCATTGTAAACAAGCTACATTTTATGCTTCATTTGCTTTTGTAAATACTAAATGGCAAGTTTTGTTCTGTTATTTTCCAATATCAATATATATACATGGTTTTCATGTACATTTTCAGCTTTAGGCGTAGGAGATACTCTGCTTGTGGCAGCAATGTGAGATGCTGACTTAACAAATGTAGACAGTTGGGGTGAGATAATTTTGGAATTGTTAGTAGATATTGATTTAACTGCATTTGTGATTACACACCTGAACTTACCAAATTCATGAAAAAAACATCAATGTTTACCACAGGGGTGCAAAATTTTCTGTGAGTGTTGGTAGCAAACTCATATAAGCTTTGTCATAATGTTACACTTAAAAATTATAAACTAGGCACGACTGCATTGTTGCAAATCCTGTTTGTACACTGCAAATTTATGGTCACGTGGTGCAAGTGCCCGACTGCATTTTTTGCACCCCTTGTTTATGATATCAGCACTAATTTTCTACAGGATGATTATGACAACTGAAGATTGATATGGAGCATAGTAGCTTGTCAACATAATTGGTGACATCATAAATCTTAATGTAAGTTGTCAGTTTTTGGAGAAATGACTACATTTTTTGGAGAAATTACTACTGCTGAGCAGGGGTTGTGTAGCACACAGAATAACAGTCTTGGACTGCTTCGGCAAGGGGCTGCGTTTTTGAAGAATTTGACGGGCCTATGTACAATGCATCGTCTGGCAGTAAAATGCGGTGCTGGTTCTTCCGAAATACCCGAGCTTCTGTGAGAATGACATGCGGCAGCACTTCTTGCAGGCGGCTTATTACAGTTTTGTTGAGTGGAATCTATGGAAGATACGCTATACATATTCTACTGAATCGTAGTTTTACGTTCCTTGGTCTTAATAACCAGGGATACTGGAGAGCGATGGCATGACGAGGGCATTGTCCCGCCTGCCCTTTCAAAACGGGGCAACGGAGGCGGAGTTGCCTTTTCATAGCAGCCTCATAGGTAATTTCATTTTTTATCAGGATCGAATTGAAATAAATTTATTGCAGTTATTCGCGCACCCAGAAAATTCAGGACGGTTTTCTACAAGTTTTGTTATTACTTTTGAGGTCAACATTGTTGCTGAACAGAAATAAGCCTATTTGTAACCAGTTTTTTTGTTTTTTATAAGCTTGCACTGCCCTCAATATGCTTCCCCTTCTTTATCGCTGTTCTGGCGTCCTTGTGAATGACATACACCAGGGGTGGCCAAACTGCGGCTCTTCGAACCTTTGCATGCGGCTCTTTGAGCTTTGCGAATAATTGTATATTTGCTTTTTATTTTTTATTTCCATTGCAAAGTGTTGAAATATTGTGAAATGGTACTGTGGTAGCTAGCATGCCGTACAGTATTACTTTTACAAGACGTTCCAAAAAGAATTACGATGACACAGAAGCGTAGATGACAAATAAATTTGTGTTTTTACATTTTTATGCTACGGTTCTTTGTAACTTGGGTTTTGCGATATGCGGCTCATACACAGAGCAGGTTTGGCCAACCCCGACATAATAAATATATTGCAACATAAAGGAAGATTACAACAAAAAGATACTGGTCTAAAAAGCAGCTAGCAGCCGTTCCCAATCTTTATCTACTGGCGTGCCATTTCTTTCGTTTCGGACAGTGTTCTCGTACCACATCCATTTAAAAAACTCCAAAACTCGCAAAGAAACACCAAAAGACACGAATCCTTAACGAATATCATTGAAAAAGATACCAGCCAGAGCTTGAAAACTTCAAAAACAAAAACTATTAAGAAAAACACAACACAATCTTAATGAGCTGAATGAAGCTGTCCTTTCTTAACCAGATGCAAGTAATCAATTCGCAGACAGTGCGTCAGAAATCATGCTCAGGCACAGAGAAACGGTTCTGACTCTCCGATTTCAGAGTAATCATAGCTGAGAACCCCTGCTCAGGGACGGATTTAGCGAGCGCGGGGCCCTAGGCCATCGTAGTTTTGGGGGCCCCAAGCATATGTGACCTATTTGGCCGTTTGTCTGAAAAGCTTGAAAACGTATGCCCTTGCTATGTGTACTGTGTAGTGCCCACCTCAAAAATCTATCTTTTGTTCTGGCGACTTTGGTTCTACATTAGATATTCAATAATTTTAAGTCTTTCCTACATTCTTCTAAAGGACAAATGGCATTGCGATCTTTTCTTGGAATTTATAGCTCTTTCGCGTAGTTCAGAAGTTCTCTTCGTTAAATTTCCGTGATTTCTAGCGTTTTTTGTAGTTTCTCTTTGGGTGTATGCATGTTCATGCGGGACCGTGTTGCCTCTCTCGAAAATATCGTCTAACTGTCGATCTGATAACCTGTACGTAAACTCCATTTTTATAATAATAGTAGCAACATATTTAATGGAAGAAGCAAGCACAATCCATTCAATGGACACAGCTTGTTTATGCTGCTTTGAAATTGTCATTTTTCAAGCATTACAAAATATAGTGTTTTAATCCTCTGTGCCAGGGCTTCTCAAACTTTTTTGTTCTATGACCCCATTTTAAAAAAAGGTATTTCTTTGCGACCCCGTTAATGGATAGGCTAGGTCAGCTATGTTAAACCCGCGGGCCGCATGCGGCCCCGTTTAGGTTTTCACTGTAGTAAAAGTATCCTACATACTGACAACCAGTCCTTATTTTGATAATCTTGAATTTAACATTTTTGTTACAGGTGGTCCTCAGTGCCACTTGATCAAAAGTCTGTCACCATTACAGTTAGGTTTCGAACGCTTTCAGTGCATTAACTTAAGCTAAATTTAGTTTGTTAAGATAACAGTAAACCATTAAATGTGCGGCCCTCATATGTCATTCAATTTGCGGCCCTGGTTAAGACTGTGACATAATTTTTGGCTCAGTCAGCAATTTGGGTTGGACAAAGCTGACTTAGATCTTAATGATGCGTGTCAACGTCTCATTACAAATCTCAAGATGCATTTTTGTCAATGGCGAAATCCTACAAATGCACGCAATCCACGAAAGTAACTACACAGTTACAGAACTACCACGTAATGGAAACAGTAAGGCGAAAAATAATTAACAAAAAACAATTCAGTTTATTAGAAGTTATCAAGCACAACTAATGGGATGGTTGCACTTGATGATTTTTACACAGATCAGTCATTCGTAGATTGATACAGGACAACCCGGGACGAAGGACCTTCTTAACATTTTCCAAAAAGGATCTGTTTTTGGACTTGATGATTTCATCAATTTTAAGAATACCGCTTCACACATATCTTGTACAAAAATCTAAGAGTTTATGAATGGCTAGATCAGAAATGACTGAGAATTCATTTCTTGTTCTTATCCAAAAATGACATAGGCTAAACTCTGTTTTGGAAATTCCAATTGCAAACGTTTGTCGTTTAATAACACCGCAAACTCATCCTGCGCATGGCAGGTGTGTGCCCTCCTAAAGTTGCAATTGCGTATGGTTTGTGGCAGGGCTGCGGAGTCGGAAGTCCCGTCATCCGACTCCGGGCAATTTCGATTATCCGACTCCAGACCGACTCCGACCTTCAGCTGTATTAGTTAGTTAAAGTGATAATTCTTTTCAGATGAATTCATAAACCCTACTTACACTTTCCAAGAATACGGAAGATTGTTTTAAATCGATGTAAATGCACGTTCATCTCTCACTTTTGCAAAATATGATCAAGCCGGAGTTAGTCTTTTAAGTTTACAGAAAAAATACTCATCTAAAAATGCCTCAATTTAAATTATTAGAGAAGGCTGGTAATCCATTAAAGCAGACAGCCTACCATGTAAACGATATCAGCAAGCAAGTAAAATTGAAAAATGTATGCATCCTACCGGTGTGCATGTGAACATGTTGCGCAAGACGATTGACAAACGCGCTCGGACGTACTGTCTCAAATGACTTCATTGACACAACATTTTTACGGTCGAACGCCGCCAAGCTTCAGCTTTGCTCAACACACATGTGTCGCTATATTTTTCCGTAGATGGCCAAAAGAACATGTTACAAGTAAGCTCTTATACAGGTCAAAATACACGAACTACCAAGAAACAAAGTAAAACCAATTAGTTTTAAGTTTTAGCTTAACCACTTATTTTTCTCTTCGTTATCTAAACACTTCATACTACCCTGCTTTCACTTAGGTACAACAAACTTGCAAGGTTTAAGAATTAGTCAACATGGATTTTTTAACACAAAAATGTTGCGATAGAACGGCAGAATCGACATGAATTAGCCTACTGCTACGAAAATCACTGCAGTTCAACTTCCAAGCGAATACGATTGGAATTGTATTCGATTGGAATTGTACGACAAAAGAACCGAAATTCATTTGCGCGTTTTAAGGAATATTTGTTTGTTTTAAGAAACTTGCTTGTCTGTTTAGCATTTTAAAGAAGTTTGCTACTGTGCGTAGAAGACCAAGCGAAGCTGCTGTATTGTCTTTTGCAAACCAGTAGGAGAAGCATGACCAGAAACCATAGCTCGGCATTATCATTCGCGATCAGACAGTCATTGTGCTTCGCCGATGCCGCGCAATAAAGTGCAAGGCTTCATGACAACGTAACGAAATCCGAGTGTCTATTTTACTGGGGATTAAGGTCATAGTGCGTTTTTGTTTTGAGTTGCGGCTTACTTACTCAAATCGAATGGAACTGTGGAGTGCCGAGTGTTGACAAGTCAATCAACACCAGCACGTGTTTGCGGGGCAACGTCTTTGTGCAAAAACATTTAAATCATGTGTCGGCAGTGGCGATTCCAGCACTCGGGATTAACCCGAGTCTTCGACTACACTTTATATTGTAGAACGCGAGCTTGCTTGCTTTGCATGTTTCTTACCAACACCCACTTCCCTGACTAAGGTTGTTAACTCTGCCTCTTTCCATTGGGCATTGTCAGTGTTCATGTATTTTCGTTTCATGTTGGCCTTCCGCGTTCAATTTGCAGGTGACGTGAATCAAAAAATATCATTCGTAGCAACGGTTCTCTCGAATACGTTCGCTCGC
>Ga0210059_1012045_pt1 | contig 13141 bp, 7 predicted proteins | sample Ectturendosymbi2_FD_188042 | JGI IMG/M metagenome (GOLD analysis project Ga0210059, IMG submission 188042) | Ecteinascidia turbinata endosymbiont from Florida, USA - Sample 2 (SPAdes) (version 2) | ecosystem: Host-associated > Tunicates > Ascidians > Unclassified | place: Key West, Florida...
GTGTTCGATGGAACACTAGTCAAACTTATCAAATTTCCTGCGGAACACCTGACGATCTTTCACGGAACACTAGTTTTCCGCGGAACACCGGTTGAAAATCACTGACCTAGCGAGCCCTTCGGTTCCAACGCGCTCTTTCTGTGAGAGCATTCTCTTTGTGCGCCCGGAGGCGCTAAAAAGCAGTGAGCGGCGCGTGGTGAGAATAATAGGAATGGTCGGACTTACACTTGACGAGACCCCCAATTCTTGATGTCTTTTTACAAATCATCATTTTCCCAAAATTACTTTATGCTACTATATGACGGTGATCAACTGAAATAGTTGTTGGTACATTGTTTCGGTCTATGCGTCTCATCAGTTTTGCCTTAGCGTAGCAACCAAAACGTTACTTGTGCTTCGCGACACCTCATGGTTTCTGTATTTTCATGTGATTTCTCTATCACCTCCAAGCATGTCGAAAAAGTGTGCAAGCCAAACACATAACAGTGAATATATAAAACTAGCAAAATGCCAACCGCCAAATCTTGCTTTCAATTTAGTAAAAAGAAACGGTCGTGAGCCTCATGCTTATGCTAAATGTTTCGCAAGAATATTTGAAACCTTGATCAAAGCAATTTGCATGCATGTCACTTTTCAGTGTGTTGTTCGACTTCGTCTCTCAGCGTTGACTGTGTTTACTGTTTATCAACTAACACCTACTCTGCGGTAGGACTGAACATTTTTTGTTATTTGATTACCTTTGTGATATAGAACATGAATCTGAAGCAAATAAAAAATAAAATAATGAATCCCTTGCAGTGCTTTCATTTTTTCATGTGTACACTTAAGTGTTATTCTAGTATTTCTGTATGTCTACCATGAATATCTACCTGTCCAATTCTTATGTGGTAATGTTGAAATTGCCTATCTTGTTAGCGACTGCTGAATTTGAATTTATATATGCCAGTGTACATGTACACAGTGAAACCCCGCTTCCTCAAAAGTAATGCATGTAATGGCCACCACTCATCAGTCAGTATTCGGTGACATGAACGTTACAGTACCGCTCTATCAGCAAAGATATGACAGCAACATGAACATCAGCCCAGCCTTAAATTTCTTAATTGTTCCTACTGTGGCCTTTTCCTTCCCATGTAAAGTGGGCAGCTAAGGTTCTAATACAAATTTTTCAATTATATTCACTTAAATGATAGCTTTACTGTTTATGGGTTTTATTTAATCATATTTTATACTTCATGCATTTTGCAGAGATGATGATGTCATTTAGTATGTGAAATGTTTAGTCTATAACATCTTACTTAAAGTGATTGATTCTTTTCAATAGATAGCCTTAAAATGTGTTTATATTGATTGTCAATTGTGCAATAAACTTATAGCAAAAATACGAAAAAAATTACTGCCAATTTTCCAGGTGTATTTTACAAAAAAGAATTTGGCATATTTTTGTCCTGGCTCAGATTTGCTCTTTTGAGGAGCACCCTTGCTGCAATACGAGGATTTCGAGGCAAATGAAGAGATGTCCACCTGCAGGACCTCACGGACATTGACTTCAGCTTAATTCCTTGGCCCACAATGATATAAAGCTGAACGATATTGTTAATGACATGACACCAGTTATATCTGTGAAATAAGTGGTTAGTTAAAACCTAAGTCGTGACTTTTTGAGAAACTCTTCCTTAGAACTAAATACTTCTCTTCCTTACTAAACATATTTTGTTTTTCATGTACCTAACACTTATTGGAATAATGTTTGTTGCTAATATTACTGTAACCTGTCCATACCCTTGTCTCTTCAACTTGATTTGGTGACATCACCATGCATCTGGTTGGGAACAACTCATCAATGCAACCCACCCCATTATGGTCTGTGGATGATTTATATTTCTTCATAATTTGTATGTATAAACATTATTTTCTGCCCTTGCTACTTGTTTTTGTGATGAAATGTAATGTTAAAATGCACTGCTCTCTGCCTCATTACCTTAATACTGATCGGTTCCTTCACCTGTGCAGTGCTTGCTTCACCTGCTCACCTGTACACGCTTCAGCTCTTCATTCACCCACTGCTTGCCCACCATCATCTGTGCTATGTTGATGTATATTGTGTTTTTTTATTTTATTTTGGATGTATTTTTCTGTTGTTTTCTCTTGTTTGGCATATTTTGAAACATTTTGGCATATTTTGCCTTTTTGGACTTGGAAACACTGGCCACCAAAACTGCGGTTCATCACACAGTGATACAGGGAAAGATTTCCATGTTTGATCAGGAAAGTACTTACTTGATGAGCACGATTTAATCAGCAGTGTAATCAAATACTATTATATTTCATTTTTGGTCAGTTCGATCGATTACAATTACTCAAAGTTACGATTGACGATTACAGTTATCCCATGTCTGAACAGGAATAAAAAAGTGACTCCAATCACCTCTGTTCCCTAATCCCTAGCCTAGTAAGTATGTCCCTTTTTCCTTGCAATTACTAAGTTTAGGGTTGCTTGGGTCCCCACCTTGCTTTTATTTCTTTGAGAAATTTTATTGTTTTAAACGTTCAACTCTGAGCATAATAGCATAAAAATGGCTGGTTGATAATGAAATATTTTTGCATATCTTGTTTTGTTATTATTATTAGGCCTATGTCATGTAAAAAAAACAACTGAATAACATATATCTCTATACAACTTGCCCTGGAGAGCGAGTGTTAGTATCCACCAAGTTCAATGTAACATTCCTACCTTTGAGGCTCTGCAATGTAAATACAAGTACTTGTTTCTTGAAAGATGCAGAAAATCTAACAACTTATGGTTACATGCTTTGATTCAGTCAGATTGTTTGTACTCGTCACTATTCTTTGAACACTTATCGCATTTTACTCTATGATTGAGTGATCAAACTTTGCAGTGTCCGTTTGATCGATGGCAGGTCAAGCCACAACGCTTTCGCATTTTACCTAGGCTAGACCAAGTTAGGAATTAGCGCCCTACTCCGCAGTACAGTAGTGCTGTAACAAGTGTTATGTGTTAGCTAACAATAGTGTTAAGAATGTGTCTGTAACCCTATGGTTCTGTCTTCAATGCAGTTGCAAAAAGTGTCTGTAACCTTGTGATTCCGCTAGCTTCAATGTCTTGTACTACGTTCTGTATTGTCTGTTTTTATCAACCTGTGTTCTGCAGAGTGTGTGTGTTCATACTATGGACTTCGTGTCTGCTCATAAACAAATAAATTAAATTAAATATATTCTGTCCAAAGTTGTTTTTTAGGTGAAAAAACAGAGGCTAGTGTTTAGATATACAGTAAACTGATTTGCTGCCAGGCTCATCTACAACTATGCTCCATTAGCAAGTAGACAAGGTCTAGCTACAATATGGATGTTGCTGGTGTATTTAATAAACTGCGAAGTACTCTGTCGAGTACTGTCAGTGAGATCAGTGCTGCTTTGCCAGGTAATCCTTTACTACGAGAGTATGATGCAAATAACCAGGTTGGTAGTGGAGGTCCAAAATTTTTGTGGAAAATATATGACGGAACAAAAAAATCTACAAAAGCTGTAAGTAAACTAAAGATACTTTTTATTTTGAATTTGACATGGAAGTAGTTTTATTTATGGCCATGTTTTAGCATCTTTGTCAATGTCAGTTTGTCATTTGCTATGGTTTATAGACAAAAAATTAAGTCCATCAGTAAATAGTTCGATTGTTTTAACTGTTATTGTTCAGAGGTGTTCGAAACAGAAATTTGATAGAAACCGGTTCGTTTTTTCCGAAATATTTTGCTTCGGTTGAATTTTTAGTCATTGTGTTTGCGTTTCGGTTGGTTTCAAAATCATTAATGATAAATCTTGGTAATATATCATAAAATTGAACAGACTTTTCTCATAAAACATCATGTTGTTGCAGAGTTTGGAGAGGTTGCTCCTTAAATGTGCTAATAATCATTTTCAGATAAGCTTGAAATTTTTGCATTAAAGTTATAAAAGCAGTTGGAAGTTGGCATTACTTATAACAGGATGTTATGCAATGATTTCACTGTTCTGGCCCGCTTCAGATTAAATATGCCTGAAGTGGCCCTGGAACTGAAACGAGTTTGACACCCCTGATATAAGTGTTAATAGTGGCCATAGGCATCTGAACGGTTCAGGGAAATATAGCATCTTTGACAATATTTTTCTAGCATTTTATATTCATAATGCAATGAATGATGAGCAATAGATGTCCTTAGGCAGAAAATCATACTGTTTTTCCATAGAGCACTAGTAGACAATTAATGCAACCTACACCACCTGTGCATTTATAATAAAAACTCACTAAAAAAGGAAGAAGCATACTTCCTGTGCATCATGTACCACAAGACTTTTTAAAATTTGTTTAAAGGCACAGATCCAAGAATGATTTTGATACATGTCTTTAGGGCAAACATTTGGCAAATAGTATGATTCATCACTGGTTAAAATGCCAATGCTGTGTTTAGAACAGTTTGCAACATTTTTTGACTAGTTCAAAGATATGTACTAAGCTTCCTCAGCATTGCTATAAACCACACGCTATGTTGTGTTGAAGTTGTAGTGGACTCGATTGTTATGGTAATTATCATGGTAATTTGTGCTGTTAGTGCTGGCCCTGTGAGCATATAATGAATTAAACATCTCATCATAACAGGAAACTGCTGTTAGCTGGTGTTTAATAATTGAAATACTGCATTAACATTGCATTCATATGCTTTGGTTTTGAAATTAGTGTACAATAGTGAAATAGCCATAACAGTTTGAGCAATAAGTTTGCATGTCTCCCCTGTTAGATAGGGTTGTTGTTTAAAATAGTATAAATTGTGAAGTTTTACATCAGTTGCTGACGCATAATATCATTGTATTGGGTACATTTCAGAGTGTCGCCATTTGGGTTTTGGAAAAACGACAGTTGGATCAGTACAGCAAGTCTGATCGTGATGTGATTTTGGACGTAATTCGAAAAGGTTGCATTCAGATGACAAAGTTGAAGCATCCAAGAGTTTTAACTGTTGAGCATGCCATGGAAGAATCTAGGTAGGATATGGTTTGTGGATCATGGTATTAACATGCCAACCATTTTTGGGTGGTTTTGGCACTTCTTCCCACCTAATGAAGCAATGCAATGTGGACAGATTGCAGAAAAGCATTGCTTTTTTTACTGAACACAGCTTTTTTTGCCAAAAAACATTTCAGTGCCAAGTTGATTTTGTTGATATATAGTTTGATGTCTTTTGATCTGCATTTTGCCATGATTGAAGAAGAGTGCAGGTTGCACTCGTTCTTGCACTTTGGGTGTGGTGCTGCTAAGATGAGTGTTTTTGTTTTCCTTTGTTATAATGAGCAAAATAAAGTATGTGGTTATTATAAGCTGGAACCAAGGTATTGATGGTGGAGTGTGTATAGCTGGAAAGCATATCATATGTTCAAGAGCCCAGTAAAAATAAAACAGATGAGATGATTTTAGTTTTTTCCAAGGCACCTGGTAAAACAAACAAAACTGCAGTTTAACCAAACAGACTGCAAAAAGCACTGATTTGTTTTATTGAACACTACATTTCTTGGCATTATTAAATGGTTTTGGGCTTATTCTACAAAATCAATATCACATAAAAAAACAATTAAAAAGGAAGTTGCATATCAGTTCAAAGACTACCTACATTGTTTCATGTAGCTCCCAATAGGAAAAGTCTAACCTTGTAACCTACAGTTTATCTACTTCATATCACATAGTATGGTGCTAAAGGTGTTAAAAGCAGGTAAAGGCTTATGGCAGACCTTTGGTTAATATTTTGCTGTAGACATGTTTAGATCAGTGGTTTTCTACCTGGAGGTTGCAACTGGGTTGTGAACCAATTTTGGAGGGGTTGCAAGTAGATATTTTATGTACATAGCTGCATTATGTTTTCTTTATTCAAGTTTTAGATTGGGTTCATTGGACTATAGTTGGTTGCTATAATGAGTGTTGTGTTTTTTTCGAGTTTCAAAACTCAGAGCACCTTGTACAAAATGCACTGTACTTTATTCGGAGAAGATCAACGGAAAACAAGGCAGAAAGTTCCGCATATGGTTTGAGTACAGTAATGTAGGGCTGTAGAGAGCATGTTGAATAGAATGAGTTAACAACAAAGGCGACAGTATTTAGTGATCAACAAAGAGGTACAGCAGCACAAAACGAATCAACACGTGGCATGGAATAAATCATTTTCCGGCATAAATCATTACAAAATGCACTGTACTTTATTCAGAGAAGATTAATGGAAAGCAAGGCAGACAGTTCCACATACGGTTTGAGTACAGTAATGTAGAGCTGTAGAGAACATATTGCATAGAATGAGTTAACTCCTTGGCGTCTGGGTGGTTTTGGCGATTTTCGCAAAAAAAACAGCAGTTTTCGGTTGCCTTACCAATGCCCTAGCTCCTCCACCGATTGCGCTAGAGAGCTGTTCAATGGCTCAAACAGATCGGCTAGTCTAGTAGATTGCACTCCAAAAAAAAAATTTTGCCCGGGGGGTGCAGGTTTTTTGTGAGTGACGTCATAAGTGAAGTAGTTTTAAGGTCATTTTGGCTCATGTTGCCTGGCCTAAGGCTCAACCGCTAGGCCAAAGTGTTTCGCTGAAGTTTTCATTGGAAACTAGACTCGAGTCCGAGTCTTTTGAGCCTTTGATCGACTTTCTAGCATTTTTGGTTCAAAAGTTATGATCTAAAAGAAAACAAATTAATTAATTAATTAACTAATTAGCTACTTAGTAAATATTTTTACTAACTAACATCATAACTTTTGAACCCGAAACCCCAGCAGGTCATCCAAAGTATCAAAAGACTCGAATTGTAGCCTAGTTTCCAGTAAAAACTTCAGCAAAATACTATCACCTAACGGTTGGCGCCCAGGGCCAGACAAAGTGGGCCAAGGTGGCCTAAAAGTCCTCCACTTATGATGTCACTCACAAAAAACCCGCACCCCCCAAGCAAAAATTTTTTTTCGAGTGCAATCTACTAGACTGGCCGATCCGTTTGAGCCGTTGAACAGCTCTCTAGCGCAATCGGCGGAGGAGCTAGGGCATTGGTAAGCATCCAAAAACTGCTGTTTTTTTTTGCAAAAATAGCGGACGCCAAAGAGTTGCTCTTGTTATTTTTTTATTCATTCATGTTATAGTAGCTACTCATAGCAAACAGAATAAATTTTTATGATGAGTAAATATTCTGTAAATAAATAGTTTAATTCAAAGCCTTAACCCATGTATCTGGTGACAATAACAAAATGCTTATTTATAAAATATTTTTAGCTCACTTTGCCATTGTTGACAGCCAAACTTCGCTCATGTTACGTAAGGAGTCGGAAATTCTGTAACTAAAGATTGGAGTCAGAAAATTTTGGAAGCCGGGAGTTGGAATTCAGACATTTTACCTCCTATTCCACAACCTTGATAGCGATCATTGCTATATATTTTTGAAAATATGCTGTACGTGTTGTTGTGCAGGGAAAGCATTGTGTTTTGCACTGAACCCATATTTGCTAGTCTGGCAAATGTTCTTGGAAGCAGAACAAACATTTCAGATATTCCAAAGGATTTGGTGTCATATGAATTGCATGAAGTAGAAGTAAAATATGGACTTATGCAAGTATGCTCAATTGCAAAACTTATGTTACAATTGTTTGTATTGTGATGCTAAAGGTTTTGTTTGATTTTGATACTCCAAAGCAGGGTCTCAAGCACCTGACCTGTGGGCCACACAGGGGTTTTGTGGCGCCTGTGATGCTTTTTTGGAATTTTCAAATAATCAAGATTTAGGTTATCTACACTAGTTTATTCACCGGTGTTTAAAAGTGCTTGACCAGCAAGTGAACAAGTTTCTTTAAGCGAATTTAGAGACTGCTGGAGATAAAGTATTTGCCTATAATTCACAATACCTTTGCAGGAAATAAGATGTCAAAGCTGTTCCTAGTAAGATTCGGGTACCACCATTTTTGTGTCAGCGTCATAATGCTGTCCTTGGAGCAATTTTAGTTTGGGATCCCTGCTCTACAACCTGCGATGGCTTTTGTTAAGCCAATGGCTTGTTATGTATAGAATTGTTTGTTTGTTTTAAGCAGGAGATGTTTAGTGGTCCATTTCATTCAACCTGACAATTCACAAATATGGGCCACTTGTTACTCCAAAGTTCTTGTAGTTCCATGACTTGATAGTGGTTTGTTCAGGACTGTTTGTTAAAGCAACTTTGTTGAGAACATGTTAGTGTGAGACCTGGGCATTTGACACCATTTTCAGACTGTTGATTTGTGATGATCTTTTCATACTCTTCATTTGATACTGTTCAGTGAAGATCATTGCTTAAGGTTTTCATGTAAAACCTGTTCATCACTAAATGACATGAACAACTCATGTCTAATTTATTTGCAGTGGTTTGCTTCACCAAGCCTTCAGTAGCTGTTTAAACAAATGTGTTAGTTTTTTTTTTACAGTGTTTGACTTTTAGTTGACCAGTTACGAACTGGTCTTTGTGTTGTGGTTAGTAAGTCGTACTTGAATGTAAAGCCTTAGGCTTGGTGCATTTGTTCCAAAATCCATAGCAATAAAATATTCAATCTTTAAGGCTGGTTATTTTGTACCCTGCTGCAACATACAGTTCAGACTGAAAGCACTGTGACAGTCTGAACTCTACCATTGTGAATGGGAGGAAGATAGTTTTCCAAATATAGAACACTTATCTGAAGAATAAAACACAAACTGCTGTCAATGCAAGTGCAAATTTCTCTATGGTTGGGCAATTGGAAAATTAAATTTTGTACAAATTGCTTCACAGACATAATTAGAAACTGTAGTCATCCATTTTTTCATTTTTTTATTTCAATGTATTTGCTTTACTTGATTTAGATCTCTGAGGCTTTGGCTTTTCTTCACAACGGTGTGAAAATGGTCCATGGCAATCTATGTCCTGAAGCTGTCATAGTCAACAAGCAAGGAGCATGGAAACTTGCAGGCTTCGAGTTTTGCATATCCAACACTGGATCTGTTTCTGAAGTAAGTAGCAGATAAAATTTGATACTGATATATCATGAGCTAAAATACTTTATAAAGTAATAAGTCAAAATAAAAGCGCATGCAACAGTAAAAAAACAATGCAGTACAGTTATTCTACATGTGGAAAATTCCCTAGAAATGTACGGTTTCAAATTTTTACACAATTTTTTCCAGGCCTTAGGTAGCTCTCTTTTATTCTGAAAAGTGAAAAATTGATTTCCTGCGGCATTAACTGTTGGGCTAAGTATTGTCAGAGACTAGCTAAGCCCGGAATCAGTACATTTCTGGGGTAGTGACTGAGATAGATGAATTGTGGAGATTGTCCACAGATTGCAGTTGCATTGCTTGAAAGTACACGGTGTACTTGCTGCTGTTGGTGTTTAAACTGCACAAGGGAAGTCAAGACTGTTTCCAAATTGTCAACCCCATCTGCTTTCACAACTTATGGGTAATGCTTGTGACCCACTGATGATGGAATTGAAGTTTTACAATTAGTTCAAACCTTGCGATTGAAATTCCCCAAGTCAGCTTGTTGATATTGTTTGTCCATTTGATTATGATGATCTTATTAACAAAAGTTGTGTGGAGTTAAAAAGAAACATCAGGGAGGTTACATTAAACTAGGAAGTAATGCAGCTGTTTTCTGCTATCCTTGACTCGACTGCTATTGTTGACCTCTGCTCTAAATTTCATCTTTGCTTGTTTTGGTCCAGCCATCCTTTATTTGCAAAGATTGGGACACAACTCTGCCACCTCCTGCTTTACCGAATCCAAACTACTTGGCTCCTGAAATTATCCTTAAGAAGTCGTGCGATACAGCAAATGATTTGTTTTCTCTTGGAGCAATTTTGTATGCTATTTATTACAAGGGGAAGACGTTGCTTGAATGCAGTCCTCAAGGTGTATACAAGGCAATGGCTCGTCATGCAGATCAGGTAAATTATGGAATCCACAGTCTGTTTGACAAATTTCGGTTGTGAGCTGTTTAAAAATGCTGAAATACTGTTGAAAATGTTTTGGAACAGATTTTGCAACAGATATCTTTTTTCCACGTTTTTTTATTTTGCTTATATGAACAAAGAATTTCGTTTAACACTTTTTAGGAATATGATCCCCGTGGCTTTGAAACGTACTGTGACGATTTTTTTCCAGCTTGAAAATTTGCGTCCTGGAGTTCTTGAAAGAATTCCTAGTGAAGTGAGAGATCATGAAAAGATGCTGATCAATCCTGATCCCACGGTTAGGCCTGATGCTGATCAGATGTCCAAAGTAAGCATTGCTGTCTGCTCCATACTTGTCGGTGGTTAGTTGTCTATGTCCTAGATTATCAGAAGTGAAAATGAAGAGTTATTTTGCGAAGCACTGACGGAGATGAAATTCTCGTTCTCGTGCAAGCCACATGTGAAGACAACGGTTTTATGTTTAGTTTCGTTGCTGGAAGACACCGTTCTGTGAAAAGAATTTCTTCTGAAAACGTTTCATCAGTCCTATCCATTCTGAAAAAGTTTCTCTGATTCAAGTAGACTTCTTGTAATGCTCGTAATGTTCCGAATGCTCTGAGCGCAACTCTTCAGCTCTTGGTCATTTTGTCCACAGGATGCTTTTACAGCGAGCTTCGCGTTGTTTCTTATATTTTCGTAATCGATTTGTTCTTTGATTTTCAGCTTCCTTTTTTTGAGCATGTGGGAGTAAAGACTTTGCTGTATTTGGACACATTATTGCAGCGTGAAAATTTGCAGAAGTCTCAATTTTTCAAAGGACTTCCTAAAATTTTGCCGCAAATGCCTAAGGTAATTAGCCTAAATGTTTCTTTTTATGCTCCATGTATGAAAGTGGTCTTAAATTTGAACCTTGGCTTGAAAAGCAAATTACTATCCCCTTTTTACTACTTGCAGTCTTGAAATATGGGTTTATGTATTGGGTCTTTGTTTTTAACGATCCTAAAGTCGCAAATTATTTTGGCTACCACGTCAACTAAACGGTTGTGTGTGCATGCCATGCGTAGTCGCTACAATACTGTGTTGATACAAGATTACACTGCGTGAGTCAGCATTAGTTTTTGCAAAGATGGCAGTTAAAACCAGTGCTGTGGATCCGGAACCCAACCAATTTTGGATGGCTGGAGCCAGAACTGGAGTCAAAAAGTTTTAGATGGTGGAGCCGAAGTCTGGGCCTGAAATTTGGGTTTCGGTTCCACAAAAATAGTTTGTTGGGCAAGCGAGTTATACGAATAATGCAATGGTTTTTAGTCTTCAATGGACCAAATCGTTCTGCAACTGGAGCCAAAAACTTCTAGATGTTGGAGCCGGAGCTGGAGACAAAAAATTAGACAGCTGGAGCCGGAGCCTGAAATTTGAGTTCCAGTTCCACAGCCCTGGTTAAGACAATTCTAATGGTAGCATAGGCTGTCGGAGTCTCAAAATGAGCAACATCTTAGGAAAAATTTTCCTGACCTTTGTACGCGCAAGGCCTACAGCGTATTTTGAGTTGAAATAGCATATGAAGAAACTAAATGATATGTATGCTATGCCATTACATTGTGTTCCTCTCCCGTAAGATGTGTTGCCAGATTCGATGACTGGCGAGACACCACAAACAAGTGATTCAACGGCTTTCAAACATAAACTGAACTTGTCCTGCGTCTTTCTGGTGAAAAAGACGCTAGCTGTCAAGTTTGTTCAAACCTTTAATAAATTCCTATACTGTAATATCTGGCCATGAAGTGATTTTTTCATTGCTAAAGAGTGTAGTAAACTGATACCTTTAGGTATAAAAGGCGTTGCTTATTTTTCTGTTGACTTGCCTAATTTTTGTTAATTACGGTAAGTTTAAGTTCGAATAAAATACTTTTTAATGCTCCACATCAAGGCGGAATGTAATTTCTTCCAATACCGCGAGAAACGTATCCGCGAAGGCCTCAAAAATCCTATAGAACTGGTGTCGAACCAAATCCTGACAGGTATTTGCGGTTCTCGTAATCGGCTATTCCAGCTTTTCAGATGTGAAATGTTGAGATCGTAGTGGCTTCCCCAAACACCAAACCTTTTTTATCAATCTGGCAAATTCGAACGTGTTCAAACAGTATGTATACGAGCAACCAAAGACGAACGTTTCGAACTCGACGTTTTGAAATCAAACTACTTCCACCAAGCAAATGTTTTGTTTCTTAATGTCCTTGTGCTTTGTGTTTGACTCCATCATGATCTTGAAAAACTGTTGCATATTATAGAGAGTTGTGATGCAACGTGTTCTTCCATGTTTGACATCCGAATTCTCCAACCATGATATGATCCCATTTGTTCTGCCCAACGTTCTTCTCATTGCGGAAGATTGTGACAATAAGGAATACATAGAAATCATTTTCCCTGCTCTCATTCCTGTGTTCAAAGTCCAGAAACCTATCCAGGTAAGTTCCTGGATGTCTACCTTCTCGCAGCATCAGAGTTTTTGTGTTTCATGTCACTGCCATTCGCACGTTTGGTAAATACAGTACTGTACGAAGACTTCTGCTTCAGTTAATTTGTTTTTCCTGTTGAGGAATGCGTGTTCACAGGAATAGAAAAAGCTAACGTCCATGACTTTCATCCCTCGCCCAGCCCAATGCGAGCATGGCACAAGAAGCTGCAAATCTTGGTTCAATCTGACCGAGGTTTGAACTTGCGGCCTATACCAGCTCTTACTGAACGCATTATTCGCTTGGCTAACGAGGCGGTCTATCGCGATAGTGGTCAAGCTTTCACCGTTCTGCGTGACAGTAAAAAATCTAACTCTTACACTTTAGCTGCGTGGTTTAACTGACTTCTGATGCCGTACGCGCCGTTTCGATTCTCAGTGAGGCGCTTGGTCCCTTTCAGGTTCTGCTCATCCTGCTCCAGAAAATGGACCTCCTCTTGACGAAAACTCCCAGGGAAAAGATCAACGCACACGTGCTTCCGATGCTGGCGTCCGCTCTTGCAGCTCCGTCAGTACAGATTCAAGAGTTATGTCTGAGCATAATCCCCAACTTCTCTGATCAGGTCGAAATCACATCCATGAAAAACAGCATCCTGCCTAGAATCCGAAAGATAGTCCTAGAAGGAGGCACAACAGCAGTAAGTGTTTTTGAGGAAGCGCTAGTA
>Ga0210059_1012046_pt1 | contig 13139 bp, 5 predicted proteins | sample Ectturendosymbi2_FD_188042 | JGI IMG/M metagenome (GOLD analysis project Ga0210059, IMG submission 188042) | Ecteinascidia turbinata endosymbiont from Florida, USA - Sample 2 (SPAdes) (version 2) | ecosystem: Host-associated > Tunicates > Ascidians > Unclassified | place: Key West, Florida...
CAGTAGAACTATGGATTTTACTACAATATGTCTTTTTTGCCCATCGCGAGCAACGCCACCTAGTGATACACTCAAAAGCAAATAACTCAGCTGCCCCTTGATGGATTTCAATTATGTTTTTTTTTCAGGCCATTTTACATGTGGGTGCACCTTATATAAAAAAATGAGGCATTTTTGTGACATTGGGTTACACCCCTTGTTGGATTATAATGATTTGACCCTGCAGTGTTGCAGCATATAAAATTAAATTCATTATTGTTCTCTGTAACAGAATAAGACATGCTACTGAGAATGGGCAACAGAATATGCTTCAAGACAGCATAAACGCTTTTTTAATTAATTTGAAAAGTTTTTGTTCCCATCAACTGAAAACACTAGTAATCTCAAACTTGTCAAATAAAAGTTGTTTTTATAATATGTTAAGTTACTTATTTGGAAGAGCTGATTCATCACTGAAAGGTTTATGCCTACATTTAATCAACGAGTTATTCAAACCTCTTCGAACTCATTTTCGTTCTTCAACGCCCAGTTTTAGAACTCCTAGATTAGTAGTTTTCACGGCATGAATATTATGAAGGCCAACATCAGTCAAGTTATTTTATGTACTGGAAAAGATATACAGCAGTATATAGTGATTTACACATAATTGTTTATCTCAATCTTCTCAACCATAAAGAACCATAACAACAGATGCTTGATTTTTTTTGTGTGTGCAAATGAAGTGTATGCTTGCTGTATATTTTTGGACCATAAGGTGCAGTGTCAAAATTTGAATGCTTGCTGTTTTTTTTCATGCATTTTTCATGCATAAGGCCCATTAAATGAAGCAAACCTCAGATAGCACACAACCAGGGCTACTCAATTATTTTAGGAAAGGGTCCATTTACCACCGTCAAAATTTTTCGAGGTCCCGTTACTGCCATAAAATCATGCAAATGTGATATGCCTTGGATTGTTCTAACAAAAAACATAACATGAGAATATAATAGTAGGCTACTGCATATCAGGGGCATAACGAGGGGTGCAATTCCCCAGGCGCCGAATCACTGCTGGTTTGCCGAAATGTCACAAGCACTTCCTTCAATATGTACATTTGCTTCTGGAAAGGCTCAGGCTTGAACATATGGGGGCGCCAAATTTGTTTCATACCCTGGGCATCATGTGACCTTGTAATGCCCCTGTGCATATATATGTCTACAAATCTGGCAAATTGATATACATATGAACGTAGCATTGGCTAACACCTGGTTGCTATGAGGGTAAAGTAAAGACAAACGCATTCCTTTTACCGCCGCATATGTGACCTTCCCAGCACCCCCTAAAATTAATTTCAGCACCTGCTGGGGGTGCTAGCACCCCACGTTAAGAAACCCTGTTTTAGAGTGTATAACTACTATAACAGAACCATGTATGATTGAAATAGTGGAATATATACCAACAATGGCAAACCACTTACAGGTCAGTATTAATAACTCACATTGTTCTTATGGCAGAATTCATTGACATTCTGAATGCATCAATCTATGCACTTGTAGCCTACTCATACATATAGCAAAATGATAACCAAGGCATCTAACTACAACACAAAAAGTAATAGTGATCAAATTTCCTGCATCATTCTATTTGATTTTGCAGAAAATTATCAATGTATTATTCAAAATGCATCATTGATCATAGGGATTTCACTAGAGCAGCTGTATAAAAGAAAAACACAAACATGTGAAAAAATTAGTTAAGTTCTTGGATGGCTGTCAGGGTAATATAAAAATTTTAAGAATTTTCTTTAAACTTATCTACTACGATTACCCTTGATTCATCTGGGTCATTTTTTGTGAAAACTCATGGAAAATCTGCTTGTGATGGCATCATTGGAACAGTAAAGCATCTAGTAGCAGGAATGAAATTTGCAAAAAAGCTCAAATATAATTTCCCAAAATTTAGTTTGATTTTTGTCAAACTGAAATCCCAACCATAAAATGTTTTTTTTATACCGTAATGTGTTACAGAGAAGGAACAATTTGCTCTAGCAGGCACAAAATGAGAACAACAATCCACGGAACAAAATGTTTAGATTATTTAGAAAAAATTTCCTCAAATGGCATAAAATTCAAGCAACCAAGTAAAGATCGTAAGACCTCGGAGAGTGCGCATTCAAAGAACATCCCTAAAAGTCCACAGTCAGAGTAAAAAATAATGGCTATATAGCATGTATATATGATTCAGTGTGATGGATTGTCAGGATCATGTAAGTGGATTAACTTCAAAGTGCAGTCAAAGTTAATTTAGGTCCACAAGTAAACTTTTTCAATGGCGTAATGAGAAGACACATGTTGGAACTTGGGTGGCTCTACAGCAAAGCCTGTGTAAAAGAAACACCACGGCCAGTTATGAGTCTTGGAAGAAATTACATCATTAATGAAAATGACATGAAAGTGAGTTTGAATGTTATTCATTGAAACTGTTTCATTTGTAAAACTGAATGTGATCGAAATGGTAAAGGAGAAAAATGGGAAGAATTGAAACACCTAACATAAACACCTCTGTGGTGCAGGCTACAGCATTTTTTGTTAGACAATAATGTGGGATCTGTGTATGTAATTGTTTAACCTCCTCACTTGTCAGAAAATGTTCAATAGTTTCAATATGGTGAACATTTCAAATATTATTGAAATGTATGTTTTTAGCAAAATGTTGATTTTTTGTATAAAATGTATAAAACTTCAATCTCAATTTTTTCAAAAACCTTGAAAAACATAATTACCAAACCTATATCAATAAAAAATACAAGCATAGTGCTACAAAATTAGGAAAAAAATTTGTTTGCAATATTGTGTCAACAGCTCGCAATTTAAGGTCAAAGTTCTGAACTAAAAAATTTTGTTACAAAATTTTCAACCTCAATTTTCTCCATGAAAATGTTGTTTTTCTGCTATTTTGACTGGAGATTTGGATTCCTTGCCCCTCAAAACACCCAGAAAACAATTTTTGTGCATCTATGTAGAGCAGTGGTTCGCAAAGTGGTCGATATCAACCCCCAGGAGTCAATTGGACCATCCAAGGGGTTGGTAAATAGTCACAGGGTCGAATGTGGGTCAGTGAATAACTGCTGGGGTCTACTGGAGCAATGAAGCCTCCAATTCAAAATTATTGTTAATCGGGCAAGTAATGCAAACGTCGTTTTCCAACAGGGTTGATAAAATCTTAGCTACAGTAGTTCGAAAGTATATTCAATTGGAATAGATTTTCATTAATCATCCACTGTGATGACATTACGAAAACTGTTGTGTTTGTTACATCACATAAAATTTTGGCACATACCATCTTTGTATTAGTAACTGTTAGGCTAGGTCACAGGGTCTACAGAAAATTGTATACTTTTATTGGGGGACAACGTGCAGAAAAGTTTGAGAACCACTGATGTAGAGTATTTATAAAGATACAAGCAAATTTGTGTTGGCCTATGAGCAAAAAAAGAGTGCTTGCATGGTAAATTGCCACCTAGTGGTGAAAATTTCAACAGACCATAACACGAGAACTGTATGAGATATCAAAAAAATTATTTTTTCTTTGGTCATCATTTTCAAAAAGCAATAAAATATACGAAAACAGGAAAATTCTGAGACATAGGGTTACAAATTTTCATTTGCATCAGGTAGACCCAGACACAGTGAGAGTTTCTGGTAACAATTTGCAAGGAGTGGAAAAAATTTGGAGATATTTTCTTCTGACATGAAGTTTGCAGGCGTGCAATCAAAAAATATTTATTTTTTTGCTGCATTCTACTGGAATTCAATTACTTCCGTTCCAGATGAATATTGGCTGCGTCCACACCTGGTGGTGTCAAGCTGCCGGAGCTTCGTTCCGCCATCTTCATCAGTGAATAATGAATTGTTGCTTGCAAATATAAGCGAAAACACCCAGCAAAGCTTCGGTACCTGTAAAATTTCCGCTACATCTTTGGTCCACACACGCACACGCGTCTTTTGCTTGAATTGAAAATTCTGTAATGTCTGGCACTAAAAACGGTATTGGTGAAACAGCAGCAACTGTTTTAGAAAAAAGTCACTGAACTGTTTGGCAATGATTATGCTGGTGATAAACTTTTCTTTAAATTGAAACTATCTGGAATCTTCTTGCTTTTACTTTCCCCGAAATGACTACCGCAAGTTAGTTTTGAATGACATGTTTGAAAATATAGTACTTTTTCTGAAAAGGGCGAATAGTAGTAATTAAATCAAGAGCAGTATGTCTTTCACCTTGCAGTTATGCATTCAAGTCTTTGAGGTGTTACACTATGTCAGCCAAAATTCCAACCGCTTCCTTTATCATTTCTCGTAAACACTGAAAATACCTCAGGTTTTCTTCACATACTGTTGACTTCCTGTGATAAAGCAAAATTTAATTCCTAAAGGACTAATATCTGTAAAACTCTTCCCTTACTCAACCATTTTTCATGATTGTGCATAGTAAATTTATATAATTGCATTGTTTTCGACAAGAAAAGGTTTCATTGCTATTTTGTAGCTTTGAATTCAATATTTTCACCAGGATAGACCTTGTAGTAACAAGCTATTGTCAAAAAATTATGATGAAACAATTAGTTGGAACCAAGTAAAGACTACAAGCCCAGCTCAGGTGTGCGTTGCATCAGAGCTGAACAACAGCTTGATTGACAATCACTTATGCAGTTGTAGAAGAGTTGCTTTAGATTTAGAAGTACGACCAAAAGCGCAAGGTTTTGGAATAAAAAACAACCTTTGAGATGCTGACAAGGTCCGGCTGACAACATCTAAAGGTCCGGATTCAGACCATGGTCCGCCATTTGAGTAGCCCTGTCCTAGACATAAAAAGAATAAAATAAAAGTTGTGCACGTGTTTGATTTGGTGTGCGCCAATGTAGTCAGAAGACTGCAGAGTCATACGATCTGTGGTATGTGTTAGCCACTCTGGGTACCACAAATGCTACTTGGTTGCAATGTTTGTTGGTTTATTATGTAACACGATGGTCTGTTTACAATACAATGGACCTGGTAACTAGCAATTATATAAATAGCACTGTTTACTACATAAAAATGGTTATGGATGAGAAAGCACAGCCAGATTCATACATTAGGCGCACCGCATTATAAGGCACAGTTTCAATATTTGAGGAACTTAAAGGATTTTAAGTGTGCCGTATGGTCCGAATAATACGGTACATGCCATGACACATTTTTAATCTGGTATATGGCATGGAGATCATGTCAATGTTTACATAAAATATTCATTTCATAAATGGTTTGCAGCTGAAATATTGCTATCATCAGATTTTTGACATCTGAAATTGTTTTTGCTATTAGGTGTGTTGAAGGTAACCTTTTCTGTCATTGCAAGTATGTATTGGATAAGAACATGCGATAGCATTTCGTCTCAAGACAATGAATCGCAGTCACATCATATGAGGTGGATGTGCTATGATGGACTGAAATATGCCTCTTACAATGAAAAAACTGTTTTGCGTATCCTTGATCATCAACCCTTTCCGGTATACTATGTGAACTAGATGTGAGGTCGTTTTATTACATAAAAGCTGTAGGTTTATTGATGTTGCAAATTGCTGACTGTAACTGAAATATAAAATAATTTTTTTTAAAGCTGGTGTATAGTAGCCTATAACTAAGCATTTTGCAAAACTTGATATTCTTGCAGCAGGGCAGCATATTGCTGAACTGAAAAAGCAAACACTATGGTTTGTTTGAAAAATCATCCAAATATGTTCTTTGCAAACTTTGCTTATTCTTGTTGGAAGAAGAGTATAAATGATAAACGCTTGGAAGCAGCACTGCTGGTCTTGTGATATTCACACAAAATTTGTGGTAACCTGAACATAGCATAATCTACTTACCTGTCAGCAAATGTCGTTCACATATTGAAATAATATGTTTTTCTGCACTTCTATTGTTGCAGATACGCTTGGTGCAATTTGCCTCCAGGTTCTCACAAACTAGTAAGTCTCTGCAAGCCTCCATTAGCAAAAGGTAAATAATGTTTTTATATAGAATTTTTTTTATTTGGGATTGCATGGTATGCTACCAACAATATTATTTGGCAGTGGCTACAGGTCTGCCTGCGGACCTTCATATTTGAAACCTTATTCATCCGCCACCTGCAACATACACACAAGGAGAGTGCAATAGGCTTAGCAGAGACGTAATATATGTAAGACATAAACCCTAAACCTAAACTTTCAAATCTAAACCTATCCCCTAAACCAGGGGTTGGCAACCTACAGCCTACGGACCACATCTGGCCCGCCAAACAAAATCATCCAGCCTGCACCCCGCAGCCCCTTCAAAATTATAGTAACTGCATGACCACCTAGTGGTACAGTATTCCATTTTATGAATCTGCCCTCTTTGCAACTTCTTGTATTGCATATGCATGAGGAACTACTTATGAGAAACTGCACTATGCTATGAATGTACTGCATGTCGTATTTTGGGCCTTCGCTATGAACTGTGAAAATCAGGAGTTAGTCTTATTCAAATTCCATAAATTCCCAAGTTTTGTCAACATCATTAACAGCGAATGGAACAAAATTGTTGATGGAAATTAATACGGCCCAACATTCCTTGCAGAGTTTTGTTTTTGGCCTGCGAATAAGGAAAGGTTGCTGGCCCCTGCCCTAAACCTAAAGTTTTAAATTGTAAGCCTAAACCTCACCCCTAAAGCCCAAACTGAAACCGTAAACCTGAACTGTAAATCTGAAGAGAAAAGTTTGGAACTTGTGCAACCACTGCTACCAAAATGCAAGTCGCCAAGCTGAGAGCCTAACCAAAAACCATTGGCACAGCAGACAATAAACATATCCACTGCGCTATGATGTCGGTGGCGTTTAAGTGACAAACTCAGCATTTCATTCAAAGCACATCATGTTTGGTGTATCCGTAGTCACTACCATATTGTTTTTTCAAGGCAAAACTCATCCACTGAAGGCTGTCATTTTCATGATGCAAAAAATAAACCATCCGAAGAGAATATGCCATCAGTTGAAGAGCAGGACAAATTCATAAAATGTTCAGGTAAAAAGTTTTTGCCAACATGGTGCAAAGTTTTCTTTATATTATTGAATGCATTTTTCCAAGAAAATAAAGCACCAGTAATGCCAAAAAATGCATTGTATATTCACATTCTTGAATCTTGGACAAAGCTGTTCATTTTAAAATATCCAATTTGCAATCATTTGTTGTAAAGTTTCTTCGGTTATATTATTTGGCTTTGCAGATTTGACTGAAAATTTGCTTTAATTTTACTCATGTGATACTATTTATCCTATCCACTTCTTGCATGTGCTAAATTTTAAAAGAAAGTATTGTTGCATGAAATAAAGTGTTCTAATTTCACTCAAATGAATATTGGCAAATTTTATGTGAAGTTGTTGCATCAACCACCAGTAGTTATGAGATCAGCACAATTACATTGGTTTGGTTTGTAATGTAGTTTCACCAAGACATTGTGCATGTGATTGTCAAGGAATGTTGAGTTTTTCAGCTTGGATGCCCCAAGGATCTTCATTGCTCCAGGCAAAAGTTATCTGGTTGATTTTTTTGTTCTGTGTAGTGTAGGGCTGTGATCACGTTAAATTTAGAAAAGGTTTCTTTTGAAATGGTTTGAAAGGAAAGTGGGGCGAGTGATGATTAGCAATGAAACATGTTATTAAAGCAATAAAAAATAAAGTGTACGTTCTAGACTTTGTCATACATCCTCTGGGACTTGTGCTTGACCCACCCTTATGTTGGGAGTGCAAGGTTGCACTGCTTAGCAATTATGTGTTGGAAATATTATTTGATCTGAGGTGTTGTTTTAGTGCAAATGTCAGTCGTGTTGATGTGCATACCAACGGTCTAGTGGAGAAGTTCTTTATTTATTTAATTGTGTCAATCATTCTTAGCAACAGTACGAGGTATTGCTAATATTGTTTCATTGTCGACTTTCGCATGGGACTGAAGATGTGTTTTATACGAAACTAGTTTCCTTGTGCAAATAAATTGCGACTGATTCGCTTGATGTGTGGTCATTGCCGTGACTACTATTATTGCTGAAATGGAGGCAAGCTTGAATTTTTGCAAAAGGATAGAGGACCAGGCAGGAGTATTCTTGAAACAGCTGGCTGCAAAGCCAGAGCTTGTTTTGTTGATAGGTGTGACAGATTATAGAGAATCCACTAAACCAAACTTTTCATTACAGTAATCTGTAGTGCCAAAACTGAACTGAAAGTTGCAAAGAAGTTCAAAACAATATTATCCAATCCAAATTTGGTTAACACTTTCCTTACGGCATTGAGTTTTAGAACTAAAAAATTAAAAGTCTACGATATTCATATTGAGCTACGACTGACACTGCAGGTAAGGATAAGTTTTATTTCTGACAAAACTGAAGTAGAATAGGTTCCTTAGATACAGTTTTGTTGTTTGCACTGAATTTTGGCTTCACTCACTCATACATCAAAGGTTTCATTAACCCAAAAACTTCTGGGGCAAATTTCTGGAATTGGGGAGCAGTCTCCACAGGCCACATGCTTGGGCTGAATCATATGTGAGCTGCAAATGAAGTGAAATAACTAAGTGTACATGTGTTCAGATAAGCATTAAAAGTAATTGCTAATATTACATTGTCCCATGCACTTTCCTCGAACAGTCTCCAAAATCATTTTCTGTGCTGTTTCTTTGACAAACTGTGTTATGCATCTAGTGTGTATGCTGTACACGTCTTCAGTGAACTTTGTGATTAACTCCAGGGGTGTAGTAAGACGGGAATAACACTTTTCAATGTGACCTGACTTAAATATGTTTATTTTTACTCATATTTCCTGTGTGTAGCTCCGGAAGTCGCATGAATGGCAAGCTATCTCTTGCATAGCACCCTAAAAAGCTGTGAATGTTTTTGTTTGTAGTGTAATGAAAGTGGAATACTTCATTAAACACTGACTTAAAAATTAGGTTCAAGTGCTGCTGAAAATGAAAATTTTTGATGCATTCCCACACTTCTTTTTTTTAGCACTACACACCTGTCTGATTCATACGAGAAACTAAAAGGACCTGTCTTTGGAAACTTTGTTTTATACAGCTTAGTGTGCCTTCTTGGTCTCCTGAAGTGGCCTAATAGTCCGAGAAGGTTGCAAACCCCTGGTTAACTAGCGTGTGGTATCTCATGTGTGTCTCATGTTCACAGCATGATTTCTACAGGTGAAATGCTTTCAGGAAATCCTGCACCTTCCTCATCCAGGTGTGCTGATGTTGCTTTGGAAGTCAGACAGATATTACAAAAGATTCCAAAGAAAGATGAGCCTCAGATGCTGGCAGCTGGTGTATGTCGTACTAGCAAAGCAGGTGAACTGTTACTTTTTCGATTAAAATTAATCACAGGCATTTGATCAGTGAAACTGATTTCCGTGGTAGGAAATATTACACAGCTCTTAAATATTATGTATAAATGCATGCAAAAATAACTGTTCTTGTTAATTAGCCCCTAGTTTTCGTTTGTAGGTTTTTGCATGCTTACTTAACGTTTTTTTTCAGTTATTTCTCATTTTGTCATCAACGTATGGAAGCAAAATTATTTTGTGACCTCCATGAAATGTCAAACACAGCTGGCGTTAATAAACAATTGATCATATGCCATGCATTCCTATAAAGTTAACCGGGTGGACTAAGCGCATTTTGGCAAACATTTTTGATTTGCTTGTAAATTTACATACACATGCATTTTTTGACAGTTTTCTGCAAAAAGTCAAACGTTTGATCTGCCAGTGTTTGACCCTGGTTCACCCACGGTCAAGTTGCCCTCAACTGCTGTAACGTTATGTCAGGCAATCCCACTTGCGATAAACTTTTTGTTTTTTAACACAATGGTTACGCATGATTATAACTTGTAAAAGAATGTGCACATTTCATGGCGTTGTTATGAGTATCAAATCTAGTTTTATGAACCTATTCTGCTTATCAGTATTACATCAGGCCAGTAGCAGCTGTAAACAGTACTCAGCAACCTTCCAAGTCAATGCATTACATGACAGCTTTTATCAAGCATAGTCTTTTGTCTGTTGTCCTCGTATGTTGTTATGGAGTGGGCCAAGACCGTGTATGTTTTTATGGAGTTGCTTAAGTGACCATGTACAGCTCCATCGGTAGAGCTGTTCTGGTTTGAGGAAGAAAGGTTAGGTATGTAACATGGAAGTGCAGAGCTCTTAATTCATTTCAGAAATATTCTATTTGTTGCACTTTGATTTTGGCAGACAGATTTTTATTTGAGCCTTACCGGGCTTATCCCAATCTACCTTAATCTGAGTGTAACAAAGGATCTTATGTCATGTGCTTTTAGACCAGGGTTTCCCAACTATTTTCTTGCTATGGATCGCTTCAGCATTTTAATAGGTTAGCATGCACCCCTTCAGCACTTCGACAGATGAACATGTCCCCCTAAAATTTGTTATGACAAACTATTTTATCACGATTATTCATAGATATATTTAACAATAAGCATATAAGGATTTTTGAAAATATTATTCACTGATATATGTATATTAACTATTTGGAAATAAATGGTATGTAAATATATTTTGCTCTTCTGTTGCTAGCCTTGAATGCTTGGTTTCAAACAAAAGTCAGTCACAAGAAAACATAAGTAAGCTCTTACCTTCATACCACTAAATAAAGTGATGAAGTTTGTATGGATAGCCACAGATGTCCATGCAGGTGATAAAGACTTAAACACCAGACCACATAACCAAAAGCTGCAGTTCAAGATTGAACAAATAGCCAGATGCTGCGCTTCAACAAGGCATTCATAAATAAGAGTAAGTATTATCATCAATTGTGTTCTATTTCTGAAAGGTTGTTGTCTTCAGGGGTGTAACGAGGTTAGACGGCGCCCAGGGCAAGAAGCAAGTTTGGCACCTCTGTGTTTGAACCTGAGGTCTTTCGGAAGGAAATTTACGGTATTGTAGAAAGTACTTGTGAAATTGTTGGGACTTTTTGGCACCACAAGCAGACATTTGGTGCCCCCACAGTGATTCAGCATCCCCACGATAATCTGGCGCCTGGGGAATTGTGCCCCCCTTGCCCCCACGTCATTACGCCCCTGGTTGTGTTACCTCTTTTCAGAAGTATTTCAATCGGTCAAGTACGAAGTTTGCTCTCTGTAATGAAAAGGTATAAGTGTACTCTGCCAAAGCTCACTACAGCTGATGTTTATTTCCACAGCCTGTAAGGAATTTATAGGTTTTACTGGACCAGACTCTCATTATTTAATATTGTGTATGCCAGAGCCACCAATAACAGAAAACCTTCCCGACTGTAGGAGGAAGATGAACAATGCAACATACTGAAACGTTGCATATACAAAATGGCTTTAATGACTGTTTAGAAAAATGTTGGTGACTGTGTTGTTTTATCACTAGGCAGTAGACACCATGGTAACTAGATAACAAAACAAATGCTATTTTTGTTCCAATTTAATTAGAAATCTTCAAGCAAGCCAGGAAAAACTACTAAGGCAACTGCAGAACCCTACTCAAGAAAATATTGTCCAAATTGTGAAGTTAAAATCAATATGACAAATTCTTGTTTGTTGATAGCATTCAAGTTATGGTTAGGCTAATGTTCACATTCTCAGTTCAAAGGTAAAGTGTTTTGTTTAAAACAACGTTGCTCAGTTCATGTGATACGGCAAATCTTTTATTCCCATAAATATATACATATAAAATTTTGAGATGTGGCAAACCTTGGTGAAATTTTAAAGATTTTTGTTGAAACTTTGTTTATAAAGATACGTAACTTAACGAAGGAAATTGAAAACAAAAATGAATTTTCTTGCACTTTTTTGCCACCTTGTTGTGGACGCGATACCCAGCAATCTGATGGTAAGCTTTATTTAAAGTGTATCATTTTGACTTCAAAATCCATCCTAGTTATCGAACAGTTTTTTAAATTTAACTGCTTGTTTTGGCATTGGACTTGTCTTACTTGCAAACGTTTGTCTCAGAAAATTTGCTTGTCCCATTTACTTTTTCTGATTGCCTAGGACAGTGGTTTTCAACCTGGAGGTTACGACCCACCAGAGGGGTTGTGAACCATTTTTGGAGGGGTCACGAGTAGATATCTTGTGTACACAGTTGTATTAGATTTGCTTTATTTGAGTTTTAGATGGGGGTCATTGAGTATAGTGGGTTGCGATAATGGGTCATGGTACGAAAAAGGTTGAAAACCATACGACAATAATGGATTTGAGGTATCGTCAAAAAGTGTAGAAGCCGCTACCACTCCAAATGGGTGGGAGGGAAAACGAACGCGATATTTAAAAAACTGCACGTTTTTTGAGCAAATCGGGATGCGGATGATGTTTTTTTCTGAGCGAAACCAGGGCAGGACCTTTAGTGCTGCCCAGGGGCGTGCCGAGTGAGCTGCAATGCCCCGGGCACCGAAATCACTGCATGGGTGGCGTCAGAAAGTCCCATCAATGTCGCAACTTTTTTCTGCAACAAAGTGCAATTGGTCCCAGGCGGCGCCAATTGGTCCCAGGCGGCGCCAGAGTTGTTTCTTGTCCCGGGCACGCAGTGGCGTACGCAGAAAATTTTAATGGGGGGTTTCAAAGTGCCAAAATTTTTCTTTGCACTAAAATCGAAAGTATGGTAAGAAAAAATATAAAACAAGCAGCAATACAATACGTAAACGTTGTCAAGCAGTTATAAACACATATTTAAACGCCTGTTGGATGTCTCACTTAACCTGTTAATAATCTGTTCCGGGGAAGGAGTGTAATTTCGATAAATGCTTAACAATGCAAGCCCGTTCATTCTGGTATCACTGGTCGTACTTCGCAAATACGTTTTTAGTCTGCGTAAGGTAGAAAAAGATCGTTCACTGGTACACGTTGTCACTGGAAGAGTTAAAAATATATGGAGCAACGTAAAAATGTTTGGGAAAGCGTCAAAGCAACATGATTTGATACAGCCCAGTACATCAGTTGGTCTCTTGCTTGCATTCAGACGAGACAGTTTTCTGTACCATAATCTCAATTCAGGCACTAATTCTTCGAGAGGTTTCGTTAAATCCTCTTTATAAAACTCTCCCAAAACTTTAATGCTTTGGATTTGTTTGGTG
>Ga0210059_1012047_pt1 | contig 13139 bp, 6 predicted proteins | sample Ectturendosymbi2_FD_188042 | JGI IMG/M metagenome (GOLD analysis project Ga0210059, IMG submission 188042) | Ecteinascidia turbinata endosymbiont from Florida, USA - Sample 2 (SPAdes) (version 2) | ecosystem: Host-associated > Tunicates > Ascidians > Unclassified | place: Key West, Florida...
CTGCTTCCTGGTTGTTGAGGTGGAAGACTGTCAATACCGTTTTCATAGTGCTGAGCTTTAGCTTCCACGTCTGGAGGTGCAGTCACTTATGATTGCCATGTCTTTGCTCAGGACCCCTTCCACTACTTGTCAGTCTCCAAAAGCATGCATGATTGCCAGGTCGTCAGCAATAGGCATACTTTCTGGAGATGGTGATTGGTAGGTCAGAGATGTAAATGTTGAAGAGAAGGGGTGCCAGGACAGATCCCTGTGGGACACCATTCTTGAGACGTCGTAACCTGTTCCATTTACCATTACCAGTAGTAAGAGCAAGGCTGCGATTGCCAACCATCTCCATGATCATGCAGACCATGTTGTCATTCTGATCACATGGAAAACTTGGTTTTCCAAAAATGCTGATGTTACCGTGATTTTGTTAAGTTTCAAAAGGATTCATTTGGGTAAAAACAACATTGTTTAAACAAACTTTGTAGCTGCAGATATTATGAACCAATAACATGAAAACACCTTCTATGAACCAAACTTGTAAAAAAATGTATATATTCAACTCTGAAATTTATAAAAATTGCAAGACTTTTTAGTCTCATTTCAGTATAAATTCAACAAAAACCAAATGGGAGTTTCCATGATCTTGCAACTTCAATGCGGCTCTACAATTCTTAAACCAGAACTTTTTTGAGCAAAACAACAATATTACAGTTTTCTAAACCAGTTCCATTCACAAAACACCTGCAACATATTTTTGAAGTGACTATGCAAGGAAAGTGCACATGGTAAACAGTGACAGACAAACTGCAGTTGCAAAACTATCTTTACAATGGTCCTAGCAATAAAATTTGAGAAATATTAGGAAAATGGTTCATTTTGTTAAAATGTTGAGCAAAGATGTTTTAAAGTTGCTTGTTGCCAAACATGACAAAAAGTTGAGAAATATCAAGTGGAAAGACACATAACTTTATAAAGTGCATGCTAAGTGAGTAACTGGGGTCCACAAAAATGGTAAGCATGTTCAACAGTGTTCAAAATGCAAATGGAAAAAACTAACAGAAGTTTAAGGGTATGATCAACTGATCAAATGCTATTTGTTTTTCCTGAAAATCAAGTACTTCAAAATATATGGATTTGAATCTGAAATAGTTTCCATGACTTTTCTTTCCAAACAGAAGTAACAAAGAATCTACGTCCACAATCCAGCTTTCAGGTATGCCATAAGCAACGGAACAAATATCAAGTTGCCTAATCTATAGCTCACAATATTTCAAAAGCAGCCTACAATAGTTTCTGAAATATATCAAAAACAGCATTAAGTGAAAATGGTTGGTAAGAAATGTACATTACACATTTGAACCATGATGAACTACTATGACAGATGACAAATGCACACAATTCAATATGTCTAACACTAAGCTGCATTAAACATTTTAAATTTGAAAATCCCGTTGTTCAACAAAACATAAAGGGTGGTCAACCCAGGAAACTTAATACATCTTGTTAAAAAAATTGTCCTGATGAAATTTTTGCTCATTGGAAACTTAAACAAATAAAAATAAAGCACACATACAAACTCAATATTTTAACAAAAAGAACAAATTTGTAGTTGAGGTCTTCATAAAACGTTTATGAAAAACAACTTAAAGATATCACCAACATCAATGCTTCAACAAGTGAGAAAAAACATCTTTGATCACATGCAATCGCAAGTGACTGACTTGTTAAATGGTTTAAATGTAAATTTAGTTGTTTCAGTTACAACACATGTTGAAAAGATTTGTGTCCTGATCTTTGCAAAGCTAATTTTGACTTTCTTGTGCCAGTAAATCTGTTATTGTTCAAACTAAATTCTAATTTTTGAGTAAACACTTTTCTTATTTCATTAGTCAGTTTCTTTTTGTCGCCACTAGTATTCTTGATGTCAATTAGTTTGTTAAGCTGCTATGATTTCTGAGCTTGTGTTACAAGTTTTTGATTGTACTCTTGAGTTTGTTTTTTTCTCTGCTGTTACTTCATCCTTTCAACTTTTCACCCGCAAGTAAACTTTGCTTGCAATTTTCAGGGCTGAGGATGCATAATTTTACGTGAAATCGATTTCCTATTAAAAATTTGCTGATCGATTCCTTGCTTACACCCATCGCGGAAAGCACATACTTGAATAGAGATATGTGCAAGTTTGAATCATTGCAAAAAGATGAAAGAGTGCAGTTGACTGATTCCTCAAAAGCATACAGAAAACTAGTGCTTTAAAGTGTTCAAACTAAAGTTTCTTCCTGGTAAAATGGGTGGGTTTTTAAAGAACGCAAACACTATTATGATAGCCTGACAATCTGTAGTGAAATTGGAGTCGAGGTAACGATCAGGTAAATATCGCAAGTGACAGAAATATCTAAAGGGAAATTAACACTAACAGTTAAAAAAACAAAATGCTGGGAAAACTTAGTGTATTGCCAATTGTAATTAGGGCTTGCCATAACACAATGAAGTTTAAAACAACATTTCATCAAAAATGTTTATGGATGAACATTGACAACATGCTATTAACTTGTTTCTCTGTGGTGTTGCTCAGTTGTACTGCAACCTTATTCAAGCCTTTTGATTTACATACATCAAATGCAAGCTAGTGCCTGATCCTGCAATGTTTCGATCAACTTCAGCAACTTTAACTTAACAACCAAATGATTTTATAATATTAGAGATTGTTGCTGTGATTCGAAATTACTGTACTACAAGCCATACTTTAACATAGCCATAAGAACAACATTGCTACCAATTACATTGTTTCTTATACCATGAATATTATTACATTTGCTTGACGAAAGTAAGTCTGTAGCAAAGTAGTGGATACGCTAGAAAAGCATTTGATGGAGCCTAATCTGAAAAATATTTTCTGATCTAACACAATTTTTGACTGAACAGCTTTTCTTTTGTCTAGCTCCAAGATTACTCAAATGTTTAGTTTCTTATGAAAATGCAGTATTTTTATTCTGCACACAACAATGTAACACAGCAATCACAAAAACACATCCATTATCAATCAAGACACAACTAAAATCACAAGATGAGCACTTGACTTTTAAGATATAATTTCAGAATCAGTGATACACTATTCCATCGAACTAGTGTAGTTTTGCAACAAAACTAATGACCAAGACAAACGAAAAGAACGGACAGAGTTTCACTAACTAAACATCGGAATGGCATTAACAAATCTTTCTGTGTTGCTGATGAATAAACAACTGTATTGTGCTGTTTACTTCAATATATATTTTTGTGGTTTTAAGCACTTCTGTTTTTAATATACCAAACTAAATTAAAATCAAGTGTAATGCAAATTCCATCAATGATGGAGAGCTATGTTGTCTCCAAATGATGGCTTTAGTGATGCTAGATGAACTAGCTTCAGGTTGAAAATAGCATACCTACCCAGGAAGTATTAAGAAATATTGTACAAAGAATTAACAGCATCAGTTGCCTTTTCTACATAAGCTCCATGTTCACAACATTCACAGCTACCATTGCATTTAGACTGACATATATCATACAAATTACATGATGCTTGACCAAAAGCACCTTGAGACAAGTTTTTGTTGACATGTACTTGATAAGAATATAATGTAACTAACATGCTGCCAATAGCAGGGTGCATTGTTCTCAATCTTTTTTTCACCAAGGATATGAAATTTGTGACTGGGATAGGGGCATTTCCATCCTTTACACAATATAGAGCAGCATCTTTCAACAGCCATCGTCCACAATATTGAGTGATAATTTTGTGTACAGTGCTGCAAAAATACTCTTTGAAACCTTTAGACCAATTTATGCTGGAAACACCAAGTTCATTGCAGTAATCTTTGAAGGTTTGACAATTTATCAGAGATTTAATATCACTGAGACATTTCTCCAAATCATCAACTGCGTGGTTTTGGAGCCAGGTTTTAACAACAGTTGATAGCTGTTCCCAAGTAACTATGCAGTTCCACTTTGGAAAGATGTCTACCACAGCACATAATTTTGTTTCACTTCCATCAGTAAATACATTAACAGCATGAGTCATTAACAAGTGGTATCGCTTAGCAACAATGTTTAAAAATAGAGCTTGAATTTGTGCATGTTCACAAGTATGCAGCATAAATGCAATAGGTACACCAAGGTTATCTTCAATAGGAGCATGGCTGAACAGCAGAAATGTGAGGAAAAACCCAAAAATGCCAGTTGTAAAATAGAACAACATTACATTCCCAGAACGGATGACATCTTCAACTGCTTTTTCAGATGTACCACCAAACACAACAAAGACATGCGGAATTAGCCTGTACTCCCAAACATATCCATCTAAAAGGTTAGAAACCTTATAAATGGCAAGTATATCAGCTTGACTGATCATATTTGAACAAGGGCAACTGATAGAGTTTGTAAACTGTGTGGACACTGTCACGTCACCAGATTTTGGCAACACAGCTGATGTGCTAGGGAGATCTCCAATCAATTCCACAGACATAGATCCAGCTGTGCTAACAGATTGAAGTTCATTAGAGTTTTCTTGCATCATTTCCTTTTGCTTGGCATAATTTTGACTAGATGCACATCGATGGTCACCAGAATAATGAACCAAAACAAAAGAAGGATTTTGAACAGCCAGCAAGGCATAGACACGACGATAAAAACCTTCACCATTTTTAAGGTTATAGTACCTGATTAAAAGCACTGGATCTTCCACTGGGCATTTTCGCAAACCATTGTTTTTCCATTCTATGCCATCCCTAGACCAGTCATGTGATTCTGGCTGTTCACTGGTGTCAATTTTGTAAAGGTAAACATCACCTTCTTTAGGATCAACAGGAGGACCAGATGAAAATCTAGTGACATCTGGACTAGCTAAAATGCTTGCAGCATGATCACGTGTCATTCTTAAAGACGTGCAGTAGATCGATGATCTCGCTATCTTCGCATCAAATTCACTTGCAGGTTGACTCTGAAAAAAGAAGACATTTGAAAGTACACAAAAATCATATCGATGTTACTAATACTGCCTATCATCAAGCATCACTCTAATGAGCAAATGATATTGTACATTTGTACATTTTTGGAATCACATTATTAGACAGCTTTTGAGTGTTTTTTTGTTCATAGCAATGAAAAATTAGCTGCAAATGAAAATGGAAAAATCTCCCCGGGAAATTATTTTGACATGAGGTATGATACATAAAACAGCAAGGACTGCATGTTTCTACAATCCACATTGAGGTGGTCCTTATTTGGAAAGTTTGGAAAACTGTATGGGAACCGGGTTAAATATGTTTGTTTTCGATGAAGAATTATATATACAAAATATCTGAGAAAAATCGATGTTTACAGGTTGCACATGAGCAGTGAAATTTCATGGGTCATTCCATCCCAATTCAACCAGTGCTTCCATGGGCACCATCTCAGATTTTGCTCAGAATTGCACTAAATGTGCCCCTGTGGGAGCAATGAAAAATCCCCAAGCTTCAGATCAAAATTCCAAGCGATTTTATGGCTCGTTAAACTGTAAGGATCACAACCCATTTTCGCCTTCATGGATCACCGTGTTCATTTTGAAAGGTGTTTGCAAGTCCATAACTTCCTTTTTGTACAAGATATAGGTCTGAAAATTGGTACTCTAGGTATTTCTGGCTCACTCTTTCCGAATCTGCTGTCAGAATTGAGCTAGGAGGTGTGGATCAAAAGTTATAGGCATCTCAAAACTGAATTTTTGTCAGGCAGAGTATATATTTGTCACATTTTTACCCCCTGCTGTGAGGCCCCCTCTTGGTCAAGATCTAAAATTCACCTGATTTATGACATTTAGGAAATATTTATTGAGTACAAGGAAAAGGTCTTGATACAAATAACAAATAATGGTTTTACAGGGTACTGAAAATGCTAACAGCTCAAAAAATAACCCTTAGACCTCCTTGTTCAGGGGAATAAATAACTGCGTAGATGAGATAATCGCACTGAACAAATTCTCTGGTCAGCTGTGGTACCTCTCTGAGGGACTAGTGGCTTTGGCTTTTTTGTTCAAGAGGTGCCAGACGACATGAAGAGACGAATGGTTGCAGCACTTGACAAAGATGGAGATGAAGATCCTCCCAAACGTGCCCTGAGGAAAGACTTTTCAAACAACTACTTGGCTGATTTTGTAACAAAAAACACCCGTCGCCAAAAATGAAAAATTCCTAAAAATGAAAATGGATCAAAAGTTTCTAATAGAGGACTCTGGTTCATGGAATGATCAACGGGGCTGTCTGATGGCCAAAAAGTTGGTACAAGGAATCCAAGTCACAAATGACACTGCAGAGCATGGGGTGGCACTTTTCAAGAATACAACCGGCTTGTAACGCATGATGAAGATCATGCTGCAGTTCTTCATGTAGGCTAGATTGTGACAGAGAATAGGCATGTCTTTCCTGACAGTAAAAAGAGTACACTACTCACTGGGCAACAATGAGTGGGGTGACACCCACAATACCCCCTGCCTCTGAGCAACTAATACTCTGTAAAGAGGGATCCCAGATATCAACAAAAGTGCCTATTTATAAGAATCTCCATTGCTCATGTGCAACCTCTACATGTCCTTCTAGCTTGGAGTTTTTTTACACTAGATGGTTTTAGCCTACAGGAACACAACCACCTTAGTTCCCATGGTATTTTTCACTGTTAAATTTTAGCTGTGCATTAAAGGACCACCCTAATCCACATGATTTGTTATAAGCCTCTTTCGCAGAGCTTCTGATGATTTCACAGTCAGTTACAACACTTGAGATAACAATCAGCTGCAAATTATTTCCAATCAGAACCACTAAATTAATACCTACCAGTTGGGCACATTCAGCTTTGTAACTGTGTCGCAGTGGTGCTGTAGCAGTACCTGAAAATCATCACATTGACCAAAAGATAATAACATGATCATCAATGGAAATGAAGAGTTGGCGTGCTTGTCTTACCGACTGAATTTACTTATTTTATACTAGCTATGAAACTATGCACATGATTTTATAGAGAAAACATGGCAATATTCAAGAAGGTGCTAGATAGACATTACTTCTTAGCACCTTTGGAGCTGAGCAAATTTTACTTTAACACTTTTAGAGCCGCCTGGTTTCGCAATTTTCACAAAAAAAAACAGCAGTTTTCAGTTGCCTTACCAACGCTCTAGCTCCTCCGCCGATTGCGCTAGAGAGCTGTTCAGCGGCTCAAACGGATCGGCCAGTCTAGTAGATTGCACTCAAAAATATTTTTTGCCTGGGGGTTGCGGTTTTTTGTGAGTGACGTCATAAGTGGGGGACTTTTTGGCCACCTTGACCCACTTTGCCTGGCCCTGGGCACCAATATTTTGCTGAAGTTTTTACTGGAAACTAGGCTACAATCCGAGTCTTTTGATGACCTGCTGGGGTTTCGGGTTCAAAAGTTATGATGTAAGTTAGTAAAAATATTTGACTAATTAGCTAATTAGATAATTAATTAATTTGTTTATTTCAAATCATAAGTTTTGAACCAGAAACGCTAGAAAGTCGATCAAAGGCTCAAAAGACTCGGACTCGAGTCTAGTTTCCAGTAAAAACTTCAGCGAAACACCTTGGCCTAGCGGTTGGGCCCTAGGCCAGGTAACATGAGCCAAAATGACCCTAAAACTACTTCACTTATGACGTCAGTCAGAAAAAATCCGCACCCCCCAACCAAAAAATTTTTTTTCGAGTGCAATCTACTAGACTGCCCGATCCGTTTGAGCCCTTGAACAGCTCTCTAGCGCAATCAGCGGAGGAGCTAGGGCGTTGGTAAGGCAACCGAAAACTGCTGTTTTTTAGGCCGAAATCCAAGTACGAATATACCGTCGGCCAGCTCTCAACGTGTTAAGTAACTGCAGAAATCATTGCGCATGTTGGTGTCTTAAAAAAGCCTATGTGTGGTGAACCGCAAAATGTCAGTGTATGCACAATAGTGCTAAGTTCCACTTGCCCGCATGGTGCATGAGAAAAACGCGTGTGATTGGACTGAAGAAATGTCTGTGCATGCCCAGTAGTGCTGCTATATTCACGCAGTGCAAGAGAAAAAAACACGTGAATGGACTGAAAAAATGTTTGTGTGTGCACAATAACTTTCGAGTGGTGGAATCAAGTTCACTGCTGATGTTGTGGAGTATCCAAACTGAATCCAATTACCCAGTTTAAATTAGCATTTTGGATTCGGATAGTTTAGGATCCAAATCCTTCTGGATTCGGTATTCCTAAATGCCCATCCCTACCCACAAACCACTAATCTGGTTACGGTGGTCATTTTGAGACGATTCGCAGTGTAGATATGGCACATGACAATGTAAGTCTCTTCCAAGAGTCCTGGCGAGACAACATGGCGTAAAGGCACTTTGTCTATAGTTACTCTATTGATGATAAACACACTTTTTAATGGTTTTTGTAGATATGTCCAGGGAGGCGCATCAGCTTCAATCAAAAAAATTTTCACTTTATTTCCTGCCGTTTACATAGTACAGCATGTGCTTTGCCAGACCAAGAACCTCTGACTTATTGGATCTGAACAAGAACAACCGTTATTAGGATATTGATCGACTTTCAAGTCAACAACCAATTATAAGTCATATATGAGGATAACTTCAGAGCATAAAAAATCAAATCTGAACTGTTCATATAAAAGATTGTTCATAAAATATGACCAACAACCAAAATGTGGATGGCAACATTTGTTCAAGGAAAAACAAATCGCAATAAAAGGTTGACAATAGCATTCTCCATAAATCACTGCACCATGATACAGCAATTCAAGATGTTATACTTCTCATGAAACATGAATGCACAAATGATTACACATATTCCAATAACCACAAGAAACATCTGATAAAAATAAAACAAGATTAATTTATTTTGTAATGGACCTACAGCATCACAGATCAAAAAACAGCCTTTTGCAATTTGGCAAAAGAATTGCCTAAACTCACCAGTAAAATCAATGATGACTTCTTGAATTTCTTCCTTCACATTCTTTCTTTGACTTCTCAAAAAATTCTTGTCCTGTTCTACTAACCATTTATGAAGCATTTCACGGCACTTGTGTGTATTACGAAGGCCAGTTTTTTTACACAGAACCCCCAAGTATGAATCTGGTTCTTCATGAGGAAGATCAATCAGATCTTCATACCTCAAATTTAGTGACTTGATGCATTCTTCTAATCTGAAGGATTTGTCTTGAAGAAAACGCCATACTCTAGACTTTTTAACATTTGCATTGTTTTTCTTGTGTACACTGTTTCCATTAAAAGAGCAAAACTTCTTTCCAGGTCTCACAAATTTTTTTTTTCGTTTTGGAATCATACGTGGGAACACACTTCTGTGAACTTGTTTTCTGTCTATTTTATGACCTCTGATACAACGGTGATCACCAGAATAGTGAATCAAGGCAAAAGCATTATCTTTCGGATAAGCCAAGGTGTAACATCGTCGAAAAAAACCATGTCCATTTTTCAGTGTGTAATAGCGCACACACAGTTCTGCAGAATGAGATGGATGCTTGCGCACACCATTATTTCGCCATTCAATGCCATCTTCCAGAAAATCTCCAGAACGCATTCTTGTTTTGTTTTCGTTTTCAACTTTAAACAGATATGTTTCGTTTTCTTTAGGAGTACTAGAAGGACAGTATGAAAGTCTCATGAGATCAGGCTGAGAAAGTATGTGGATTGCTTCATCTTGTGACAGCTTAGGTTTGAGACAATAAACATTAGTATCGAGCTTAATATCTTCAGTTCCATTATCTTCACTCTGAAAAAAAAGTAAACACTGAAAGAAAAACCACGAAATTTTAAAATCTGTTGTAATTCATCAAAAAAGCAGACTCCACATTGCATCAAATAACAAGTTTGAGCCAATAACTCCACTATTACTGAAAGACTGTGTCTGCTAGCTGAGTCACATGTCAAACTTTCAGTAAAATTTTTTTTCTACAGTTGCGAAGGAAACATGCCACTAACTTCGGATTTAGTCAAGCTACTACATTCATGTTTTATTAGTCTACATAAATGAGTTGATTTTGCTAGGAACATTTCTGATGCTTTAAGTATTTCTGAAGTACACATAAGCAGAGCTCAACCAACAAAGGCAGGTTTAGACTATTGCAAGTCTTGCGAAGCTGCACAAAATTGTTTGTTTATTCTATTGCCGGGTACTTCTAGAAGATTATTTGATTAACTGGTCTTCTTACAATGCATAAACTTTGGGGATAAAGTGATTCGGTGGACGTTTATTGTTAATTGAGCATATAAAACCACATGTATTTCACAACACTGGTTTGGACGAAGCCTAGCCTACAGCATAAATCTATTATGGCTAATGCATTATGATTTAAGTTTAACTTTCAGAGGCAGTAAAACATTTTATCATCACTTTAAGTGTGATGAAGCAGAAAGATGGTCACATGGTTTCAAAAATTTGTAAGCTTTGTGATTAAAACAAACACAATTTGCGGGCCCTGTGCACAATATTTTAGGTGCCCCCTGCGTTCGCGTAATTGCGTTTTGATGACGGCACCAAGTTCACTCAACCGTAGTAAGACCTTTTTGACCATTTTTGGAAATGGTATTTGTTGGGGTCGATATGAAAATGATATGATAATTCAGTTTACATAGTGAATCTGTACACGTATCTATAGGTAATCCCCAATGATCTAATGTCCATTTTTCTTTTTTGTTCCCCGGCAGTGCAGTAATGTAACCATGAAATTTGTATTTATTACAAATACTGTGGGGACAACAGATATTGTATCTCCCCTTGTCCAAACGTTGGTGGGGACATGCTTCCTGAAACTCATTTGCTCCCTTCAAAGGAAAAACATTAATCCTTTCTGTATGTGCACCATAATCCACTACACAAATAACACTATTGCACACAACATACAGCAAAACATAACAACCCACTGCTGTTCAACATGGACAGAAATTACTTCAGCACAGGATTGGGAACTTGGCTTTTAGTGGACACATTACGAAAATTTGGCCGTGTTCGGAAATGGTTTGGCTGCAAATATTTTTTTGGGCTTTTGTGAATATTTTGGAATTTTGGCCTAACTTGAATGTGGTGCCACAGTCCGGAATTTAAACACTTAAAATGTCTCCATGCGCACTCTCACAAGCACTCTTCCCTTCTCCTGACAATTGAAGTTACCTAATTTAATATTCCAAACCCAAAGAATAGAGATAGTTAACGACACATTATGATCATTGTAATGTAAAAATTGATCGTACTTCTGCTCTGCAGTTTTTATTTCCTGAACGCACTAACTTCTGTATCTGGAGCTCATGCTGGTTTGCTGAGCAGTATGGTAAGTTTAATGGTGGGTTGTTGGGCATGGTGAGATCAGTTAACTGTTTGGTCGCTAGTGTATATTGACTGGGTATTGGCAATGGTACTGTGGAATTGTTTCAAGGAAAATATTTGTTTATCACAATAAATTAAAACCGCATTTGGTCTTAACGCACAAATCCTTAGCTGGTTATGAGAGTTCGCCTGCCCAATGTGATGATGAAGTATCTTGGAACAAGACTTTCCGGTCTGGCCGATTCGGTCACGGGACATTTCAGTCAGACTATGAAATCTTGAATTCTTACTTAATGAAAGTCGAGCCGGTTGATTCAAAGCGCACTCCCTCCATCATTATATTGTAGGTCGAGGCATTCCATTCAAAGCATACTCCCTTCACGATTCGCAATAGGGTGATTTTGGGTTTTTGTATAGCTGTTCAATACCGGGTTTGTTATTGTTTCTCAACTATTTTCTGAGTGTTGGCCAGTGGGCTCCTCTCAGCTAAGTTTCTCCCTGGCTCAAACCTCTAGTTATGTCACTGCACCTGATCAAAGCAAGGTTGTACTGCAGATAAGAGCTATGTGTAGGGCTAGCAGCAGTATCCTGCAATAAAAGCATAGATGTTTCTTAGGTGACTGAGCAATGCTGTAGTTTTGTCAGCGTTTATATCGTGTAAAGCTCGATTGATATTTTTAGATGTGATTTTTCCAATTTGAATTTTCTTCAGCAAAGTCATTCAGAAATCAGATTGCTATTGAGCACTTGCGCAAGTTTGTACTTCTCCCATGCTAAGCAAATCAGAAAAGATCTTGATGATCTTGAAAAGTAAAAGGCACTTTGCCAACTGGCAATAGCGAAACTCTTCCCCAACGAGACACGGAAACAGCAAAAAAATGACAAAAGGGCGTTTGGGTCTGATGCCTTAGATTAGCGTTGTTTAGTTTATGCAACCACACGAAGCCTTATTTCTTAGCTTGATGGTCACTAATCACTCAGGCGAAAGGTCCTTTTCAAGATTCAAAGGAATTGAAAATGAATTAAAGGGTCGCAATATTCCAGGAGAGGTTGTCCACACCATGCTTTCGGTGCATTAAAAGTGACTAACTCAGGAAAAAAATAGTGATGAATTCGTAGATAATTTTGTTATAAAGAAGGCAGGACAAAACCTCTTTAACTGTTCACTGTGTTATATTCAACCTTACTTGATTTGATGATTGTAGCTTTTTATTTCTTTATACGTATTTCAATAATGACAGCATAAGCGGAATTTAAACCAGTCCAGTCGCCACGGTGGGCATTGGTGAACTCAGCCCTTCCAAATGTAAATATGAAACACTACAAATCAGTTAAGCTTTTATCAAATTTTCAGTATGTCAAGTCCCCTTGCGAAAATTTAAACCCCTACTCAAGACTTTCTGGCAACGGTTATGATTTTTAACTCCACATCTTTTCACGCGACAGTTTAGTTGCATTCGATTCTTACCAGTCTGAAAAAGTAAGAAACACACGAATCGTGAATAATTAACACTTTGACAGCCGGGGTACTATATATTCGTACTTTGATTTTGGCCAAAAACCAGCAGTGGTCAGTTGTCTTACCAACGCCCTTGCCGATTGCGCTAGAGAGCTGTTTAATGGCTCAAACGGATCGGCCAGCCTAGTATATTGCACTCGAAAAAAATTTTTTGGTTGGGGAGTGTGGATTTTTTGTGAGTGACATCATAAGTGAAGTAGTTTTAGGGTCATTTTGGCACATGTTGCCCGGCCTAGGGCCCAACTGCTAGGCCAAAGTGTTTCGCTGAAGTTTTCATTGGA
>Ga0210059_1012048_pt1 | contig 13139 bp, 12 predicted proteins | sample Ectturendosymbi2_FD_188042 | JGI IMG/M metagenome (GOLD analysis project Ga0210059, IMG submission 188042) | Ecteinascidia turbinata endosymbiont from Florida, USA - Sample 2 (SPAdes) (version 2) | ecosystem: Host-associated > Tunicates > Ascidians > Unclassified | place: Key West, Florida...
GGAGGAGCACAAGTATCGGAGCAAATATGTCACGTGACCGCATCACTGTGTCAAGCCGGAGCTGTTTACGATGCGATCGAAGCCGTTTCGTTGGTCGATGTTGCGTTCGGCTGAGATGATTTTTTTTACCTTGGTAACGTTTTCAATGCAAATAGCGTGAAGTGCGTTGTTCTGCAACGGGACGGCGAGAATTGACTGTGCCTCTTCATTGAGATGCGCGTCTTCGGGAGGCTCTCACCTTCATTTGGTCTCATTTCGCAATCGTTTGTTTGTTTGTTTGATTATTTTTAAAGTACGCGTGACAAAGGAAACGTAGAATTTGCGGCGATAGTTTTGGCGAATTTCTACTCAGGAGAATTGTGCAAAATGTTAGCTGGAAAGTGATTTTTACAAATGTTACATTCTCTTTTGATGGCGAACCAGTGTGCTACTTTTCTTTAGCATCGACCTGTTTCTCCCTGTTGTCGAGTTTTATCTTTTATACTCGGGCATAAATGGCCACGCCAATCAGTTGCTGCATCTATTTTGCCGCTGAAAAGCTTTTGCAGTATTTGGGCAATGCACCATTTTTCGATTTGGTTTCTGCCAAACTTTTACCCAAAAGTGATTCTCTTTTGAAAGATTTACTTGTAGAGGATCATTAGGCAACAAAACATGTATGCGCTCGTTGCATGTTAACATTTGTGCGGTTTTGCGTTTCGCCGTCGTACCAAATGCTGCAAGGATGTTGCTGTTGGTAAAACGCATCGTTCAAAATATGGTAGCAAAGATTTCAAATGTTTTTGGTTGAAAAACGCTCAATAATATTGTCGAACATTAAAAAAGGCCTCGCTGTACAAAATTGTCAAAAGTGTGCCATTAAAATTTCAAGTAATTTCGACTGTATGATAAAAAATGCTTGCTGCAAATACAGTCAAAGATAAAATCATGCAACTAGAAGTTTAACAAAAGTTGGATGCCTCCATTTGATTTGAAAACACGAAAAGGAGTTGTCCAACCAAACGTTCCGGACTGATCCGCGAAATTCCATCTGCATTGCGCTTAAAATCGTACTTCTGCGCAAGACGGCGAAGTTGTTGTGATGTGTTGTATCGAAACGACTTCGATAGGCTCGTATGCTTTGAAACGACTTCAGTGACCGCTGTGGGATCACTTTCAGTGCGAGTGCAGTTGATAACCGTTGCCGCGCTGGAACTTGTTGTCCAGGAAAGTGGAGTGTTGTGAAGCGGTCGCTTACGATGCCCGGCCAAGCCTTTTTATAGATCTTTTAGAAAACAGTGCCGTTTTGTGAAAATTTTAATCTTCGCTGTTGACAGCGAATGGATATTCGGACCGTTGTTACAGATTGTAAATCACATAACCTTTTCCTGTTTGTAGTCAAAAAAACTACGCCGTGGGCTCATGCGATGGCACGTTGTGTCCCTTATATGTCCCGAATAAGAGCATTCGGCGAAATCCGGATCCTTTCCTGCAAGTGTGTTTGTCAGATTCGATTGTTCTTTCTTCTCTTTTTTTCGATATCGATGGATATGATGTGTGCATTTCTCTTCTACTCGTACGTTTTTCCAAGTGTCAATGAATGTGACGTATGCATCTTTGCATTTCGCTGCACAGTGTTCGTTGTCCGTTTGTGTCGCGTTTGCTAAACAAGCCTGACGAATTTTTTTTCCCGATACGTCAAATGTCGTTAGACGAGCGGTTCGATCAAGCCTCGTGCCACTCCCGCAAAATCGAAGTTGTGCTTTTGATTCGCTCGATAACTTTCCTTAAAAAGCGCAAAATGCCATTGCAGAGGAACAACCACAGTCTTGCTTACTTAGCGCACCAAGCCCGTTCGTGCCTGCGGGGCTGGTTGCCTCGTGAAAAAAGCGCACCTGTGGTTGTTTGGCGTATGACCAGGCAGGCACTTGCGAGAATCGCGACCGATCTTTGGCGGTTGCTTCTGCATCGCCTCAGCGAGATGCTCAAAGCAGAGCTTGTCAGTGCCAAATATAGGGGGGTGTTTTGGGGTTTTTTGGTGTTCCCCCGTTGAAAATTCTTTATAAAGTTAGCTGCTGATTAAATTGCGCTGTTAATGGGCTTATTGATGCTCTAGGTGACCCTGACTCGCAGCGAAAGAGGCACAAACTGAAGTCGGACAAGTGCGTAAAAAACGACACAGCTACATCCTGAAATGTCTTGGTTTTGTGTAGGTGACTTTTGCCGCAGCTTGTTTGCCCTGTGTCGGTTAGTCAAAAAGTGCGGTAACTTCTTCTGATTAATTATTATTTTCGTGAGTTGTTGTTTCTGCAACTGATTTCGACGTAAGCAATCCCCCGAAATTATTAGCGTGAAAGCGTTCAGAGCTGTTCAGAGAAGTATTGCATATGCCACACCTGCGTCTTGAGTTGCAACGCTTGTTTGATTGAGACTGGTGTCGTCTGTGTCAGCTCCAGTTCAACTGTTGAGCCCCACTTGACCAGGAAAGATCCCACGTCGTATATTTTGTTCACAAGGAGGGGCTGGTGAGATCCGCTAAACTACGTTTTACTGTGTCGGAAATAATGTCGTCGGTAAATTGTCTGCAGTGCGCGAATAAATTTCTTGTTTTACACTGTCTTATGCGTGCCGTTGTGTTGTGGCGTGTTGCTGTGCTTTTTTTCTTTTTGGAAACAAAGTTTATTCGCAAAATTGTTTTTGAGCTTGAAACGTGTTGCAAGTTGTTAGTCCAAAGAATTAATGAAAGAGTGTTTCAGATGGTTCAAATCTGGCGAAAAGATCCGTGTTGATCATATTCGCGAAGTGTGATAATACTTTTTTTTGTTCGTAGGCCTAGTGCCCTACTATTGAAATGAAAAAGTTAGTTTCACCAAAACAATCGATACACCTGCTGCTGCCAGTGTCGCAGTTTCGCCATGTGTTATAATTATTCAATCATATGATCAGTCCGCTTTTGTATATATCTGCAACCGTAGACGACGGAAGATTTTTTCCAGGGGGAGCCAATGGTAGATTTCCCAAAGATAGTCAAAGATTTTTCCAGGCGGGGGCCAAAAATGGTGAAATCTTATTTTTCCCTCTCGAAACTAAGAAAACAACCTTTTTTACTAAAAATGTAATAGGCAAATGTGACTTTAAAATTCCAAGGCAGCCTCCCCTTCCGACACCAATGTGTGCAACTGACTACATCGTGAGTGGGTTGCAAGTTGCGACTCGCCATGGTCAAGATTTGGATGTTCATTGCAAAGTATTTGGAACCGTGGATGTTGCCACTTTAACCAACTTCATTCAAAGGCTTATCCCTGTGTCAGGTAATTATCAGCATTTTGGTAGCTGCTTATTTCAACTTTTAAATACAGAAAACACACTGCTGTCGCACCGTCGCCTAGCTAAACCAACCGTGCATGGATTGTCGAAAAGCAATTGCAGCAATAATTTGCAAACTGCATGCCTGTGTAAAATGTGTAACTTATCATGTGACTGCGACTAACTACAATAGGTGAGCATTCAACTACGTTTCGAAACGATAATTCCAGGTATCTCTCCCACATATATATTTCTTTTGTCACAACCTGGTTGAAGGAGCTGTGGCTTATCACTTTACATTTGCAGAACACGCATGCAACCAATAGTCACTTATCTGTTTGGGGAGACGGAAAAGAAATTGGGGTTCGTCTAATTTTCCCCAATACGTTGATTGAAACATGTTACAACCAGGACTGTGGAGCCGGAACTCGTATTCAGGATCCGACTCAAAGCATCTAAATTTTTTGGCTCCAGCTCCAACATCTACAAGTTTTTTGGTCCCAAATCCACTATCTAAACGTTTCTGGCTCTGGCCCCATCTTGAGCCATCCAAAATTGTTTTTATACCTATTGTGTACAGTTAACTGTACAAGTGTGCTGCTTATTTTACTTTCAACTTCATAGTAGAGTTTTCAAAGGAAAAGAAGAGAGTGGGATTTTGGTGGGCTTTGTTGGTTTGTATTAAGTGGGCTTTTTTTGAAAACACCCGAGTGGTTTTTTTGGTTGAGTCCAATCATGGGCGCAATTTGGTGGGGGACGTGTCTCCCCCACTTTTTCAGACGGGGGGACATAATATGCCATGTCCCCCCCACTTTTTTCTCTTTACGTTTTGTGTTTGGAGTGGTTTCGAAAATAAAAGTGATGTTTGTCACGTTTTGTGCGAAGAGCTTTTCATGTTAGATGAAAGGCGAACATAGCCAGGCTGATGTTGAAATAGCATTTGGTGTGGTATCACTGATTCTGTTGCTTCATGAATTTTAGCTTCGATAAAATAATTTTTAGCATTTTTCAAGTTTCTAGAGACCGTGAAAGATGTTTAACTGCTTTTATCCGACATTTTACCTTGTGTGGTATGCTGTTAGAAAGGTTATTTTCTTGTAAAAGTGAGAGTATTACTGCTGCACATGCGAGAGACCACAGTACAGCCATGATTTGTTCCATGCAGAAATGTAACTGGCTTTGCTGTAACGTTGTCACGTATTCAGAAACAGACAGCATATAATTTGATGATGCTAGTGTATATAACGTTAAAAAATCAGATTTTCAGACAAATCTCTGCGAATCTTTTGCCGAAGACAAAAAGCAGCACTATTGGGGAGAATTAGTTTTAGGATGGGGAGTTTAGCAAAAGACTGTTTTCAACAATTAGTGAACAGGATTTCAATCAAAACGTTGGAGAAATAGCCACAGTATTTACTTAGCTGCATATTGACCTACAGCTCAAAACGTGTAGCAGACATAAAGTCTACTACATCTAAAATAAAGTATTACAAAACAAAACAATACTCAACAATCAAGAGGACTGGGTTCACCACCAGTGCTGGGAAGACAGGGAAATACTGAAGAACATCGAAACAGGCCAAGCAACAAGAAGCAAACATGAACTACATGTTGAACATGAACAGAACCTCATTCTGCTCTCACTCCAATCACGTTCTGATAACGCTCTTATTTTCACTTCCTGTTACGACCTAATCATGTGACACGCCAGACAATCAATGGCGGCGTTACCTAGCAATATGACGTCGCAAGATGGCGGCGTTACTTAGCATTATGACGCAGTATCCTGTACGTAGTACTACGTACATGAGTTTAGGGACTTTCCATTGAACTTGGGTATAAATAGGCTGATTTTTGCAGTTGAGTTCAGTTCGTTTGTCGATTTAGGCGAATGTTCTCCTTCGGTAGTTTAAACCACTTTGGTTTTGCTGCAGAAGTAAAACGAAACTCTGCTTTGCAGCCATACTAAAGCTCGAACGGTAGGGTTGTGAGTGCTGTTGAAGCCCGTTTGTGGGTTCACGGACCGTCCTCAACAGCTTGAGTTTCTGACTGAAAACAAAGTCATTTAGACTGACTTGTTTTCAGTCAAACACGGGTGGCATGTCCGGGTAAATCCTTGTCACTATGAAGAATAAATTGGCATTGTCCGAATTAATTTATGAAACCCAAAAACAATAAGATTGCCTTGAAATTATGCCACTCCTAAAAATAAAGTATTGAAATAATAAAAATATTGCTGATAAACTTGCGCAACGAAATCCAAAGCTGTTAACATTAAAACGTTGCAACACTAGAAAACGAAAGGCGTTGCAATCGTGACAGTAACCTCGGAAACTGACAAACAACTTTTTGATTTTAACGAAACTCCAAACGCTGGAAACGCCCGTCACGATTGGAATAGTCAAAAGCCCTTATCCACAACCGCAAGTCATTCATTTGACGATTAGTCAATGCAACGACAGGTTTTAAGTTAAAAAATACTTTTAGTGCTTAAGTTGATCTTGCTGGTTGTAAAGATGGTTCCATACATCGACTTGTGTCTGTAAACTTGATTCGAGAGAGTCAGTTTGATTTATTGCATTGCAAAATTGGTAAGTGTTTTAATTTACAGATTGCAAAGGCTCTATTTTCAATAAAAAAATGACTTCACTTATACTATCAGTGTGCTATCATTTTAAACAGTATTTGCTAGCCCTCAGAAACTTATTAGGAAGATCAAGCAAGCTTAGACTTGTGAAAATCGTCCTTGATGTAGCTATGAAGCGAACCCATGAACTAAAAAGGCTGCATCTAAATGCATTCTTTTGGTTTCAAATGTAGATCAAAAGACTTGTTATAAACGTAGGGAGTTGACTCGGAAATAAACATAAAATATACATTTATCCTCACTTCTTGTAATGTCGCAACAACGGCGACCAACAAACCCAAAAGACGTTTTTTCCTTGACTCTTACACTTTGTGCTTGTGCTGAATGCATTGGTTCGTAAGTCATCTGATTTACTTGAGTTTAACCAAATCCACAATGCAGCAATGTTTTCATCCAAGTGCGAAGCATTTGCTTTACAGATACATCATACCTAATTTTGTTGGACATTCTTTTCGTGTTGAAGGTGAAACTTGGTACTTTTTTGCCAATTCACCGTTATGCACTTTGATTTAACCTCAAATATATTTTTGTGTCGTTATGCAAGTAGAACTCTTAGAATGAAACTTTTGACATGGTGCAGAGTTATAAGTCTTGTCGGGCCAGGCTTAAGTTTGTCAAAATATTTCGGGCCAATGTCGTGCCCGCATACAAAACTTTTTTATAACACTGAGAGTAACGACTTTTTTCTTTCCTGACGCAGATTTGTTGTGCTTACTGCAATAGCTTCTGTGAGTGAAGTGATTTTTCTTCAGCTAATTCTGTTTGCAAACACAGCTGCGTTCTTTTTTCTCTGCTGGGATTAATCTCACATTGTTTTTGCGAAGGCGACAGCGGTGAGGAAATTAGCACGCGATGGCGTTGCGTCGAAAAGATCAATCACTCATGCGATTCTTCGCTTGTTTTAAGCCTATAAGCCGGCTTTTCATATCTATATAGCTATCCTAGAAAGTTTCTTTATGCCTATAGTGCCATCGTAGATAGTTTCGTGATTGTTTCTTTTTTTCTTGAGAAACATTATATTCCGCAGTATTATCGTTGACTAACATGCTACGTTTGTGCCAGATCATGCCAATGTTTTGGTCAAAGTGGTTGCTATTTTCGGTGTGATAAACCGTGTACATGCAACTACACCTACACACGTTTTTTGTTACTCCGCAGTTGCGCATACCTAATTCTCTCGGTAAGTTTGGCTTTCAGGCCTAAATCGGGCTTCAAAAATAAATATCGGGCTCGAGCCGGGTTTGGGCTTATGATTTCGGGCTCGGGCCGGGATCAGGCTTCAGAATGAGGCCCTTTCACAACTCTGTGTGGGTATGTATACAGGGGCCAAGAAGGGGAGGTTGAAAGGATACGTCCTCCACCCACCAACAGTAAAAATAGATTGAAATCATTTTGTGAAGTAAGCTACACTAATTTTAGGCCAAATGTTTTTTCTGCTGATAAGAGGATATCAATGGAGATTTTGGTAGGGGTGGGGCTACATGCGCTGATTCCCAGATGCATTAAACAGATTTTTAGCTTTTTCAAAACACGGGAATGTGCAAGAAAAATATCGTCTTTGTAACGTTAAGCGACTTGAACAAAACATCAAATCGCGCTGTAACCCACACCTATAAAATGCATGAAAACTGAAGTGTTCTACTGACAGCTCTGATAAAACTCAATTGATGTGTTCTGTTATTTTGTTGTGCTTGTTTACCTCCAAATACGATATTAATGGAAACAGGCTGAACTGCAGTACCGTGTCCAGCAACAACTCTAAGTATATTAATATGCAAATCATCTGCAAGGACAAAGTGTGCGTAGTGTTGCTATCAAAACACATCTAAAAAATAAGATTGGGAATCTGTATATATAAAACGTCACTTCTGCATAGACCCGATGACTATATTGGTTTCACATCAAGTTGTCCCCCCACATTTTATAACAAAATTGCGCCCATGTGTCCAATTACATCAACCCTAAAGATAATTATGAATTTTTAATTGATTTTCCTGAGTTTAAATTCAAAATTTTCCTATTTTTCAACGTGCTCAGTTTAGCTCATTTTATGATATATCACTAGTTACCCGTTTCGCTTTTTGGTCTAATACCGTCGCACACCTGTGCTTGCAATATGTGCTTCGTTTCGAGCTTCGTCATAAATTGGCAGTTCAGGCGGATTGATCACAGCGGCACACACAAGCCCGTATCTGTTCTGCCCACCACTAATTGTACATATAACAGCCACATGATAAAATGAAGATTTTCTTGCGTACTTTATGCGCATGCTCAATTATTGTGTAGTTTACAAATTTTAAACTGTCAACCCCGAGTGTCCGCCATCCCCAGCCGCATACATTCTGATTGACTGCTATTCGACGAGACATTCGCGCAGTCTTGTGTTTTTGCAGTTGTGAACTGCGCTGACGTAGCACTGAATGTGTTCTACTCTCCTGTTTTAACGCGTTGCCAGATATTTTTGCAGTTATGAACTGGTCTGTCTCAGGAAACCGCTGATAATGTATGTTTATTACGGTGACACATTGTAGCCTACAACGAGTAAAGAGAGTGCGTGTATAACATGCACAGGGACGCCGGAGAATGGAGGCATGGCTGGAGCATTGCCTCATCTGCCCTTTCACAAGGGGTGCAACGGGGGCGGAGAAGGTGCCTTTTAATAACAGTATCCAAGGTGATATCATGGTTTATCGCGATCGATGTGAAATAAATTTATTGCAGCTATTCGGGCACCCAGATAATTCAGAATGATTTTCTACAATTTTCGTTATTATTTTTGAGGTCAACATTGTTAATGAACAGAAACAAACATAATTGATAACGATTTTTTTTGTTTTTTATAAGTTTCCATTGCCACAACATTTTTACTGCTCTCCCTGCCGCTGCTCCGGCGTCCCTGAACATGCATGTTGTGTCAACAAACTTTGCCAAAACGTTGGTTTGCAAACGTGAATGTGACGTCACAAACAGCGTGAATCCAGTAACAATGACCACCATAGAATTTGGTTGGGGTGCATCCAATCAAGCAGTCGCCCTGGGCATCACTAGACCTCTACACGCCACTGGTGCCATTTTATATTGTAAGTGAAGTAGAAAAATAAAAATAATTCTTATGAGTGAACGTTAAGACCATACATAATAACTTAATAAGTGAAAGTGAGTTTTACAACAGTTATTGATAAGTGAGTGCATGCTCTTATTCTTACTAATAGTCTTACTGATTAGTCCTTATTGTGAACAGAAAAATGAAATACTGAATTACAATGAGTAGCCTACAGTTATTATTTGTACTATAGCAATTTAGGACATATCAACTGGGATATCATGGAAAGTATACTTAAATTTTGGTTAGGTTAGTGGTATTTTATTTTGGTCGGGAATCTGGTATGGAAAGGTGATTTTTCTGAAAATAATTTTTTACAATTTTATCTACCTCAAAAACGTCAATTTGAATATATACATACAGTGGAGCTCCGCCACCACGACCAACCAATGGACGGCACTCAATTGGTCGTGTTAGCGGAGCTGGGGTGGTCGGGTCACACTTGCTTTCCTGAAGGTTCCATGTATTATCGCGATCATTTCTACAATTATTTCCTTGATTGAAAGTTATTTAGCTTTGCCTTACTTGCTGCCATAACATATCGTTACTGTACTATAAAATCACACAACGGAACAAGTCGATGTCGGCAGTACAAATTCCAGTAGAGTTTACACTTACAGCATGAGTTTGTTACGTCACATTGGTATTTACTGCGCTGGCACGCACGCCAACATTCCTGACTCTCCACGATGCTTCAGGACAACGTCATGCAATTGAGCAAATTGCTGCTGACAGGTTACCGCAGTGCTCCAGTGTAAGGATACCGACAGAATATGGTGGTCGGGATACGCGGAGTTCGATTAGAAGTTCTGTAACAGCTGGACTGTGGCTACATACCAACTCTGGCAGTCCTGCTTTATAACACCATGATTTATTGTCACAAGCTAAAATATAATTACTTACCATTGGTGAGATTTGACGCCACTTAACAAGTTCACAACTTCCTTCGGGGCTGTCTGCAGGGCCGATGTTCAAATGACGTGTGTAGCAGACATAAAGTCTACTACATCTGAAATGAAGTATTACAAAACAAAACAATACTCAACAATCAAGAGGACTGGGTTCACCACCAGCGCTGGGAAGACAGGGAAATACTGAAGAACATCGAAACAGGCCAAGCATCAAGAAGCAAGCATGAACTACATACTGAACATGAACAGAACCTCGCTCTGCTCTCACTCCAATCACGTTCTGATAACGCTCTTATTTTCACTTCCTGTTACGACCTAATCATGTGATAAGCCAGACAGGAAGTGCAAATACCCTTAGGGACTTTCCAGTTGAACTTGAGAACCCTGCATGCAGTGATCACGCCCTCAACGCGTGATTTTTGGGTATAAATAGGCGATTTTCGCAGTCAAGTTCAGATCGTTTGTCGACCTCGACGAGTGATCTCCTTCGGTTGTTTAAACCATTTTGGTTGTGCATCAGAAGTAAAACGAAGCTCTGCATTGCAGCTTTCCTAGCTCGACGGATCGACTGTGAGTGCTGTTGAGACGCTTGGTAGAAATACCTTGACCTTCACAGCTTGAGTTTCTGACTGAAAACTAAGTCACTTAGACCGACTTGCTTTCAGTCAAACACCAGTGGCATGTCCCCCTAAATCCCTGTCACTCTGAACAATAATTTGGCTTTGTCCAGGTGAAGTTCTGACACTCAGAACGATAAATTTGGCTTGTCCGAATAAATCCCTGCCATTCTAAATTGGCATTGTTAAAACAGCATAACCTGGCTTGTATAAATGAAGTTATGTCATTCCAAAGACTCAGAAAATCTTGTTGTCAAATAACTCCAACAAAAACTCAACTTGTTTACATAAAAACTCTGCAATGTCGACAAAACCAAAAGCATTGAAAATCGTGACTGTAAACTCAGGAAACTGACTAGCAACCTTCTGATTAACGAAACTCCAAACGCTGGAAACGCCCGTCACGATTAAAATAGTTAAAAGCCCTTACCCACAACTGTAAGTCATTCAGTTGACGATGAGTTAATGTAACGACAGGTTTTCAGTTGGGAAATTACTTTAGGTGTTTTAAGATTATCTTGCTGATTGTAAAGATGATCCCAGAAATTGAATTGTGTCTGTGAAGCTGGTTCGAGAGAGTCCGTTTGATTTCATGAATTGCAAAATTGGTAAGTGTTTCAATTTATAATTGCAAATGTCTTATTTTCAATAAAAGAATGACTTCAATTATATTATCAGTGTGCTATTATTTTAAACAGTATTTGCTAGCCCTCAGAAGCTTTTCAGGGAGATCAAGCAAGCTTAGACTTGTGAACATCGTCCTTGGTGCAGCTATGAAGCGAACCCACGAACTAAGACGGCTGCATCTAAATACAGTCTTTTGATCTCAAAATGTAAATCAAAAGATTTGTTATAAGTGGATACCCCGTGCGCATCGGAAACCAAACTAAGACAAACGGATAGAATACCTTAATTTCCTAGACCTGGGAGTACAAACTTGTTAGTGAGTGTCGTCCATCCAGACCACACGCCAAAGAATCAACTACTTTTATGTCAACGAAGCAATTTCAATGAGTGAGCACAGAGCGCCTACTTATTAGTTTCAATTGGGGATGGTATCTTTTCCAGCGTATTGTGTATTACTCACAATTTTCACGTATTGCATTTTTCACGGATTGGGGTCCCATGGCTGTAGCCCAGTCAGCATCTCCCTTAATCCGCCACTGACGACAGCGTTCCCCCACTTCTATTGTTGGCACAACACCATGGGTTATAGCATCATCACAACAAATAAATGTGGAGTCGCACTTGAAAAAAGAAAATGGAATTTCATACTGGTCATCGCTCTAAAAATAACGGCGAGAAAACGTGTTTTGGCCCCGAAATGTGTTGTAACAAATTTGTTTGTGGTTGGAGAGACAGAATTCCTTTACGATTACAACAGTACTCTTAACAAAGTCTCTACGTTTTCTAGGTTTTTTTTACTCGGCTTGTTTATCACCCATCTTTAACACGAGTAATAATCCTGTGTGCACTACCTCACTCCAGGAACATCAATCACCATGTGATTTCCAACACCTGAGGGACACAGTATCTCTGAACCCTTCAGGCCGAAAGAGTTTTTTGCTGCCCTCAGATGCCTGAAGCCAGGAAAATCTCCGGGATTGGACTCCATCTTCCCGGAGTTAATACTTCACGCCGGGTCGGCTCTCAAATCTTGGTTTTGCAACTTCCTCAATTCCTGCATGCGCCTACTCAAAATTCCAAAGATCTGGAGGAGAGCACTAATAGTTGCGATCCTTAAGCCAGAAAAGCCATTGGGGGACCCAAGGAGTTACCGACCCATATCTCTGCTGTGTGTCCCCTTCAAAATCCTCGAGAGACTCATCTACGCTTGTGTCGACCCAATCATCGACCCATTGCTCCCTCGGGAGCAGGCGGGCTTTCGACACGGGAAGACGACAGTAGACCAGGTCACCCTGCTCACAGGATATCGAGGACAGCTTTTCAGCTAAAAAGAAGGCCGGAGTTGTGTTTGTTGACCTCACAGCAGCCTACGACACTGTATGGCACCGCGGCTCACCTGCAAGCTGCTGCAATTGCTGCCTGATAGACACATGGTTCACATGATCATGGAGATGGTTGGCAATTGCAGCTTCACTCTCACCATCGGAAACGGCAAAAGAAGCAGGTTACGACGCCTCAAGAACGGCGTCCCACAGGGATCTGTCCTGGCGCCCCTTCTCTTCAACATCTACATCTCTGACCTGCCAACCACCGTCTCCAGAAAGTATGTATATGCTGACGACCTAGCAATCATGCATGCTGATGGAGATTGGCAGGCAGTGGAAGGGGTGCTGTGCAAGGACATGGCAACTGTAGGTGAATACATCCAGACTTGGAAGCTAAAGCTCAACACTACAAAAACGGTGTCGGCAGCCTTCCACCTTAAGAACAAGGAAGCTAAACGTCAGCTTAAAGTCAAATAAAACAACGAAATCCTGCCCTTCTGCTCCGAGCCCAAATACCTCGGAGTAACGTTGGACAGGTCGCTCACGTAACGTCGACACCTTGAGTCACTTCGCAAGAAGCTGACATCACGCGTCGCACTCCTGAGCCGGCTTGCTGGCTCCGGT
>Ga0210059_1012049_pt1 | contig 13138 bp, 10 predicted proteins | sample Ectturendosymbi2_FD_188042 | JGI IMG/M metagenome (GOLD analysis project Ga0210059, IMG submission 188042) | Ecteinascidia turbinata endosymbiont from Florida, USA - Sample 2 (SPAdes) (version 2) | ecosystem: Host-associated > Tunicates > Ascidians > Unclassified | place: Key West, Florida...
CTAAACCCAAAACCTAAACCCAAAACCTAAACCCAAAACCTAAACCCAAAACCTAAACCCAAAACCTAAACCCAACACCTAAACCCAAAACCTAAACCCGAAACCTAAACCCAAAACCTAAACCCAAAACCTAAACCTAAAAGTTGAACTTGAAAGTTGAACCTAAAACTTAAGCCCGAAACCTAATCCGTAAACCTAAACCCTAAAGGTGAACCTTAAAGCGAAACTTAAACATACACCCTAAAAGTAAACCCTAAACCTTAAACTTTTCGAAAAAGTACATTAAAATCACTTCCATCTAACGTGTAACCTCTAAAAGCTAAGCCAAAGGAAACGGTGAGAATAGAACCAAGGAACAATCGCACAGCAGGTATAGCCTAGACCTGGGGTTCCCAACCTTTCTCTGACCATGTACCCCTTCAGCATACTGACAGATGAGCATGTACCTCTTCAGCATTTCGAAAGATAGGCATGTAGGCTATCCCTTCAGTATTTCAACAGATGAACATGTACCTCTGAAATTTTCTTATGACAAAATATTTTGTCATGATTAATCACAGATATATTTTAAAATAAGCACATAATGGCTTTTAAAATAATGTTTACTGATTTATGTATAATTTTTTTGAAATAAAAGATGTGTAAATATATATTTCTCTTCTATTGCTAACCTTAAATGTACCCCTTCTGATAGGCAAAGGTACCCCTAGTAGAGATGGCACGGTCCAAGATTTTTCAGGCCCGGACCGCCCATAGCCCATAACATTCAGCCCATTAACTGCCTGTGGACTGACAACATTTGTTCTTTTTCAAACCGGCCCACCCATGGCCCGCTAAACAATCGGCAGTCTAGTCTGTTTTGTCTCCTGAGGCAAAATATCTCCAATGGCTATTCTGCTGAGACTATTTTGCCTTTTGTGGAACATGATTGGTTTCAGTGGACATGTCATGTGACAAACAACAAACAAAGTTACATGTTTGGATTAGTGTGCAAGCCTAAAACCCTCAACCTAAGACCTTAAACCTAAAACCCCAAACCTAAACCCGAAACCTTAACTTTAACCCTAAACCTAAAACACTAACCACAAAATCTTAACCTAAATCCCTAAACCTAAATATGAAATCCTCAACGAGTCCCGTCACCATGTGATAGCTTTTCTGGGCTTAGCCGCCCCAAAGAAAGCTCCAAGCCCCCACAAACTGAAATATGAAATTATACTGTATAAATCAGTGGATTTGTTGTCAAGTTTAGAATGCCAAGGCCCCTCCCACAAAAGTAAAGCTCCCCTATTGAATATTTTCTGGAGGCCGTTCTGCTCTCAAGCTAAAACTCTCATCCTACAAGCCTAAACCTGAGACCTCACCAATACCATAAAACCTTCAACCTTTAGCCTAAACCTAAATCCCTAAACCTAAAACTCTAAAGGTAAAACCCCGCAACCTCACTTACAAAGTGATTGTGATTTGGTGCATATATCAAAAACACCTATAGCACCCCATCAAAATGTTGCACAACACGTTTCCTCCAAGAAGCAACTCAGCACCAAAACCGCTGACCACCACGCTCATGCAAGAAGTTATCACCATGCACGAAAAGTTTCTTAAAGTGTACCTGCCAGTCGCGCATGACGGAGTGCTCACATACGGGAAAAGCAAATTTGCCTTAAAATACAGCAACGACAAAGCAATGCCAAGTGGTTTCAGTCACTTTTATTGCCAACGAGAGGTTCTTTTAACTCAAAAAAATGTTGAAGGTTTTTTCAACATCAGTGGGCGGCTCGTAGCAGCTCGGTGAAGTCCAGCCGTTAAAAATATTGTTAGCGGCCCGCTCGTTCAACCTCAGAGGCCCGCCCAAAATCCGGACCATTGGCGGCTCATGCCATCTCTAAGCCCTAGGGCTACATGTACCCCAGGTTGGGAACCTCTGCCCTAGACACTAACCACTCAACTATGTTCGCGTTGCTACTAGAATAGAACTCAACGTTACATGTGAAAAATGGTGGATACAGTTCGAATTGCAAAATAGTCCCAGCAGAGTTTTGCATTTGATGGCAAAATATAAACAACCATTTTAGCAAACCCGTGAAATTGGATCACAACTAAAATTTTGGTTATTTTCAGAAAAATCACATCAAAACAACAAATATTTTCTCAGTCGATCCAGTCCTGATCCGCCAATTTTCAAAAAAGTTGCAGTCCGATCCAGTCCTGACCCGGCCAAAATTGGCTTCAGTCCTGATCCAGTCCGATCCAGTCCTGATCCGCGCTGATCTCAGCCACGTACGCGGCAAACAACGTCGTTAATGGATACTGAAAGAGGCCTATCTTGCAACAACAGGAACAGATTCATGCTGACCAACTTGGCGATTACACTACGGTACAGAGATTACCCATAGACAGGCTTGGAGTCATGGCACAGAAGGCTGAAAAGATACTTCTGAAAATAATAAATGAATGGTTGTGCAATGTGCAACTTTTTCCAAAATTCTGAATCCTCGAAATATCGATAAAAGCGTTTCGGATATCTGGATCCGTATCCTGTTCCCGTATGTAAGCAGTTTTTGGATATCGGTATCCGGTTGCAAACTTACTATCCTGCCAGATATCCAACCGGCAAACCGGATAGTGATCATCTCTGGCAGGTACACGGTTTATCACGCCGAAAATAGCAACCACCTTGACCAAAACACTGGCATAATCTGGCACAAACGATCATGTTAGTCAACGATAATACTGCGGAGTGTTGAATATAATGTTTCTCAAGAAAAAAAGAAACTATCGCGAAACTATCTATGATGACGCTATAGGCATAAAAGAAACTTTCTAGGATAGCTCTGTCCATATGAAAAGCCGACTTGTAGGCTTCTTAAAACAAGCCACGAATCGTGTGAGTGATTGATCTTTTCGACCCAACGCCATCGCGTGCTAATTTCCTCACCACTGTCGTGTGATGATTGCTGTTTGTACGTGCATGGTCGTTGCTTGCAGTTCGATTTGTTGTTGCAGTTTCCCGGAGTCGTCTTGCTTATCGGTACAGCGCCTTCGCTTATTGAGGCGTGAGTAATTACTGCGCTCTTACCAAAGTGTTCTTGCTGCCTCGTATTCAGTTATGTTCCTTGCGTCGTTTGAACTGGCTGCTTCTGCCGTACGACTATCGTCATGATTATTTTTGTGTTTCTAGTATGTTGAAACTCAGTTTTTAAAGCCTGGTAAATATACTCACCTGATATTTGCGTCGATAGGCCGTTTTGTCACAATTTAAAGAACTGGTTTCTTGAGCGGAATGGAGAGGCAGCTTTTGCGACCAAAGGAATTGTCAGTTGAGCCTGAAGCTCCAGATGTTGCTCAGGTTCTTGAGTTCTGGCTCTGCACTGTCGAAGACTTCCTGTCTAGTCTCCGTGAATTTCACGCTGAGGAAGATCCCCAGGTGAACGCTCAACGAATCATCGTAACTTGTCTTTCCCCTACTATTTTCCCCTATGTGAAAGATGCTGCTTGTTATGACGAGACAGTTAATACCCTTAAACGACTCTATCTTAAGTAGAAGAATAACGTATTTGCCAGACATCTGCTCGTCAGTAGAAAGCAAATACCGGGCGAGTCTTATCTCTGAATACCTACAAGCGTTAAAAGTCCTCGCGAAAGAATGTTCGTTCACTGAAGTGTCCGCAAACGCTTACAGAGAAGAACTGACTTGCGATTCCTTTATTAATGGACATGACATCTTCGTCTATACGACAACGCTTATAAGAAAAAGACGACCTCACCCTTGTTCAAGTGTATCAACTTGCTGACAGTGTAGACCATGCCCAACGTCAAGCTTTCTCGAATAGCGGAACAGCTGCACTGTCCGCGACCACGGCAGATGTTGCTCCCGAATCATCCGAGGAAGACGCCTTGTCAAGCAACTGTACTTCGGCAGCCACTATAAGAAGTCGCTCTTTGTGTCTTTATTGCGGCGATAAACCTCACAGCCGTCGTTCTCAGTGCCCTGCCCGTCATTCAAATTGTTATACCTGTGGCAAACGTGGCTGTTATTCACGCGTTTGCAGGTCTGCTACTCTACGCGAATCAACAGATGGCCCCAACCGGTCCAAAATGGCCGCAACTACTGGTTCTCGATCCCTGCTGGCTAGTGCTCCATCAGGTCTAGAATCAGCCATAGGAAAAGGATCGCTAGAAGGCAACCCTGTTCATGTGCTTATCGACTCGGGTGCCTCAAAGAACTTTGTAGACACTGACATTGTCCGGAAATTGGGATTACCTATTGCAGGAAGAGCTACTTCGATCGGGATGGCCTCCTCTGAAGTTCCAATGCAGAAACATGGGAGAGTCTCTGGTGTCTTGAACCTGATGGACCGCCAATATCGTAATGTCTCATTCCATGTGATGCCTAAGCTATGTGCCGACGTGATTGTTGGTCAAGAATTTTTGAAGAGGCATGCCTCCATCACTTTCGTTATGAATGGACCAGAGGAATCTCTTAACTATAAATACGCCAATGACTGCGTACCCTATATGACTGTCTGTCGCTGCTGCAAAGCTGGAAGCACTCTGGCTTTTCGAATTCCTGTCACCCAATGTCAAGCCTGTGGCTTCCAAGTCTTCGACGTGATAATCAAGAAGACCAAGCATTCATCGAAGCTGAAGTCGGCCGTTTGCTTGCCGCCGATGTCATTGAAACCGCAAGGGTGCCGTGGAGGGCTCAGGTCCTTGTCAAGCAAAAAGAAACAAAAGGTTGGTCATAGATTATTCTTCTACCGTTAACCATTTCACCGTGTTGGATGCTTATCCACTGTCTAATATCGAAGATTTAGTAAACAAGGTCGCTCAAGACAAACGCTATAGCTCAATACATTTGCGACAAGCCTATCATCAAGTGCCCCTCTTACCTGGAGAGAGACAGTTCACCGCTTTTGAAAGGTGTAGCGTACTTGGATGACCTGACCGTCACTGGGGCTACTCTCAAAGAACACGACAGAAATCTGAAGATTTTACTTGATGCTGCCTCCAGTTGCAATATGACGTTGAATGAATCCAAATCCCAACTTCGCGTAACCCTTGACATGCTTGGCTACCACGTTTCGTTCCAGCAAGTGAAGCCCGACCCGCAAAGGCAGCCCTTGTTAGACTTACCTCCCTACTCCTAAAGAACTTAAGCGCATTTCCGGCATGTTTTCATATTGCACCAAGTGGATCCCTAAGTTTTCAAAGACGGCCGGTCCACTACTGCGCCCCCCTGAACTTTCGTTGGACGGTGAAGTGTTAGCCGCCTTCAATGAACTAAACACCTTGTTGAGCAATGCTTGCTTGACAACTATCCACATTGGAGTCCCCTAATGTTGAAACAGATGCTTGCTGCAATCCTATCACAGGGTGGCCGCCCTGTCGCATTTATGTCTCGTACACTACATTCTTGCGAAAAAACATTACCCTGCTACAGAGAAAGAAGCCACTGCCATCATCGAAGCCGTTCGACGTTGGTCACATTTCCTCAAAGGCAGACACTTCTCGATCATCACTGATTAGAGAGCATTTTCGTTCACGTTCAACCAGCGTAACAGAGGTAAAATTAAGAATTCCAAAATCTTCTCCTGGCGACTTGAATTAAGTCAGCTCAGTTATGATATAAGACACAAACCGGGCGCGGAAAACGTTGCTCCTGACGCCTTTTCTCGCATTTGTGCTTTTACTGCTAACGCTCCTTTAAGAGACGTGCACCAGTCACTGGGACATCTGGGTTTTGAACGGGTATATCATTTTGTTCGACAACGGAACTTGCCGTTTTCTAGCGAAAAGACTAAAGACGTTTGTCGCCACTGCAAAGCGTGTGCTGAGGTGAAGCCTCGATATTTTAAAAAAGATTTTCAGTCCTTGGTTAAAGCAATCCGACCATGGGACTGCGTGAGTGTCGACTTCAAAGGGCCTGTACGAGGACCCCGACCTTACCTCCTGATAACTGTTGACGAATACTCACGTTTTCCGTTCGTGTTTTCTTGCAAAAATATGTGTTCGTCTTAGGTCATTGATTGCCTTAGGTTTCCCATGCAGCATTCACAGTGATCGTGGAGCGTCGTTCGTCAGTCATTAGACTCGTAGTTTCCTAACTGCGAGGGGCATTTCTTTTAGTACCTTGTCACCCTACCACCCGCAAGGCAACCGCCAATGCGAACGAATAAATCAGACCATTTGGAGAACTACCACGCTTATTCTGCATGGTAAAAACCTGCATGAAGGACAGTGGGGAAGCGTCTTACCCGAGTCTTTACATGCAGTTCGATCGTTGCTCTGCCCTTTTCAAAAACAGTGTGAGACTAACCCAGCAGACAATACAAGAACGCAGCTGTGTTTGCAAACAGAATGTAACTGAAGAAAAATCACAATCACTTCACTCACAGAAGTTACCGCGCTGAGCACAACAATTCTACGCCACGAATAAAAAAAGTCGTTACTCTTGATGTTATAATAAAGTTTTGTATGCAAGCCTGAAATATTAAGACAAACTTTAAACCCGAGTCCGTCCCGAAAAGCCCGGCCAGACTTATAACTCTGCACCATTTCAAAAGTTTCATTCTAAGAGTTCTACTTGCACAACGACACATAAAATATTTTTGAGATTTAAATCAAAATGCACAACGGTGAATTGGCAAAAAAGTTTCACCTTCAACACGAAAAGAATGTCTAACAAAACTAGGTGTGATGTATCTGTAAAGCAAATATTTCGCACCTGGATGAAAATATTGCGGCATTGTGAGTTTGGATAAACTCAAATAAATCAGATGACTTACGAACCAATGCATTCAGCACAAGCAGAAAGTGTAAGAGTCAATGAAAAAATATATTTTGGATTTGTTGGTCACCATTGTCGCGGCATTACAAGAAGTTAGGATAAATGTATATTTCATCCTTATTTCCGAGTCACGTCCCTACGTTTTGAGCTATAGGTTCATATACTGTACAATTAGGTAAATACTGTAGGCTACTTCTCCAACGTTTTGACTGAAATCCTGTTCACTAATGGTTGAAAACAGTCTTTTGCTAGACTCCCCATCCCACTGGTGCAGGAGGCGGGGATGCAGGTGGTGCAACCTCCCCCCAAAAGTTTTGATTTGGTGAAAATCTGGGCAAAATCTCATAAAATCCAGGCAAAATTCTCTAAAATCCGGGCAAAATCTCTGAGGACGTTCTAAAACTCCCTGAAAATCTGAGAAAAAATGGCACCCAACTTGCTTTGATTTGAAAATAATGGCGCCCGAAATGACACAAAAAACTTTTTTTATGGAGGTGACGCAGCGCGTGAATCAAGACCTTTTTCATGGAGTTCACTTGATTTGAAATATTTTTCGGGCAAGTTTGGGAAATTCCGGGAAAAATTCCTTAGCATCCCCAAAAATTTGCCTGCTCCTATACCTATGCCCCATCCCAAAACTACGTCTCCACAACAGTGCTACTTTTTGCCTTCAGCAAAAGCTTTGCAGAGATTTGCCTGAAAATCTAACTTTCTAACGGTATATACACTAGTGTCATTAAATTATATGCTGTCTGTTTCTGAATACGTGACAACCAACGTTACAGCAAAGCCAGTTACATTTCTGCACGGAACTAATCATGGCTGTACTGTGGTCTGTCACATGTGCAGCTGTAATACTCTCACTGTTACAAGAAAATAACCTTTGTAACAGTATACCACACAAGGTAAAATCTCGGACAGAAGCAGTTAAACATCTTTCACGGTCTCTAGAAACTTGAAAAATGCTAAAAATTATTTTATCAAAGCTAAAATTTATAAACTAACAGAATCAAAGATACCACACCAAACTCTGTTTCAACATCAACATGGCTATGTGTGTTGTGTGGCCTACCATCTAACATGAAAAGCGCTTCACACAAAGCGTGACAAACATCGCTTTTAGTTTTGAAACCTCTCCAAATACAAAACTTAAAAAGAAAAAAGTGGGGGGACATAGCATATTATGTTCCCCCGTCTGAAAAAGTGGGGGGACACGTCCCCCGTGTTCCCCACCAAATTGCTCCCATGCAAACTCTTAATTAGTGTTTTCTTGACACAAATTGTGGAACTATTTTGCTTTCTTAGAAATTATTAACCAGATTTGTACAGAATTAGTAGAAAACGCATTATATTCAGCATGCGCTGCAGCAAGCAAATATCAAGCCATTTCAAGATAAATGGCAACATAGACTTAACAATAAATGCTCGTATCACGGTTTGAAAAAGACAGGAGCAAACTATAGAAAGGTAAAAATGAACGGCTGCAATAAGTCACTGTACTCACAATAGAATAGAGACATCATTTAACAACATATGAAATTCAATGGCAAAAACAACTCCAAATAAATCTCAAAACGAAAACATGAACAACGAAAAGCAATTTTGAATCATGGTCCTCAGTAAACAAAACTTTAATCAGGCTATAGTGGCGGTAAATCATAGAAACACGTTGATTGGCAAGTTTTTTTTGTATGTATTTTTGTTTTTGCCGCCAGTAGAGCCTGTTTAAAGTTTTGTTTATTGCAGTCCTGGCGTCTCCGAGGAAGATGGTTTTCTTCAGTCTCCATCTGAAGAAAGCAATGTCATGGATTCATTAGGTCAGTGGTACGAGCTGGTTTTTCCTGAAATTATACTTCACGAATTAGCATAACAATGTACCGCGTGCTGTTATTCACATCACACTGCAACGGAAAGCTCAAACAGCAAAATATATTTTTAACAAAACATTTCTTCAAGTATAAAAATTGTCTGCACCAAAGTAGTGCTTATAAAACTTTTAGACACAGCGGCCCATTGCCTTGCCAGTGTTAGCATAGGACATTGATGCTGACAGTTGAGACGTGGCTGTCATGACTTCTGTTTTTTGCGCAAATGACAAACGAAAAGTTACATCCAGTAGTATTTACGACTTGTGTATGGGAGGAAGAACTCACATTTCTGCCCAATAGTGATACATTCCCTATAGACCTTAAGACGAACCAGCGGCAGTGGCAATGGCAATTGCACAGGTGCCGGAGCTCTGATGGGCATTTCGCTATTTGTAGGCAACCACTAGTAGAGGTGGGGGAGCGGAGCTATGTGTGACGGCCTGAAGATGGCGGCAGGCGCCACATGTAAATAAATGTCCACCTCTAGATGGTGCCCATGAGCAACAAGGCACTGTGACAGTCACCACAAGCAAATTATCGTGATTCACTTATCCCTATATAATGATAATGCAACCAGGGCCGGTTTTAAGCCGATTTGACCGATTTCTTCTAATTGGGCCCCGCACCAATGGGGGCCCCGCGCTACGCCTACTAAGCAACACAAATTTACACTTTCTATCGACGCTACTTGTGTATAGTGCCGGCCGAGGCCCAGTGTTTTAAGTTAATTTGAGAGAACACAACGGTTCTCAATTTTTCAAACGGTCTCTCAAAATACAGTATAAACTCCCTTTACTACCACCATCAAAATACATGAAAACCTTGCTTTACAATCATCTCGGTATGTAGATGAAACAGTTGCGGTCAGTCAAAATGTCTTTGTAGCCAGCAAGGTCAAACTTTAGGAATAACCCTGGTGGGCCCTGTAGTAATTTGTAAGCGTGGGATCCCCTGCCAACGAAAACCAAAATCTAAGCGAACCGCGTGGTTTCACCCTCATCAAATTCTTTGGTAAGAATTGTTATTGCATATCTTCAGTAATGTGTAGCCAAATTTTTTCATAGCATCTCGTTTAGGCAGAGAGGGCTTTAAGTTTTGAAGCTATTTTCTGCTTCGTTGAAAAAGCGTTTCATTCTCATCAGGTCAGGCTTCAATAGTTGTTGCCAAATATGGTTCGATAGTTGTTGATATTTCAGTAATTACTGCTGCTTGCATTCTGAAGGCAGCATTTAGTTCGTAATTGCAAATGTGTGCTGCTTCATCAGTATTTTACAATCGTTGTTCGTGTTCCCTCTCGCAGAGATTTCATGAGGCAACCTGAGATTGACGAAAGCTATTGAAATAAGCCTAGTTTTAATTGTGAATGACTATTTCAGGTGTGCAAAAACTAATGGTTCCTCAAAAAGTAACACAAGTAGTAACAGAAGTGATAACTTGGTAAAAGTGAAGTGAGCCTCATGATGTTGTTGTGGTGAAAATTGCATCATGAATTACTACAGAAGCAAGGATTATGGCAGGGGTGGCCAAACTACTGTCCTCGGGCTGCATCCTGCCCGCTGACCAATTTATTCAAGTCCGCCAAACGCCTTGCACATCTTTTCAAGCACCACGTTTCCGACTGTGGGCAGCAGTGCAACGCAGGATTGACTGCTGCCTGTCTTTAGTTGACTTCGCACTGTGTCCAGCCCTCCAGTGACCAGGCAGTCGCTAATTTGACCCTCGGGTCGAAACGTTTGGCCACCGCTGGATTATGGCATCAATCAAGCAGAATGGCGTCGTAATTTTTTAGTTATAGCCTAATAAATCGAAAGTTGCAAAAATTCTTAAAAAGTGGAATAACTTTCGTGGACGTTTAGGGCTACTACAGACCTTGCCTGTTTTGAAAATTTAAAAAGTAGTTTAAAACTTATTGGAAGATCTGCAATCAAGTTACATATATATTGGTTGCTACGGCGCTCCATTTCAAGTCTCTGCTGGAGAAGTCTTAGCGTCACCCTTTCAGGCCTCGTCTTTCAACATCACTGATTTAAATCATTATGAATTAAGTGTTACTAATGTGGTGATGATGACAGCAGAAGATACAAAAATATCTGCGAAAATATCGTTTACATCTATTGCTTTGACTTCACTGTTAAAGAGAAAATATTTTTTACTTCTCCGCAATATTAAAAACCTGCTCTAATAAACTGTTTGTACTCCTTTAATAGGTGTTGTATTCAGTGGATTGCACTGTAACCATTTTTAACGTGTAAAGTATATATTGATAGGCAGGTGTTATACCGGTTTTTACCACTGAATTGATACACCCCCCAAAATTTCTACACAACACTAATGGGGCACCGCAAAAGTGTTTCCAATCGGGCCCCGCACTTGCTATCACCGGCCCTGAATGCAACTTAGTTTCAGTGGAGTGATCTCGTCGAGTGAGCTCTATTGCTGCTGGTTGCTTTCCTTTTGCCTTCCTTTCACTATGCAACTGGTGACCTCACGCCATGAAGAAATTCGCAAACAATGCCACCGATGTAAATGGAGGAAAAGCCTGCAATGCCAAAGGCTTTACTTGAGGGTTGGGGTTTTGGAAGGTTTTTGTTAATAGTTTCTCAATGTCAACGGGCACCCTACTAACCTGCAGTCTAGTGACTTCACAAAAACAGACCCGTCTATCTGACTTACACAGGGATACAAACCCGCAGCAGGCGCGTAGTTAAGGGGGGCCATGGAGGCAACTGACCCCCCAATTCCGAACGTATAGCACTAACAATTTTCAAGATAATCAAGATTTTGATGTGTAAGCCAAAGAAATGTGTCAATGCAAATCAACGAAACTGCTCATGGGCAATTGGTAAACCATTCTACTTTGAGTAGGTTCGACTGAAAGTTCAAGTAGAATAGTCTTTTTAAAACAGCTAGCTTCCTCCAGCTAGTCTAAACTACAGATCACAGTAGGTCTCTCGCTAACCCTAGTCCAGGTATGTAGCAAACATTTGGCATAATGAATCGGGCATGGGACTGCTCTGCGGCACTGAGATTGCATCATAGACACCAGTGATGGAGTCTCGAGACTTGGTCTCGGTGTCGAGACGTGTCTCGAGACCCGTTTTTTGGAGTCTCGGTCTCGGTCTCGAAGGTCTCAGGTCTCGTCTCGGTCTCAAAGGATTTCGGTTTCGGTCTCGAGATCTTCGTCTCGAGACTTTGCATAGGTTATTTTTTATGAAGTTTTGCAAGAAGGAGTACCATTTTTAAAAATGATTGCTCAAAATTCAGCCGTTCAAAGAGGTCAGTGGCTAAGCTTTCTTTGTTGTTATGTTATTTGCGAGTTGGAGAAAACAATTTGCCCTCTACGCCTACCCCGTTTAAAATTTAATTTGAATTCAATAAAAAATGTGTATGCGCCAATGAAAACGCAGCGCATAATCTCTACAACGAGACGTTGGGAGTACTTTGCTAAGGGTTGTCTTTGAACTGTTTTTCAAAGAGTTTTGTTATGAAACCCATAGGCTTATTCAAAAGATGTGGCAGAGTGGCAAAACGTTTCTTTTTTGAGAAGCCAAATAAAACGATGTCCTTTTTTCGAAGTGCTTTTCAAAGCACTCTGTTAAAACACGCTGGTATTACGGAAAAGTTTAATTGTTGGGTTAAACTTCGCCGCATTTAGCTACATCCGAAGTTCCTACATGAGTTCGACCATAGACGTAGCAAGGACGGTATTCACAAATCTAAGTTTGCTTGACCTCCCTATCAAAGACTTCTAATCCCGGTATTTCAATACGAAAGACACACATAATTTATTTATCATATTTTATTATAAAGTTCAAGTAATACAATAAACATAACTCACCGAGTAAAAATGGTTTTCCAGCACGTCGACTCTCAGACTGGAATTGACCACAGCAATACATTCAAGTGAACCTCAAACGCTGACTAAATGCTACCCCATTAGGATAAACGCTACACAAACGCTGCATGCTCAACTGTCTCTGAGTCGTGACCGTTGATGCAAATTTCATGTTAACCAACGCCCTTTTTCCTTTTGTCATTTTTATCGTGGAAAGTTCGCGCCATTTTCATCACGTAATCTTGCTTCCGAAATTCAGTTCTGTGGAACTACCACAGAATATCGTATTGGTACGAAAAGCTTAGTCATGGTGACTTTTCTACTTTTCAGTGTATCGAGTCGTCCCAAAGCGACAGGAGTCCCTTCTCCAACCATCTCTATGGTCCAGAGAACGGCGCTCCGTCTCCTGGTCAACTCTCTGCTTAAACAAGTCACCGTCATTCGTCTGAGATTCAGACAGAATTCTGGGTTGTTTAGTTTTGGCTTGGATCGGTCCTTAAGAGATCAAGCCCGGTGGTATTTCACCTAAGCGACCTCTTATTCTGGGCAGAGTACTACAGGACTGCACAAGACATCGGTCTTTTGACAATAGCAGTCGGGCAGCGGCGGCCAGTTTGGACTAGCCAAACTTGCACTGTACAAAGA
>Ga0210059_1012050_pt1 | contig 13138 bp, 8 predicted proteins | sample Ectturendosymbi2_FD_188042 | JGI IMG/M metagenome (GOLD analysis project Ga0210059, IMG submission 188042) | Ecteinascidia turbinata endosymbiont from Florida, USA - Sample 2 (SPAdes) (version 2) | ecosystem: Host-associated > Tunicates > Ascidians > Unclassified | place: Key West, Florida...
CAAATTGTTATTTTCAGAGCAAATTTCTTCCGCCCCCCTAGTAAAATGCCTTCCCGTACGCCAATGGCAACACCTCTCCGTCAAAAAATCCTACATAGTACATATACCGTAGATAAAGACGTTTTCTACAAGCTAATTTATCACATGAATACCGGAGCTCATCTGAATATCGATTTCATCGAAATAATATCTACACCACCAGCAGGTGTTACAACATTCATGCTAGCAAAAAATCTGGCACAGGCCTCAAAACTTTGTCACAGACTTGTTGTAACAGTCTGGTGTCGTAACAACCTACGCGTTCCACGTGCACAACAAACTTCTGATGTTCACCAACACTATCATGTTGGTTTTAGCAGTGTTGCCAGTTTGAATTTTTTGAGACCAAATTTGTAATTTTTGGCCATTTTTCAGCTACCTTGTCTTTTTATTTTTGAGAAAACGCCAAATGAAATTAGGCTTTACTTGGCATTTCAGAGCCATCTTGAAATCAATAAATTTATGGTGCAGACTGCATTGGGTTGGTAAGTGTTTTTTTTACCAGCGCTCTTATGCACAAAAAAATCTGCTTTCATGTCTCTGTTTGCTAACAAAAACTCAGCGGTTTTTGTAAAGTTTTTTTCTGTTTTCTGGTTGTATCCGCTTCATTTGTTTACCGCATGGGTTAGGGTTATCTTTTCTGTATTTCAGTAACACCAGCTTTTCGATACATAATACGTTTGCAAACGGTAATTTTTTTCGATTTCCACAGTGATTATATCTCAGAGTTGCATATTGCAATTCGATTTTTTGGGCTGGAACCTCAAGATTCCAAATATTGTCACTGGTATTTGAATGAATACCCGAAAACCTTTTCAAATAAAACAAATATAGGATTTGAAAGTTTCCTAATAACGCCTGTCAATTAAAAATAGAAAATGTATTCAAAATCACAACTTTAATACATGTTCCATGAAGAAATATGCACGTTTTTATTCAGAAAATACATTCGTTGGTCTCTTATTAGTGGAAACATGTCCTTGTGCAATGCTTTTATCACATTCCATTAACGGTTTGGTGACCAGGTTTATGCATATAATATTTATTCTGGAAAAATATTCTATGCAAGATGTTCATGCGTCAGCAAGCAATGTAGGAGATGAGTTTTTATTTGATTTCAATTCCATTGTCAGATTCATAAAATCAGTTGTATATATGACACATCCCAGTGTTATTTGTAATTAACAGGTAACGAAGATTTGGAAAAAAGCAGCAGATCAATGTTGATTTCTACAAGAAAAAGAAAATGTCAAATGGAATTGCCAAGATGTAAAAACACGTTCATTGTCAAACAAATCATGAAAGCAAGGAATCAATGCAAAATTAATGATAAACTGCAAAGTTCTGACGATAGAAATGACGGGGATTTTCGCTTTGACCATCAAGCGGAAGGAACAAGGATTTCACCAAACATCATCAACTCATCACACGCGAAAAATCATTTCATCCAGTTTCCCTAAAACACAAATTCTGAACGTTCACGCAAAGTAGCAAAAGATAAAGAACAGTTGAACACATAGTAGCGAAGAAACATTCCCTTGCTGGTAGTGATGAAAATACAGTAATGAACATGGTGGAGCACTTGCAAACACACACAATTTTTTCGTGAAACGTAGCGTTTGTATTCTGCGTTGTTAACTTTTGTGGGTAATGGTGAGAATACACTTTTTTACTTTTGAAGGTTTTGGTCAAGGCAAGCACAACTCTTGTGAAAATATAATTATTTTTGCAGTGTGACGTTTGTTTCGCAGTATTGTTGGAGCGTGGCGCAAGTGTCAGTAGGAAATGCACGCCTATGTTTTAAAAATTGTAAATAACTCCATTCAACATTTGAACAATAAGCATTTGGTTTTGTTTCAGTTTTCCCATGTTGTACATGCAATTGTTTGCGGTCGCAATACCACACAAAAGGGATTAAAACTCTTTGCTGTCAACGGCAATCTGAGATTTTTTCAAACTATTGAAATTTTTGCCAGTTAGCAGTCTTCTCGCATAAATAATGGTTGTGGTAGTTGTATTGCTTTTGTGTAGCAACAAAAACCTTCTGTGTGTGATTTTAGTGCTACAGCATTTCGGTATATTCTTGTGATTCCTCTACCACCTCCAATATGTATACGACTTGTGCGAGCCAAACATGCAAAAATTAATTTATGTGACCGGGAAAACAATGACCGTTAAATCCTGCTTTAAATGCGGTAAAAACAAGTAGCTATCAGTCTCATGCTAAATGCGTTGCAAAACATTTGAAACCTGGGTTGAAGCACATACGTGCCTCTGTGGTCTAGTAAGCACCACCAACTGACTTATTCTGTTTGTTAGCTGTTTACCTCAAAATTTGAATTGAATTTAATTTGCAAGCAGACACGAAGTCCATAGCACAAACACACACTGTCTGCACAACGCAGGTTGATAAAAACCGACAAAACAAAACGTTTTACAACAGCGTTGGAGGCCAAATCGCAGGGCTACAGACACTTTTTTAGCACTATTGTTCGCTAACCTGTAACACACAGTTACTATAAAGACAAGTTTTGCCGATCATAAGTCCCATTGTTTAGGGTCAATGGACTCCATGTTTGGTCCCAAGCTGAGCGTTCTGGCGATCTAAATGCATGGGGGGTCGGTCCTTAATCTTCATTTTTGGTCCATTCGCGATGAATCGAAATGAAAAAAAGCATTTAGCAGGCGATTCAGAATTGCCGAGTAGTAAATGTTGTTGAAAACAAGTTTATTTGTGAAAATACACAATTTCCTTTCCGCTGCTGTACTGAACCTGTTTTCCGTGCAATGCTGTCTGTTTGAAAATCGTAGCTTTTTCAGTCTTCCGCCATCAGTGGAGCGGGCCGAAAACAATCATAAACGGAAGCAGCAGTTCTACTATCGTGTAGATTTTTCAACGTAATTGCAGTGTTAATTATTTCGCATTAATATGCGCTGTTAGTTTTAAATAGCGGGCAGCGATTCGGTAGGCCTAGTTGTGGCACAAAAACAAGGTATGGAATAATCAGATAAAGGCAATATCAGCATTATTTTCGGTAGCACTGATTGACGACCAAAATATTTATTAAATTTTCTTCCGAAAAGAGCTTTAGGTAAAAGGTGACACAAAATTTGTTTGGGTGCAGATATTTCGCAATAATCTTATTATCTTACGATTTGAAATGGCTTAAATTTCTGCTTGCAAATAAAAGGTCAGAAAGACATTTGCTTGTGAACTTTTTCTTACATCCTATGCAGCCGAGATTGTTAAGTTGTTTAAAAACTGTTTCTCCTGTAACATGAAAAAGCCGTTTTCTTATATGTTTATTGATTGTATTTTATTGAGTAACGTCTTATATCACACAGGCAAGGTGCTTGAATTTAAGCATGCATCGCAGTAACACGGAAAACGCAAATACAAGAAGGAAGACGAGGATACATACATGGTGGTAGTAGAGAGTATACGCTTGATGGCGCAAATACATTTACTTTGATGAAACAAGCTTTTGAGTCACACGTATGAACGACATCATCATGCTTATTATAATGTAGTACTGTGATGACTTCTAAGTACATCGATTTATAAAATGCATGAGGGAGTGAGAGGTTGCGAAGGACCAAGGGCCATCTAGTCTGCAGACCTCCCAAGGGCGAAGCTGCTTATTTGGTAAAGGGAACAGTGCATAATAGTTAGTAAAAGTCTTTTGCTGTGGGTATAAAATGTAATATGGGTAATGCGGTTATACAGTAAATTGAAGTATTATGTATTGCAGGCAAAGCCAAGCCACCAGAGGAAAATGGTTTAGAGTTATCAAATTAAAAAGTTACTGTTTTCACACATTCAAAAATATTCGTGTATGCTAGAGAGGAAATGCGTCAAAAGCTGTAGATCGCTACAGCACTGCAATGGTGTCACGAGATTTAAGCAAGTTGAGAACCAGTCGCGCAATCATGCTTTGCGGAAAGGAACTTGCTGTCAATGCATGCTGAGAACGGAAATTCGCCACTCTGTGTCTACAGGCTACAGCATCCCACTACTTCATACACTGATTTGATGCGACCAATATTTGTGAACAACCAAACGATGTACTATTTAACGGAGATACTTCATTATTTGACAGTTTCCACTGTAACAACATTACGTAATTAAATCAAACCACTTGGTTTATGTACACCAATCAATAAGAACACAGAGTATATTTCTATTATCCGAGTTATACATATTTCTTATACTCCTCCAAAAAAAGTGCCAAACACGTTTTATTGTATATTTCTAAAGGAATTCTTGACCAGATTTCTATTGCACTATGTTTTATCATTTTAGCACCTGAGTTCGAACGTGCTTTTGGTAAAGCAAATTGCAGACCGCTGTCAGAGCAGTTGTTACTTGTTAAGCATTCACAATCAGGAAGCAATTGAGCATTGCATTGTTTACAGTTCATTCATCTAGGTTTAGGTGGGAAGCTCACTTTGCACTGCTGCGCCAGCAGCCATGTATTCAGAACAGAAAAAGCATTCCAACATATCAAATTAACACACTTACGTATACATTTTGCTTCTGAGAGTTTGTTATTCAAGTATAAATAGTCGTTTGCATTGGTCTTTTTGTATCAGAATTCACGGAAGGTAATATCTTTGCGGTAGAGTTAGTTGTTAAGTATTTCGCCACAGCCCATCTGCTTATAATCAACATCAATTCCGTGTTTGAAGAGATCATCAGGTGAAGTGACGGTGAACCATTTTTCAGATGTCTTGAGCTTAGCTTTTATATTGCCATTTCGAGTGTAGCAACTGGTAAACGTATCAGACCAGGATTTTTGCATGTACTTCTGTAGCTTGTACCGCATAGGTGTGAGATCTTCACAAACGAGGACGTGCTGTCTTCCTTCGATATTTTTAAGTTCCCGTTTGTTAGTAAGAAACTCGTTTCTTTTTTTCTATGACGCAAATCTTGCAATGATTGGGCGTGGATTCTCATTGTTTCTTCTTTTTTGTCCTAGTCGATGTACTCTCTGCATTTCATTACCTTTGAGATCGATTTCGAGCTCATCTGCTATTTTGAACAAGATCTTTTCCCCATAATCGTTGTCTTCTTTATTTTCTTCTGCTCCATAAATAAGAATATATTCTCTTCTCATGTATTGTTCTTGTCTGTCAAGTTGGAAGACAAGTAGATTTGTTTTCTGAACCATCTCAACGCGTAGTTGTTCTTTTTTTCTTCAAGCCGATTCAACTTATTTTCATATTCAACCTTTTTTTTTTGTATTCCGTTTAGCTTGTTCTCAAGATTTTGTGTGATATTAGTTAGCTTGTCCTGTTTTTCATTCTGAATGAGCATTGTTTCTTTCAATTGTTGGATACCTTGCCAGAGTTTATTGAATTTTTTTTCTTCTTTTGAACTTGATTTTCCCAATGTAGCCTCATTCATCATGCTTGGTTTCTTTATATCCAATATCAGTAGATCAGTATTCAGCAGCAAGTTGCATATTGTTTGGTGCAGTATTAAGTTAGGTTATTACACACACTATTACAACACTATACAACACTGTCCCCTGTCTTATTCAAAGAGTTTAGACTCAATATTCAGGGGAAAAATGGGTTCGATCTCTTGTCCTTGGCCTTCAATGTCGTCGTTGGCCTCTAGTATAAGGGTAGCTTCCTTAACAAAATCCAATAGATTTGGGGTATCGTCTTCGTCATAGCTGGAAGTACGTGGTACCAGCATTTGGGCGAAGCGCATTTTGTCGCAGAGCTTGAAGAAATTGCACAGGCTCAGGATGCGGTTTCGTTGGCCACACACGTAAGAATTTTTTATCAAGGAGCATCTTAGGTTAGTCTGTCAGACATCAAAATCCTTTAGTGGCCCGTTTACCACAATGTTGGCATGCAGGAAATCAAACTGGTGGTACTGAACTTAATGCTCCTTTAAACAAGAATGCTGTTGGTTCGAAAATCGGACCTTTCTCAGTCTTCCACTATTAGTGAAAGAGATAAGAAATAAATTTTGGACACAGGATCATCAAAATTCCTGCAGTAGCGAAGCGAGAATGAGGCTGAGAAGTCCAAAAAACAAATGGAATGAACAGTAGGACTCAAGTATAACTAAAATAAGAAGACTAAAGCCGACCATTACTCGACAACTCTGTTGTTTACCTGATATTCGTTCGTGGAGCAGTTTTACTACTATATTGATTTTTTAGTTTTTTGAACCAATTGCGACGTCAATTCTTTCGCGTGTATGTGCATCCTTAGTTTCAAACTAGCGGGCGGCAATCAGTTTGGCCCAGTTGTGAAACGAAGGCAATGTCTGCATCAGTGCTTTTTTAAGCCGTTTTTGGGTGTCAAAACGACACCCTATAATTTTGCAGTGACACTCTAAATTCTGAAAGCCAAGATTTGGTTTTGCCTTGTATCGAAGTGAAACCATTTGAGGAAAGCCTGTTTTCCTGCACGTGACTATTGCAACAAATGGCTGTTGTAATCTTTTATGAAGCCACAATTTTTGTGGGGCGGAAGTTGGAAGCGAAAATTATAAGTAGGTTATATGTGCATTGTCATGCGCACCGCCTCGATTCGGCCTGCTACTATACTGCCGCAGATTTGTACAGTATGGTGTACGAAACTGCGAAAGCACTTTCAATGCAATTGTGGAAGTGCTTTACTTTTTGCCGTTGCGATCAGCTTGCCTGGCGATATTCAAACAGCTTAAGCATAATTGAATGAAAACTTGCCTTTTTGTGAAAATCAGTTAAAAGTATCAGACATAGAAGGGCGAATGGTGTTGACACCCTAAAACTCCACCACGACACCCTTAGAAAAACTAAAAAAAAACACTGTAGAGCTGCAGTAGAAATCTAGACAGAAACTCGCCCATGGGGTTTACCCCATTTGGCTGCAACGCGAGCATCGCTTTTCTTTGTTCTTCTGCGATATACCGACGATCAGTGGGGTCAGTAACAAGATTGGATGAACTGTTTTTCAAAAAGAATGAATGGAGAAGTATATTTCGAAAAGAGTTGGGATGAATACGTTACAGGTTTTGGATATACACCTGAGATACACTGGGTTGGCCTTGAAGACATTTAATCAGTCACCAGCCAACTTCTGTATAAACAGCTTGGTCAGAATACGGACAAACCCAGACCGAGATTAAGGATCGACTTTGAAGATTAGGTTGGATTCAGAACTTTTACAGAATTTGACAATTTCATTATTAACGTCCAACTTTCAAATACGAAATAAGTTTTGTAGGAAATGTTTTTGGAAAGGCACGAACTCACGATTCTCCGTCACCCACAGGTTCTAATGCTTTTAGTGCGGTGGGCAAAGATAGCACGAAGTAAAAGTGCCTAAAGTTCATGAGGGGTGATTGGTGGTTTGATGATAGATGCGGTCCTGCTAATCTGAATGGACCTTATGCGAAATCACAAACAATCATGTATGAAAAAAACATTTACTGGAGCAGCTGGACACATATCAACCAAAGAAATACTGCACTGCGTCGAGTATCGATAAAAACACAATATTGAAAAATCATGAAAAAGTTCTATTTTATTTAATGATAATTTGTCTTGGAACAAAAATATTTATGCAAATTCAAATCTATCGTCAAAGCACGACTTTGTTCTTTAATGTTAAGTCATATGCAATCAAATAAAACCCTTAAGTTTCACGCCGTTATCATTAGTTGTATGTTTCTCTACGGTTTATAAGCACATGAAATTATGCTGTTTTGGAATATGTACAATCACAAGAACAAACGTCTTGTGGAATCAACAAATGTTTTGATTTCCGTCGTTTATTACAGTAAAGGCATTTTTCCGTCAGTGTTTTTTAATCCTTTTTTGGGTGTCAAAATGACACACTAAAATTTTGCAGTGACACCCTAAATTCTGAAAGCCAAGATATGGTTTTGCCTTGTATTGAAGTAAAACCATTTGAGGAAAACATGTCTTCCTGCACATTGCTATTGCAACAGACGGCTGCTGTAATCATAGGCCGACACAATTTTCTGGTGCAGAAGTTGGAAGCGAAAACAGTCAAATAAATGGGCGTCAAAACGTCTTCTTCAACACCTGGTTCTCTGCGAAAATCGTTGGAAATCACTCTAAAGTGGTGACATTAGAAAAACCAAGAAAGTGGCTATTTTTTTAGGACAAACTGTGCTATCTTCCAGGGAATCACCACAGTTTAAAAGCACCCTGTATCATTACTTCACACAAAGTTTGAAGCAGGTTTAATAAGACGGGGCCCATTTTTCACGAGCTGCGCATAAATGAGAATACTGTTGGTATCCCAAACATTCTTTTATATTATCAATAAGTGTTTACAAGATATAACCCTGAAGCAGTGTTCCCTAACTTCTTTGCAACTGGGAACCGGTCAACGCTTGACAATTTTACAGCGGTCGGGGAGTAACCTACGATGGATGTAATTTTGAACAGTTGAAATGAAGTTACCAGTTTGAACCATCAGATAAGGCTGCTGCAGTAAAGTCAACCGCAGACTTGTAAACGGGCCTCATTTTGAAGCCTGAGCCTGGCTGGAGCCCGAAATCACAAGCCCAAACCCTGCCCGAATCCGACATTCATTGTTGAAGCCCGATTTAGGCCCGAAAGCCGAACTTTTATTCAAAATATGCGCAACTGCGTGGTATTGTTGGTGCAGCAAAGTAAACACGACTAAATACTTCACATTAATCATTTTTAAATCTACTCGATTGCTTCAGCAGTAACTTGCGAAAATGGTATCCGTCGTTACGAAAATTATTGTATGCGATCCAATAATGGGTGCGAAAATTTTTGCAAATATAAGCTTCAAACCGGCCCAACCCAACTTACAAATCGACCTATACAGCTCCGTTCCATCTCCAACACTACCGCTTCATGCTCCTCCTTCAGCGCTCTCATTCTATGTACGTAACAGTGCTTCCATGAAAAGAATCGACCAATCGCATCGAGTGGTGTCACCATCAGTGCAAATCTTGTAATTTCATGGCCTGGTACCGGTCCGTAGCCCGGGGTTTGGAACCACTGCCCTAACGCATGCTGCACGTTAGCTTTTGACACTCTTTTGGCTTTCCGTAGATCAGAAAAAATAATGTCTGAAACGTATTCCCGTCCTGCTACGAAGTAGAATAGTTGTTATTACACTAAGAAATGAAAACTCAAGGTCAAATCTAGGACCAAAATAAATAGCGAAATGACGATCACGTTTCCAAACGAAGCTTATGTAGTTACATGTACATTGGTACATGGAAAACATATTTATTGTTGAAGTGACAATTCAAAAACAAAATATAATTGAAAGTCGTTTGCAACGATATTACTCTCATTTTAGATAGCTCTGCTGGTTGTAGTAAAAACGATCTCATGTTTGCAGATAGATTTACAGTGGGCCTGAAAACATATTGTCCTAAAATACACTTGACGCCTGTGGTATAAGTAGGCTTTCAATGTATTGTGCAATACCGTTTCACATGTTTGGACATTGATCTGCTGATGTGAGGAAATAACATCAAGCCCACCAGCCAAGATTATGAAACAAACGAGTGAAACTGTTCAAAAGCATTGAGAGGAGGTGGGCTGAGAACCCATAGTTCTCAGTCAATACCTCCAAACTCAATCTCTAGTCTCACCCATAAAGCTATTTTCCAATTTATTGTATACTACTATGAGCCCTGTCAACAGGCCCGTAACCAGAAAATTTTTCGACCCCGCTGGAAAAATGTGTTAGACATAATTTAAATATATTGGACATAGTTGAAAAAATTTGGGCCCCTCTCAGAAAACTCTTCTCCCCTCCTGGTGTCCCAAGCTGGTTACAGGCCTGTCTTTCAATTCTGTTGATCTGGCGATGGATCTGCTTCTACCCAGGCCAGCAAACCAGGGCGTAAGGAGAGGGGGCAAGGGGGGCACAATTCCCCGAGCGCCGAATCATTACGGGGGGCGTCGAATGACTGCGGAGTGCGCCGAAAAGTCACAACAATGTCACAAGTACTTTCTTCGATACAGTACATTTGTTTTCTAAAGACATCAAATTCGAACATGGGGACGCCAAACATGCTTCTTGTCCCGGGCGCTATCTAATCTCGTTACGCCCGTGCAGTAAACAAAGCTGGGAATCAACCTATAACCGATTTAAAACCAAGCGTCTCGGCCAACACCACAGTCACCAGTAAAAAGGTTAAAAGTTACACCGGAACCTTACTTCTCTGCTCAATTTTCGGTGGTTTACACGGAATGATTTAACAAATAAGCTACGTATTTTGCTGTCGGTTGCAGATTTCGCTACCCATGCCAAAGTTGTTTTATCGTGGCCGCTACAAACTGTCTACGGCTTGCAATTGCAACAAAAGGATCGAATTCACATCAGTCAATGTTGCCAGGCGAGTAACCAAGGGGGGCGCGTAATCAATATTACGCTACGTTGTCCCCATCGACGAAGTGAGGTGTTATACAATTGCACTGTTAGGTCATAATTCTTTGAGCTACGCTCAATGCACTTTTGAGCACGCTCAATGCACTTTTGTCAGATATTGGCAACTTGTTTGCTAACGTAGATCACTTTTCACGTGTTGCATTATGGTTCAATCAGTCGCATTAGTTCCGAGAAGAAACTCATCCACTCACCTTTATGTTGCAAAACTTCGATGCAGACATATTGCGGAATCACGTACTACACTGGCAGCAGCCCTGACTGGCTTTTCGGTTTGCAGGCTTCTTAATCTTGCATCAGTTATACGTTCTACTTTTTTATTGGAGTCCTATTCACACTACTCCCTTTCCTTTCGAGCATGGGCGCAATTTGGTGGGGGACACGGGGAACGTGTCCCCCCCACTTTTTCAGACGGGGGGGACATAATATGCCATGTCCCCCCACTTTTTTCTCTTAGGGTTTGTATTTAGAGAGGTTTCAAAACCAATTATGACGTTTGTCATGTTTTGTGTGAAAAGTTTTTCATGTTAGATGTTACACATAGCAGTGTTGATGTTGAAACAGTTTGGTTAGTATCACTGATTCTGATATTTTTTATAAATTTTTACTTCAAAAATGGTTTTTAGCATTTTGCAAGTTTCTAGAGACTGCAAAAATTGTTAACTGCCTCTCTCCGACATTTATCCAGTGTAGTTTACTAAAGAATGGTCACTGTCTTGAAACAGTAAAGCTTAACGGCTGCACACGTGAGAGACCACAGTGCAGCCGTGGTTTGTTTCGTGCAAAAACGTTGGCTGACTGACTTTACTGTAACGTTGGTTGTCACGTATTCAGAAACAGACAGCGTAAAATTCAGAGATGCAAGTGTATAATGTTAGAAAGTTGCCTTTTCAGGCAAACCTCTGCGGAATTTTTTCCGAAGACAAACAGCAGCACAATAGTGGAGACTTAGTTTTAAGATGGGTAGTTATGCAAAAGACTGTCTTCAACCATTACTAAACAGGATTTCCATCAAAAGTTAAGAGAAATGTTGACCTGGCTATATATTGTCCTATAGCTCAAATCTTAATGACTTGACTAGGAATTAAAGATAGCTTATACATTTAACCTTATTTCTTGTATGCCACAATAAGGGTCACCAGCAAATTCAAAAGATATTTATACCCACAATGGAGCAATGTTTTCATCCAAGTGCGAAACATTTGCTTTACAGATAGCCTACGTATGGGTGGCGGAAGTATTTTCAAAGTTGGGGGGCACACGTGCACGCCAAAAAAACTAGAAAGTTTTTGTGATTTGAATTGGCAACTGTGAAATCACAAGCACTGACATTTGATGTCAATCACTTTTGTCAGCGTGTTCAAGCAAGTTTATTTAAAATTTGATACGCCTCAACGACCCCTATCGACACAACACCCTATCTATTATAGACTACACTGACTTGAGCACATAAATCTTTAACAGTGGACCCAATACGAACTGTGTTGCTTAAACTTATTCAGGCAAAGTTCGAAATTTGAAAGTGGGAGGGCAGCGCCCTCCTAGAGAAAACGGGGGGAGCCTAAATCCATGTTTCGCCACCTATGAGCCTACATAAAACCTAGTTTTGCTGGACATTCTTTTCGTGTCATTTCAGGTGAAAGGTGGTACTATCTGCCAATTCACCGCTGTTCATTTTGATTTCACTTTAATCTTAAATACATGTTCGTGTTGTTATGCATGTATAACTCTTGATATTAATTTCGCTTATTACGATGTGATGTTAAGCCTGAAAAATTGGATTGTGAAAAGACTGAGCTCAGTGGCATAACTGACAGAAGTCACAAGGCAACAGTCACCAGCAGACCCGTTACCAACTTGGCACACCAAGAGGGGCGAATAATTTTCTGAGGGAGGCCCAAATTTTACATAGAAAGCATGTACGAGAATATTGGTTATGCATACGATATGTCGAAGACATTTTTTCAGGAGAAGGAAAAGTTTCTCCATGGGGGCAAAGCCCTCCCCTTAGTTACGGGCCTGGTCACCATATTATTAGGTATGGAGACATCACATTGTAGGCTAGATTGGTATATGGGTATGTGTGTAGAAAGACGGTTCGTTTTCTTTTGGATACCTTGAAATCTTCTCTAGTTGGCTTGGATAATTCTGCTTGGGAGTTTGATTGATGTTTGGAAAGGCTATTAGACAAACTATGTTTGGACAATCGAAAGGGTACCCAACAACATGCAGGAGCTGACAACGGGAGATTGAAAGGACAGATCCTCCACCCGTCAGCAGTAAAAATATATTGTAAATCGTTTTTTGACGTCGACCACGCTAATTTTGGCCAAACATTTTTTGCTACTGCAAGAGGGTATCAACAGACATTTGGCTAGGGGTGGGGCTGCATGCACGATGCCCAGTAGCTAAAAAATTGTAGCATTTTTAAAGAGCAGAAATGTGCAAGAAAAATATTTAGCTACCATACCTTGCAATCACTAGCGTACGGAGGAAGGGGGCACTGTGCCACGGCCCCCCATCAGACCCTAAAAATAAAAAATGTATAAAGAGTATTCGGCAGTGGCGTAACTAAGGTGGGGCAAGGGCCTCAATTTAAAATAAACTGACTTTGTTTTCTGGTCACTGATATACACACTACGCAAATTTTTTATGACTACTGTACGTTTCCTCTGCTTGATTT
>Ga0210059_1012051_pt1 | contig 13136 bp, 9 predicted proteins | sample Ectturendosymbi2_FD_188042 | JGI IMG/M metagenome (GOLD analysis project Ga0210059, IMG submission 188042) | Ecteinascidia turbinata endosymbiont from Florida, USA - Sample 2 (SPAdes) (version 2) | ecosystem: Host-associated > Tunicates > Ascidians > Unclassified | place: Key West, Florida...
CAGGCAGCACGCTGTCGAGGCACGAGTGGAAGCGATGCTGCGAGCTTTTGACGACGTGAAAGATCACCTTGCCGATCGCTTCGCTCGCGGTCGGAAAATCGAGCGCGATCGACAGGACTTTTTTCATGACCAGGTCGTGCTGGCGACTTTTGCGCAGCAGGAACGAGACACTTTCGGCGGCGAAGTTGCTGACGTGCTGCGGGTGTTCGCCGGTGAGCAGCGACGCGTACATGCTGAGAACAGCCTCCATGTCTTTGACCATGAACCGCCACATGTGACGAAAAAGCAGCGAAATGGCGTTGAAGACCGCCTCGAGCTTTTCGACGTCGCTCGTCTTCAGCAACTTGACGAGTATTCGGAAAAACGCGGAGAAGTGAAGATAAAAATCGGAGCTTAGGTCGACGCAAATGGCGACGAGCAATTCCAGTAACGCGGGAAGGGCGAGTGTGTTTTGCTTTTGCAGATGGCGCTTGAGAGCGTCCAGCAAGTCGGATCGGTAGTGCATGACCATCTTGTAGTTCTTGCACATTCCGCTCACCTCCTTGCGGAAGCGAACATAGTCTGCGGACAAATCCAGGTCCTTCCACTTGGCCACGCTCTCGGCGAAATGCGAGTAGTCGTCCGAATCCTCCTCAGCGTCGGCGCGACGCCTGATGCGGTGGACCGCATCGATGTTAACCAGCGCGAGCCTCTCGGAAAATGTCTGAAAATGATACTTGTTTTGAGCCTTGTGCTTCGGCGGTGCGGAAGACGGCATGTCTGTGGGCAATGCTGCCTGCAAACAGAAGAAACAAAAAAATTCATAATTTCCGGCGGGTGTTATGGCATGCAACTATGGGCTACGCACTAAATTCCTTGATAGCACGAATTACTTAACCAAGTTCCACCCTTCAAGTCACGCGTGTGCTAATTTTTTGCAAAGTTTGCAACGCCATATCTCGCCAGCCGCTTATGCTAGAGAGCTGTCCAAACCCTCTACGGATTCAGCAAGTCTTCTAGATCAGATTGAAAAAAGTTTTTCGTTTTGGGTTTGTGGTTTTCTGGGGGTGACGTAACAATGAGGGCATGTGTTTGCATTTTCGGCCGAGTTTACCAGGCCCTGCGCGACAATCCATTGAGCCAATTTTCGGAAACTAGGCTGTGATCCGTGTCTTTAGAGTCCTTGATTGACTTTCTAGCATATCTGGAGCCAAACTTATGGCCCAAAAACCCGAGTTTTGACAAAAATCAAAAAAGTTTCACAAAACATATAATTAGCCATCTAAGGCCAAACTTTGTCCAACCATAACTCGGCAGCAGAATGAGCTAGAGAGCTATTCAAAACCTCCCAAAGACTCGTGAAGTCTTGTAAATTAGAATGAAAAAAAACATTTTAAGATTTGGGTTTGGGGATTTTGGTCGGTGACGTCAGGATTGGGGTATGTTATACATTTTTAATGACGCCATCGCCGATCGAATGAACCGGTTTTGCGGCTCGAAGTCTCTATGGGTTCTCCACGCTGGAATACGAATCTTGGTGGTCCGCGGGGGTGGAAGAGTTTGAAAGATCGACCGATATGGCTATTTTGAGGCCGGTACCGATATATCAGCCATTCATGGGCCGATAGCCGATATTTCCACAATTTTTAAACCTTTTTTTCTGCTTCATTATTAAAAATATGATGTATTCTATGCCTTACCTTTTTTCAAAAACTTAAAAAATCAGGATTTAGAGCTAAAATTTTTGAAATTGCAGCATTTCAATATTTGATTAACTTGTTAGCATAGTATATACTGTTTGCAATGAATAAACACAGTGCCATGAATGAAAAAAGAATGGTAAAATAACAAAGCAATAAGAACAGAACACTGAATGAAAGAAAACCGCTTTGCGGTGCTTAAACCAAAAAAAAAGCAAAAACAGTGCTTGAAAGTTGAAAGGTGGTGAACAATGAAAGGAAGAAGTACAAAACGGATCATCAAGTTAAGGAGGTTAAAATTAGTACAACACTGTATTCAATTAACCATTGCCAAAATTAAAATTATTCCAAAACAGCAACTTTTTTGGTCTATGATAGTGTGTTTGTTAACAGTTACTGTACTACATAAATCTTGTGAAATTTTGTTTTTGTATATATTTCACAAATCAACCTTTCAGACTCTTCAGCAACTCAGTGGGTTTTCAGTTTGAAAAGTCAATCCATGTCTTAAAGAATTAAGTTTGGAGTTTTGATGTAATGTAACATTACAAAACTGCATGCCCTTAAAAAAGCAAACTAGTTGCAATAGTTACTGCAACTGAAGTACTGGCATTGGTATGAAATGAAACATCTCAACTGATTTGTCAATACACAGTAGTTCCATATCAACAGTTTAAGATTGTCATGCCGAAAGCAAACTTTATCTGCATTTATATTCACCTAGTAGCCTGCAGTGAGTTAACCTAACCTAAACAAAAGCAGCACTAGGCTGCAACCGATTACCGCTCGTGCGCCAGAAGTAACTTCCATAAGAACAAATCGTCATAACAATAGCTAAGGTGCACATGTGCGCATTACGCATGCGATGATTGTGCAATAATGCCGCGGTAGTTTTGATCCAATCGTAAACACTCGTGTTTAACAAACGGACAAGAGCAATTGTGATGTAAAAAATGATACTGACTACCGCGCTGCTATCGGACCAAACGACAAATCACCGCTTCAGCGTATTTGTGAAATGTTGGAGTAGCGCTTCCGTAACTTGTGTTCCACAACCACAAACCAGCACGTTGCAACAGCTTGAATTGTGAGATCATAATTATCATTATCATGCTTCGTCGAAAATGTCGATTAACTTAACCCACGAACACGATCAGTGGTGTAGGAGGCGGAAGTGCAAGTATAGTGGATTTAACTTTTCGCATTACGACTTGCCGTTTCCTACTCGCTATTGTATCCCGTTCGTGAGATCTGGTTTGTATCAACTTGGCATTCGCGTCAAGGGATTTCGTGTGTCCGCGCATGACCTCGATTCGCATTGCATTCGGTTTTGTCCATCGGCGTGGACACCACGCTTTCAGTAAGTCGAGTTGTGTATCGCTAGCGCACGGACCACGTTGGCTGTTTGGGGGTTCCAAACCAACGGGAAACCCTACACAAGCACACCCCCAAAAGTTTTCATTTGTTGAAAATCCGGGCAAAATCTCTGAAAATTTGGGCAAAATCCCTGAAAATCCGAACGAAATCCCTAAGTACTCTAGGCAAAATCCCTGAAAATCTGGGCAAAAATGGCGCCCAACGTCGTTTGACTTGGAAAAATGGCGCCCAAGTTTTGCAGAAAAACAAGTGAAGACCATTGTTTTGGAGGTCACACCATAAAAACGGTCGGCAAAAGTTTCACGACAACTTTTTGGGCAAGTTTGAGAAAATTTGGGCAAAAATCCTTTTCACTCCCAAAAATTTGCTTGCGCCTACACCCATGAACACGATATTTTAGCTTGCGTACAGTATAAACCAGCGCGCTTATAGCCTAATACATCAAATTAAGACAAGTTTAAGGTGCTACGTGCAACTGCTTCACAGCGACAGTTGGGGTCAGTGGTGAGTAGCGATTGCATTTGTAATCATATTCCCAACGCCATAAATGTTGCTTAACACAACGCAATTCATTTTTCATGCAAACTTTTTAAAATTATTCTACGCTAAGCTAGGCATCGATTGGACTTCTGCACCTTCAAGTTGCAGTCAAACTTTCAGTGCTGCGAAAACTTCCGGAAGTACAACGGGAGTTTATTCGTACACAACACCTGCACGTGGCAGCTTCAAGCATTGCGAAACTTCCCGATGATGCTTTTGTTTCGGCTGCGACGGCCGACGCACGCTTCATGGTTAATTTTGTCTGTTTGTTTATGAAACCGCACCTGCTAGCGTTGCAAGATAACTGTCTGACTTGCTTCGTTGCGCTTTCTTGTGAAGTTTTCCGGATGCGCGAGGAATATAACAGCGTTTTGTCAACTCCTACTGAGGCCGATAAATTCGGCCGTTTTGGCCGATACCGATATATCGGTAAAAAAACAAATATCGGCCGATATTTCGGTCGATCTCTAGTTATTACAAACGCATTAAAATTATCACTCTTGAAAACATCATGCACAAACAAGAATGCAACTGAACCGAACTAAACAAGATTTCATCTGGAAGAAGTATATCTTTGATTTGTTGATTGTAAAAAAAATTCAACGCATTATGCTGATTTAAACTCGTTAAAATTATTCCAGTTAACGCGTTGTTTGGAGCAAATCAAAATCTAATAGTTTTGCAGAGACGTACGAGAAACCAAAACACACATGGCAACAAGTAACTTCAAGTAAATCCTTGATATTTTCGTTTATTTACTAATATATTGCTTATTTTATGCATACGCCTTTGAAACATAAATTCACTTACATTTCTTACATAACTGCAGCAATACCAGGACAAGTTAGAATATCTTCAAAGTTTCAGCAATACCAGAACAAGTTAGAATATCTTCAAAGTTTCAGAGCTAAGGCATGAAATACAATCTGTTGAAATCCCGTCAACAATAAGAGAGGCAATCAACATGCCCTGCAACTAATGTTATAATCTCACTAAATGACATGTTGTTTTGCAAATACCTTAATACGGCTTTTTTTCGACACAAAACCTACATACACCGCAAGACAGGACAAGTGTTTCGAATATCGTTTTTTATTGTCTCATTTGTGATTTATTTGAAACACAAGCAACTTACCCGAAGTCAAACGAGCGGAAACTGTCAGGCTAGTAGCTATCCATAATCGAACTGGTGTCACCAACGGGTCTAGTAAAATATCAAGGCTATGCATCAAAACAGTGCTTTCCAACTTGCATGAACTGCCAGCGCACTAATCCTAAACATAAATTCAAACGACGCACTGCATAAAAAAACAGCTATACAGTAGATTGTTATTTAATTTCGCGCGTCATGTACGCTTAGCAGAAGACCGCGCAAACTTACATTTTCGGCCCGCTCTCCACGGAAGATCCACTTTCTTAAAAAACATAACACAAAATATACTTTAAGATTTTGGTACCGGTAGTGAACCAAGTGGAGGTGAGCGGATGTAAGTTTGCGACGCCCTTACAGTTTAAAAACGACGTAGCATTTTGTAACTGTCATTTGAAAAAAGACTTACTACCGGAGGACCGTGAGTATGTAATTATAATACCCGAAGTACAGTCTTAGGTCAGAAATCTTTGACAAAGCTAGTCAAGAATGTTGTGTGGTATACTTTCAAACCAGGTTGTTTTCAAATAAGCATCTGCAACACCGTGCAGCGAAAGCCTTTGCGCAGTCATCTGACAATAAATTTGTACGAAGAACTGACTAAAGGTGATTTCCGTAATACTTAACAAAAACATGTGGGACTAAAAGTTAAAAATAATCCAATATGTAGGAAACGACGCAAAAAAAACTTCGATTTCCGACAATTTTCACACAACGCAAAGCAATTCTTACTTGCAACAGCTGGCTGAGACGTATCAATTCCAAGCACCAGTGTTCAAACCAGTGCACACACGTCAGACAAACTTTTTCGTATCCACCAGAAGATATAAAAACAATTTTACCTTAAATCAAACAAAGAGATAAGAAAGTTACGACGAAAGTAAATAATAGAGCAGAAGTAGAAATTTAACGATTCATGAAGCCTTGTTTTTTATAATATACACTGCGTTTTGCACAGTAAATAAAATTTTTAAAGATGATGCAATGCAAATATTTAAGTACACCACTGTGAATGTGTACAGGGCGCAGCAGTCATCATACTTCTGCTGCCCACTGGAATAAAAGGTCTCAAAAACACAAACACATTTATTCATGGGAAATTCTGCAAAATCCCTATTTCATATTATCGGCATTTGAATACAAGCACAACATGCATGCAGATGTGCGCCATAAGGCAGTGTGAAAATTAAACCACTCGTTATACACATCTGTTTGCTATTGACACTTGCAAACTTTGACAATCAACAAACACACATATTCCGCGAATTTTAAGCGTCGTTGTTTCAATATTTTCAGGCATAACAACACTGAATGTTTTTACATTATTACACGAACCTTCTTTCGAGGCCAGCATATTTTAGTCTTAGCCAATTTCTGTCTTTTTATGTACAAGAATTTTCTGGGGATGCACAATGTTAGAGTTTTCATACGCGGAATTAGAAGATCTTACAACACTCAAAGGTAAACCATCACTATTGAAAATGATTTCTAAAAAATAGCAAACCAAAGCTAACCAGTGTCTGATTTATACGTGAGTACTTCATCCAGTAACTGATCATGATCAGAAAGAGGAATGTGTTCACACATCTGAACAGTGTATGCTAGCCCTATCAAATAAGGAACCTTTATCCTACAACATTTTTCAATGTATGAATCATAATAGCCTTTTCCATGGCCCATTCTGCCACCACTTTTAGAAAAGGCAACACCAGGCACAACTATCAAATCGAGACCACCAGACTCCAAGGCATCTTCTCGTGAAAAATCATCATCAGCAGGTTGTTTGATGTGCCACGATGTTTCAGGAAGGTTCTTGAAATCCTCCATCGAGTGAATACTGACCATGTCCATATTGCTTCCAACATATTTGGGAATGAATACATTTTTTCCTGTTTGCAACGCATCTTCAAGAATGGAATTGGTCTGAACTTCGTTAACCATACTGAGGTAAACTGAAATACGTTTACTTGCTATATACCTGGGATGCCGCAGAAGCTGTTGCACAATGTCTCTTGATTGCTTGTCCCTCTCAAAGGACGACATTTTTCTCAGTTCCACCTTTATTTGTTTTCGAATCACCTGTTTAGCAGCTTTCATCATAAATGCACTTTTGTACTGCACGTGCACTGATGACTTGATTGAAGAGTACCGAGTAACATATGTGGTGTCGAGACTTTTGTATGGGCAAGATAACTTAAAACATCACACGAAATAATTTTTTACATTTATTATACTGCAAAGTACCTACAGCATGTAACCAACCTGAGAAGGTAACAATTGAAAGCTTCTGATATTGCTTGAGTTGTACTAATGTACTATTATTGACCAGGTAAGCCAAAGAAAACGATTCTAGTGGCTGCTTGTTCAAGTTTTATCAAGATAAACAGCTTACTCTCGCCATCTGTGCCCACATGATGCATTACAACACTTATAAAATATTGTCATTGGCTCATCAGCTGACCGAGTTTGTATTTGCATAAAGTATGCCCGAGTATGTTCACATTTCGGACAAGTTTCTTCAGTTGAATCCACATTTTCCCATGCTGCAGCACCACCTAAAACGTCATCAACTGCTTTAAGTTTAGGGTACTTTTTATTGCTGATTTTTTGGGTTATGTTGTAAATGTAAGGGCAGGTTGGACACGCAAACCGATAGCACTGGCTGCCCTCTTCCACAGACAGCAAGTTACCACATGTTGGACAAAACAACAGCATGATAAGGCAATTTGTAGAGGCAAAGTTTCTGAAACAAAAAAGTAATAAGTATAATATAGCTGCAAATGCACTGTTGGAGTTGCCACAAGAAAAAACAGAAAACTGAGTGAAAAGCAATAATCATGAACTGTACAAAAAGTATATAGCAAAGCTCAGAGTAATCTTGCTTTGGTTATTTTGTGATTTCACCCGTAAGCATCTGCTTGTAATTTATAGCACTGAAGCTGCGTAATTGACATGTAAAATCGATCTCTTAGTAAACCACTTTGCAAGCAGCTTCAGTCGCATCACTCTTGTTGTGTCTTGCTGCTGAAATGGTCAGTTTTAGGATGACTTTATATAAATTTTCATACAAAGATCTTCAAAAGGCAGCAGCTTGATAAACAACAAGTTTCAAAAGAATAAATACATCACAACCACAGAAAAGCAAGGTAACTCACAAAACATGGATTTTACTGAAAAATACTTGTAATTGTTCCTGTTTTTCTTCACCAATATATTCGGTCATTTATCCCATAGTACTGCACTGTTAAAACTTGCTGCAACAGTATTCATGACTCTATATTTTCCAACAATATGACCAAATTGACTTAAAAATTCAGTTGCTGACCGAAAAAAAAAGAAAAAAAACTAGCATTGTACACCAGCTTACAGTATGTTTATCGTATCTCATAACTTCCAACACAAACATGTGTTAAGGACAATTGTACAACTGTTTGGATGATAAATACTGTGATAAAACAAACCCAACCTTAGCTGTCATTACATTTTGTTCTGAGTCAGCTTGTCACACAGGAAACATTTCCAGATAAAATGAAACTAACCTTTAAAATAGATTTACATATATATACACTGAGTTCTTATAATGGTGGTGATCTCATACCTGCATCATATCTAATTGTTGCACCATTCAACATAGGATTACTGACTATGGCACCAATTAAATGGGCAAATTCATCTGACTTACCCAATCGATTAGGAAATGCATTTAGCAAGGAAACAACTGTAGCAACATCATCAGGTATATCACCTAAAGCTGGAGTATCTATGTACCCTGGTGCAACTGTGTTTACTCTTATCCCTAAAGATGCAAGGTCCCTGCTCAGTGGGAGAGTCATAGATGCAACTGCTCTTGCTGCAGCAGCATCACAGGAGGTAGACTCTGGTCCTTCAAAGGCAACAAAACTAGATGTATTTATTATTACACCTCTTTCTCCATTCCCTTTTGGTTCATTCCGTGACATTTCTCTGGCAACTAAGCGAATCACATTGAATGTTCCCACAAGATTTATATCCATAACCTTCCTAAATGTTTCAAGCTCCATTGGTCTGTCAGACAAATGATTGTAACACTTCACGACACGAGAAATTCCAGCACAGTTCACAGCAATATCAAGCTTTCCCCATTTCAATCTAACATTTTCTAAAATAGTTGATACCTCCTTAGGGCAACAGATGTCTCCAACAGCAAAAATGCAATTATTAACTGTCTCATTATTGAAGAAAGTTCTTTCTGCTGTTTCACAGCACTTCTCTAAAGTCTGATTTGCTTTCAGTTTGTTTGCCACAGGTGAATTAGTCGCAGCAGACATCTGTGCAAGGTTATCAAAAGAGCTATCAAAAGCTCTGTCAAAGTCATTGTATTTGGTCCTGATTTCATCCAAGAATTTTTGGTGTTCCTCAGGTTTTTCCACATCCTCAATTTCGAGTTCTGGGACATCAAATTTGTGCTGGTCAAGAGCTGCAACACGACAACCATTGTTCAGCAAAAACTGAGCAGTTGCTTTTCCTAGACCTGATGCAGCTCCAGTTACAAGGGCTACAAGACCATTCATCCCAGACGTCGTGTTATAAGAGCCTATTCGGATCTGTCGTGGAAATCAAATGCACTACATACCAAGCTCCAGTTAAAGTGAAATAGAACGATTCCACATCTGATATAAAAAATAAAAAAGTAGGCAAAATATTAACAATTGTTGAAACTTTCTAGTTCCACACATGGCATTACACACAGTGCTAAAGAACTCAACAAGATTAGAAAATACCAAAATTCACAGCAAACACAAATCAACAAACAATGCAAAAATAGCTATCAATGGGGAAGGTGTCTGTGCAGCAATTGTCTGATTAACTGCACAAATTAGCAGCTACAAAGCAGATTTTTATTAGCTGTCTTATTTTTTGCTTTACATGGGTTTCCTTTGATTTGCTCAAGTCATGTTTTATCCATGATCACTTGAGTCTATTGTCTTATCAGCTTTGTTTTGAGCGAATATTCAGAATATTGAACCATTCACAATGTCACGAATGGCTCAAAACTGTCCGATTCAAGTGAGCCTTTAGTGACTCATCTCTTGAGCTTTTAAACTATTTATGAGATTTCATTAAAAACTTAGCATGCCTAAAATGGTATATGTATATGCCACTTACACATTATTTTGGACTTTAAAACTATGCTTGGTTCAACATTGGGCCATTTATGCTTGTTTTGCCACACAACTGAGTCATAACCTTTTGCCATGCGAAGAAATATGTATCCCATACCAACCGTTCAATATTTGACAAATATCAAAACTACCCTAATGTCCCAAACTACCAAGTCAAATGTTTACATCACTTTTCAACAGCTGAGCATTACGATACTTTACACATTTGGCTCAGATGTATGGTCAATATCACAGAGGCAGTCAAGAAGCCGCAAGGGTTCAAAAATACTAGGCCCAATGCATCAAAGGCAAAGTGCTGGTTGGGAAATGCAGACAATACTGAAGAGGAGAAAACATTGAAACAAAGCACCAACAGCATCTATTACATTAAGACATAATCACACAGAATTGTTAGATGGCGAGAAAGCTGGTGATTTATAAAAAGCATCAGATATATGAAGTGAGTGGAAAAAAGTTGAATGAAGATGTGCATCTTAGAACTAAGGCATACAGAATGTTTCTAATCATGGCATCAAAAGTCCTTACAAAATGGGTAACTTGATAAGGATAAACACTTTTATGCATTCCTGGGGATGTAATGCAAATTTCTACAAGGATTATTATAGGCAGTGCAAAGGTGTTTGATACTGGACTGATTGTACCTGCACCACAGTGGGCTGGACAGGCATACATTGGAACAAAACAAAGTGTTTTTAACTACTTATAGCTTTGAGAAAAAATGCCTCTGAGCTTGTTTGCTGCATAATAATGCGACTTCACTTGCTTCTAAGTTTCATTATCATCCTTCAGTGAAGCATGAAGTAATACACCAAGAAATTTGACCTGTTCAGTGAACCTCATGCTTATTCCTGGGGTTGCAGACTTTTCATACATTTTAGGAGGCAATACCACTGCAATTGTTACAGTTACGAGCAATTTAATGTTCAGCAGCATAATCACAACACTTATTCAGAAAGCACTGAAGACCAAGGATACTGGCACCAAGTGGCCAAAAGTAGATATACAGTCAATAAATTGGTTTGGGCCAAAAAAATAGACCTATGTTTCTTGTGCAAAAACCCTTAACTTTAATCATGTTATTTATTTATTCATATTTTAAACAGAAATTGTTTAATATCTTAGGTGTCCTTCTTCAACATTGCAGCATTCTCAACACCTTTCTAGAACACTGTGGCACAAATGCTGATTTTCATCAATTTCTCTGACTGCACCATGAATGTGATCTTTATATAAATATAGAGTCTTTACACGTGAGCAATGTCACACATAATTTACAGAACAAGCTCCAATTTGGAACATGATATGACTGAAGAGCTTCCAGAAACGGTGGAGGCTGAAGATGGATTCGTCGTAGGTGAAACGGCCAACGGAACTTTTACAGTGACTACAGACAACAGTTTCTAGAATTTGCACCATGGTGTTGTTCAACCACCACCTGAATCAAAAGTGCAGGGGTTGGACGTTGCAGTTGGTTCCTGGATCAGCTCATCACCAGCATTATCAGTTAATACAATGGTCCAGAATACTCTGTTTTGAAGGACAGATGGGCAACATCTACACCTCAGAAAGTGTGGCGGCTTACTTTCAACTATTTTCCATATCATGGGTAGGGAACCTATTTACTATCACAGGCCGCATGAATTGTGCATTATCGCTAGCAAGCCACAAAAGCAGTTGTTTCCTAAAATTTTACCTTTGTCTAAGTATGAGGCAGAAGAGTGACTTACTATCTAAATAAATGCTTGTCATGGAGCTTTGTTTTGACACGATGTAGAACTAGGTAACAAAATTTCTGTTGATGGCCCATATCAATGTTCATGCATGCCACAGGTTCACCACCCTTGCTCTATATCTTTGCACCTTGCGTTCAATTTTTTTGCTTGTAACACTCAATATGGAATGAACCAAAAAGATTTCTGCCTTTGCAACAATATTTTAAAATTGTACAATGCTATACTGTTCTTCAAACTACGCCTTTCACAGGCACAAAATAGGCTTCTGTGTGGGGGATGCAACCTGTGGATTGTTGAGTACCTATGCACAAGCCAATCTGCAAAAGCTTGGTAGCTTCTTTCCAGTCCCTAGATTATTTCCTATCAGCTTATGTTTCATTACGGCAATTGAAGCTTTTTAATTAATATTTTTTTAATGGCTATTTAGTCTTCCCTGGCTACAATATATAATGTTTTTGTGATATTCATAACAGCTTTGCAAATGTAAATGAGCCTATTTTAGTTTTGTGATCATCACGGAAAAGAAAGCGATCAAGACACAACAGTCATGATGAAAACATCAACAGTACCACAAATATACTCATAAGCGCTTTGGTAAATATCCGATCACACAAGAAATTATTCTCTTATTTTGTGTAGAGATGTTAAAATGGCAGTAGTGTGCTAGCATTCCAGTACTGGGCCATGGTTAAATTTATGTTCATAATTTCAGCAAGAATTGGTGCAAACTCAACATTTTGCACCTCCACAACATCCTTATGCAACATAAAATGATCTACACTTAAAAGCACTAGTGTTTCTGTATGCTTTCGAGGAATCAGTCGACTGCCATCTGCTTTCGTCTTTTTGCGATATTCAAACTTGCACATATCTCTATTCAAGTATGTACTTTCCACGATGGGTGTAAGCAAGGAATCGATCAGCAAATTTTTAATAGGAAATCGATTTCACGTAAAAATCCGCATCCTCAGTCCAGAAAATTGCAAGCAAAGCTTACGGGTGGAAAAGCTGAAGTAACAGCAGAAAAAAAAACTCAAGACTACAATCAAAATTTCGCAACACAAGCTCATAAATCATAACATCTTAACTCCTTGGCGTCCGCTAGGATTCAGCGATTTTCGCAAAAAAAAACAGCAGTTTTCGGTTGCCTTACCAATGCCCTAGCTCCTCCGCCGATTGCGCTAGAGAGCTGTTCAACGGCTCAAACGCATCGGCCAGTCTAGTAGATTGCACTCGAAAAAAACATTTTTTGCCTGGGGGGTGCGTTTTTTTTGTGAGTGACATCATAAGTGGAAGACTTTTAGGCCACCCTTTGCCTGGCCCTGGGCGCCAACCGTTAGATGGTAGTATTTCGCTGAAGTTTTTACTGGAAACTAGGCTTCAATCCAAGTCTTTTGATACTTTGGATGACCTGCTGGGGTTTTGGGTTCAAAAGTTGTGATGTAAGTTAGTAAAAATATTTGACTAATTAGCTAATTAGTTAATTAATTTGTTT
>Ga0210059_1012052_pt1 | contig 13136 bp, 8 predicted proteins | sample Ectturendosymbi2_FD_188042 | JGI IMG/M metagenome (GOLD analysis project Ga0210059, IMG submission 188042) | Ecteinascidia turbinata endosymbiont from Florida, USA - Sample 2 (SPAdes) (version 2) | ecosystem: Host-associated > Tunicates > Ascidians > Unclassified | place: Key West, Florida...
CTCTCCTTTCCTTGGTACCACAGACAATCAGTTTGGTTTTAAGGCTGGTCATAGTACTGATCAATGTACATTTTTGTTAAAGCAAACTGCCTCATACTTTGTTACTCATGGTTCATCTGTGCATTCTGTGTTTTTGGATGCCTCGAAAGCATTCGATCGAGCATGGGCGCAATTTGGTGGGGGACGCGGGGACGTGTCCCCCCCACTTTTTCAGGCGGGGGGACATAATATGCCATGTCCCCCCACTTTTTTCTCTTTAGGTTTGCATTTGGAGAGGTTTCAAAAATAAAAGTGATGTTTGTCACGTTTTGTGTGACGAGCTTTTCATGTTAGATGGTAGGCAATACGTAGCCAAGTTCATGTTGGAACAGAGTTTGGTGTGATATCACTGATTCTGTTAGTTTATCAATTATAGCTTCGATAAAATAATTTTTAACATTTTTCAAGTTTCTAGAGACCGTGAAAGATGTTTAACTGCTTCTGTCCGACATTTTCCCCTGTGTGGTATACTGCTCGAAAGTAAAAGACCACAGTACAGTCATGATTTGTTTCGTGCAGAAATGTAGCTGACTTTGCTGTAACGTTGGTTGTCACGTATTCGGAAACAGACAGCGCATAAATTAATGATGCTAGTGTATCTAATGTTCGGAAGTTAGATTTTCAGGCAAATCTCTGCAAAGCTTTTGCCGAAGACAAAAAGCAGCACTATTGGGGAGACTTAGTTTTGGGATGGGCAGTTTAGCAAAAGACTGTTTTCAACCATTACTGAACAGGATTTCAATCAAAACCTTGGAGAAGTAGCCTACAGTATTTATTATCTAGCTGTATATTGATCTATAGCTCAAAACGTAGAGACTTGACTCGGAAATCAGGATAAAGTATACATTTATCCTAACTTCTTATAATGTCGCGACAATGATGACCAACAAATCCAAAAGATATTTTTCTTTGACTCTTACACTTTGCGCTTGTGCTGAATGCATTGGTTCGTAAGTCATCTGATTTACTTGAGTGTAACCAAACCCACAATGCAGCAATGTTTTCATCCAAGTGCGAAACATTTGCTTTACAGATACGTCACACCTAGTTTTGTTGGACATTTTTTTCGTATTGAAGGTGAAACTTGGTACTTTTTTGCCAATTCACCGTTGTGCATTTTCATTTAATCTCAAATGTATTTTTGTGTCGTTATGAAAGTAGAACTCTTAGAATGAGACTTTTGACATGGTGCAGAGTTATAAGAGTTATAATGCAGAGTTATAATTATAAACTCTGGCAGGGCTTTTCGGGTCGGGCCGGGCTCGGGCTTAAGTTTTTCAAAATATTTTGAGCCTGCATACAAAAGTTTTTTTGTAACAAGAGTAACGACTTTTTTCTTTCGTGGCATAGATTTGTTGTGCTCACCGCAGTGACGTCTGTGAGTGAAGTGATTGGGATTTTTCTTTTGCTAATCTGTTTGCAAACACAGTTGCTTTCTTTTATTCTCTGCTGGGATTAGTCTCCCACTGTTTTTGAGAAGGTGACAACGGTGAGGAAATTAGCACGAGATGGCGTAGCGTCGAAAAGACCAATCACTCACGCGATTATTGACTTGGTTTAAGAAGCCAACAAGCCGGCTTTTCATATCTATAGATCTATCCTAGAAAGTTTCTTTTATGCCTATAGCGCCATCGTAGATAGTTTCGTGATAGTTTCTTTTTTTCTTGAGAAACATTTTATATTCCGCAGTATTATCGTAAACTGACATGCTACGTTTGTGCCAGATTGTGCCAATGTTTTGTTCAAGGTGGTTGCTATTTTCGGTGTGATAAACCGTGCACCTGCACACAACCTGCTTTGTTACTCCGCAGTTGCGCATATCTTAATTCCCTTGGTAAATTTGGCTTTCAGGCCTAAATCGGTCTTCAAAAATAAATGTCGGGCTCGAGCTGGGTTCGGGTTCGGGCCGGGTTCAGGCTTCAAAATGAGGCCTTTTCACAACTCTGTGTGGATATGTAGGCAGGGGAAAACAAGTGGAGATTGAAAGGATAAATCCTACACCCACCTACAGTAAAAACAGATTGAAATCATTTTGTGAAGTAGGCTTCGCAAATTTTAGGCCAAATGTTTTTGCTGTTGGTAAGAGGATATCAATGTAGATTTTAGTAGGGGTGGGTCTGCATGCACGATGCTCACCAGCATTAAAGAGATTTGTAGCTTTTCCAAAAAACAGAAATGTGCAAGAAAAATATTTATCCTCTTTGTAACGTTAAGCGACCTGAACAAGACATCAAATCGCGCTGTAACCCACACTTCTTATAAAATGCGTGAAAACTGAAGTGTTCTACTGTAAGAGTGATATGCACGTGCGACCAATGCGATTCAGGATTTTGTGCGCTCCAACTGACAGCTCTGATAAAACCCAATGGATGTATTCTACTACATTGCTGTGCTTGTTTACATCCAAATACGATATTAATGGAGACAGGCTGAACTACATTACCTTGTCCAGCAACAAATTTAAGTATATTAATATGTACATCATCTGTCAGGACAAAGCGTGATTAGTGTTGCTCTCAAAAAAACTCTTGAAATCAGATTGGGAATATGTATATATAAAACGTCACTTCTTCACCGACCCGATGAGTATTTTGGTTTCCCACCAAGCTGTCCCCCCCACATTTTACAACAAAATTGCGCCCATGCGATCGATTACTACACATGAAATTATTTGAGAAACAAATTCAAAGAAAGGTGACAATGTGTTTTGTGCGCCCACAGAAACATTGGTACAAAGAACAAACGATGCAAATAAAATGGGGCAAGCATTCTCCTGAACCGTTTCATGTGTCTAATGGGGTTAGACAATGGGGAGTACTGAGTCCATACTTGTTTGCTGTTTATTTAGATGATTTGTCCAATGAAATAAAAAAACATTAAAGTAGGGTGCTATATTGGTGAAGTCTTATTAAATCACTTGATGTTTGCTGATGATATTTGTGCGTTCTGTCCAAGTGTACGTTGGTTGCAAAGAATACTAGATGTGTGCCAGGCGTATGCACAATCGCATGGGATTATTTTCAACTACAACAAAACTGTTTGTATGACGTTTAAGGCTAAAAGTGCAAAAAGCACAGCCACTCCAGTATTGAAAGTGGGTGGTCAATACGTAAAATCTGTTGAGCAATACAAATATCTGGGGATTTTATTGGATAGAGAGCTCTCAAATGACAAAGACATTCAGAGACAACGGTGATATCAATATTGTGCAGCAAACAAGCTGCGAACCTCTTTTTCCCGTTGTTCAAATGCAGTTAAAAACGTACTTTTTCGTTCCTTTTTACGCCCATGTATGCATCTCAATTATGGTGTACTTTCAAGAAGTCATGCATGCAGAGATTGCGGGTGGCATATAATTTTGGTTGCAGAGCTCTATACAACCTGCCCTGGAAAGCGAGTGTTAGAAGTCACCAAGTTCAATGTAACATTCCTACCTTTGAGGCTCTGCTATGTAAATGCAAGCACCTGTTTCTTGAAAGATGCAGAAAATCTAACAACGTATGGTTACGTGCTTTGATGCAGTCAGATTGTTTGTTCTCGTCACTATTCTCTGGACACTATAATCGCATTTTACTCTGTGATTGAGTGATCGAATTTTGCAGTGTCCGTTTGATCGATGGCGTGTCAAGCCACAATGCTTTCGCATTTTACCTAAACTAGACCAATTCAGGAATTTGCGCCCTACTCCGCAGTAGTGCTGTAACAAGTGTTACGTGTTAGCTAACAATAGTGTTAAGAATGTGTCTGTAACCCTATGGTTCTGTCTTCAATGCAGTTGCAAAAAGTGTCTATAATCCTGTGATTCCGCAGGCTTCAATGCCTTGTACTGCGTTCTGTTTTATCTGTTTTTATCAACCTGCGTTCTGCAGAGTGTGTGTGTTCATACTATGGACTTCGTGTCTGCTCATAAACAAATAAATTAAATACCTAATCGTATTTGAGAAGCAAGCTTAGTGCAAGCAGCGCGCAAGAAATTCTTCCGAGGTTCCATTCCACAGCGTATCATGACATAAAATCCAAACATTTTTCAAACCCGTGGAAGGAATCTAGCCTTTACCTTATCAGCTGCATACGACAATCAGTCACTCAAGAACTGGACATGATCCAAGTCTTATATGCGCGCAAGTTTTGTAGACCTACTTCGGGGATGGTGTCTTAGCGCAAAGTCTCAATTGAACTTGTAATGGTGTACATCAGAAGCATGTTTATATAAAAAGTCCAATCACAACTGCGAGCACGATGACTTCTTGTTCAACTGCAATATTGGCTGTAAAAGCATACTGCTGATCTTGCACTTATGTCATCAAGATTTCCACATGCGTTTTTGTAGGAAATTTTTACGAGCAAGTGGTGGCTTTGATCCAGAGTAGAAGCTAGGAACTTTACTAGAAACAAACTTTTCAAAACTCAACAAAAATAGACTTTAGAAAAAAAGCTCCAGAAAAATGCCCGTTTTGTGCATGATGCTTTAATGCAAACAAGAAGCTGCTAACTGCTTGCCAGCCTGAAACCATGACAACCACCATCCATGCATGGGACTGAGCTGTTACAGATGTCATGGTCAACTAAGCAAGACATGTGTTCCAAACTTGTCATGTGACTACTTCAACCAATCGTGTTCAGCTAAAGGCAAAATAACCCCAGCAGTTATTTTGCTTCACAAGGCAAAATAAACAAAGCACAAAAAATGTATGTTTTGCATCACAATAGACCTTCGGATAGTTTTCGAATACGGATAGTATGGTTTCAATCAAATCAGGATCGGATACGGATATCATTTTTCAAAAACAGGATAGGATCGGATAGTAAAGATCCTCTATCCGATCATCTCTGATTTGCAGTTCGTTTCCTGAACCGAAGATCATGCTGATTCCACCGAGCAGTATGGTAAATTGATCGATCGGCACGGTGAGATTATTGGACTGCTTGGTCTCCAGTATATTTCAATTAATCCCGATATTGCCGATGACTTTGTGGAATTGTTTCAGGAAAAATATTTTTTTGTAAAAACAAATGAAAACAAGGTTTAACTTTAAGCACAAAGCTTTGGACGTTTATGAGAGAATTCGCTTGCCCGTTAGCATATCCACCTGAAATAGTTCGTCTTGCACAAAAAAAACACAAATTACTGCGGTCTCATAAATCACAAAACATTTTGAAGTACTACTGCATAAATACGGTGGAGTGGTAACTTTTACCTTGCGTAAAACCTTAACACATCCATCCTGTTATAAGTATAATTGAGTAATGCATATAATGTATGAAGCAAATGTAGTAATATTTTTAACATTTATTTTCTAATTCTCTGCAGGTATAGACCAAAGGAAAACATTAGTGGTTCAAAAAAGTAAAGAAAGCTTCCCCAACTTTATTTAAATGAACTGCAGGTTAAACCCTAATAGTGTTGAACAAATCGGAGATTTTTGCAATCCTAATCCAGCCCAAAATTTTCATGGAGTAATCCAGGCCGATCCTAATCCGGTAGACGTGTCCAAATATTCGATCCAATCCGGCTTATATCCGAAAAAAGCTCTGATTAAGCATTTTACAGCAGTGATCAATGCAGTTTGGATATCTGATCCGGTTGAGTTTTTTTCGAAATCCAGTCCGAACCGGATCCGGTTCTGAATCGCAGAATCCGGTTGGATCGCGATCGGGAAACCGGATCATGTTCAATACTGAACCCTAACTCTAATCATTGAACCACTAAACCTAAAACTTGACCCTAAACCTTGACCATAAGCCCTGATCCTAAAACCTAACCATAAACTTTAAACTCCGACCAATTGTCTCTGCGTATTGTACTTGTCACATCACCACTTCAACCAATTGTGTTCAAATGAAGGTAAAATAGTCCCAGCACAGGTGTTGCTTCATGAAGCAGAATTGACACTATCTGAATATGTAGTGCCACTTTGGGCCCTGACATGCTTATAAAAAGAAAGTTTGACAATGTTCTCTTGCAAGTTTGACATATCGTGTAACCTAAGTACTTTTCCGAGTCAATTACATTAAAAAGCAAGCTGAAGTTTTGCCACACAGGACCGTCGCCACGGGGGGGGGTCTTTGGTGGGCTTAGCACCTCCGAAACAAAGCTCCACGCCCACCAAATCGAAATATGACGCACTATAACAAAGTGATGTTTCTTCAAGTTTCAGAATGTTAAGCTCCACTGCATAAATGTAAAGCCCCACATAGACTTTCTGGTGAACAGTTCTGTTGCCACACCAAGCTTTTCATTAGCCATTTCTTTGGTAGCAATAGTAAGATTTTAGCACAATTCATGAGCTAATATTCGTAATTTCATTTATTAATCCTATCCGTTGTTGCACTTTATTTAACCGAACGTAACTGCATAGCAATGCCAGTCTACACTTCAAAACAGCATTCAAAGCAATACAGTGGCTTATCCTTTAAGGACCGCAAAGCCACTATACTGACAGCAACTTTGGTTAGTCATAACTTGCGGACCAATAGAGCTAGAGAGTTGATCAAACCCTCTGCGGATTCGGCAAGTCTTCGACTTGAGATCGAAAAAAATTCTTCGGCTTGGATTTTGGGTTCTTTGTGTGTTACATCACAACGAGGGCATGTTTGGGCATTTTTGGTGCCTTTGCCTGGCCCTGAATTTTTTTTTGATTTGTGACTCGAAAACGAGTCTTCAGAGCCCTTGATTGACTTACTAGCTCATCGGGAGACAATATTATGGCTGAAAAAAACAGTTTTTGGAAAAAATTTGAAATTTTCAAAAAAGGTGACATTGGCCACTTCTGTCCAACTTTGGCCACTCGTGGTTAGCATCCAGATGGAGCTAGAGAGCTATTTAAACCTACTAAAGACTCGTGAAGTCTTCTATATTAAATTTCAAAAAAAAACTTTCACAAATTTTTTGGCCTTTTTGGTCCATGGCCCCATGATTAGAGTATGATTTGCGAATATTCTTATGATGTTATCCGCGGATCCAACGCGCAGATATTGTGCTTCAAAGTTTTATTGGATTACGGAGTCGAATACGAGTTTTTAGAGCCCTTGGTTGACTTTGTAGCATTTCTGGTTCCAAAGTTAGGCCAGAAAGAGCCAAATCCTTTGCCGATCTGCTAGGCCAATTCAGGGGATTTCCCTAATGAACTTACCAATTATTGGCTTTATTTGGGGTCCAGAAACGCTAAAAAATCAATAAATCCCAAAAAAATTCAAAATATGGCCTAAAATAAAAAAATTGTGTCAAAAAAATGGCTCTGCAGATCTTAAAGGGTGGCGTGATGATGTCATCAAAGAATATAAAAATATGCATAAACATCCTCTCATTATGTATACATCAACAGAAAACCCGAACTCCAAATGCAGAATATTTATTTTTTATTGCAAACTACACGACGTCACGAGTCTTTAGAGAGTTTGAACGGCTCTCTTCCTCATTCTGACGGCGAGTTATGACCAGCTACACTTAGAGATGGAATTCACCCCAGAGTAGCGTTTTTGGGAGCAAAATTTTGAGCACTTTTTTGTTTTTGAGCCATAATTTTAGATCCAGATATGCCAGCAAGTCAGTCAAGGGCTCTAAAGACTTGTTTTCAAGTCGGGAATTGAAAAAAACAATGAGCGAAAAAAAATTCGCCTTGGTCTGGGGCCAAGGCCCAGGCAAAGTTGGCCTAAAATATCTCAAACATGCTCTCATTGTGACGTAACACACAAAGAACCCAAAATCCAAGCCGGAAATTTTTTTTCGATCTCAAGTAGAAGACTTGCTGAATCCGTAGAGGGTTTGATAAAGTCTCTAGCTCTATTGGTCGGCAAGTTATGACTGACCATAGTTGCGGCCACTATAGTGGCTTTGCGGTCCTCAAAGGGTTTTACAATGTGTCATTTATATTGAAATGACTGATTAAAAATTCAGTCTAACAAGTCAATGACACAAAACAACATTCTTGAATATAATTTTTAAGAAAAAAAAAGCTATCTGGCCTGGTATCATCCAACAACCAGTCAATGCAGGGTCACGTACAAAGATCCCATTGCTGGGTTTTCCACCCAGATCTGTTTTTTTTTCGAGTCCATCTGGGTGTCTAGGCTTAATTTTGACAAATCCCTTTAAATCTGGGTGTTTTTAAAGACATAAATTTGGCAAGTAGCTATGGTAAATCTAATGACATAAGAAACATGTCTTCCGGTCATTAGTGTTCGCATCAGTATTGCCACTGCTAGGGTTTTTTTCACTAGATCTGGGTTTTTTTGACTCTGACCAAATTTTAGAAATGTCTGTTGAATTATTGTATTTTCCATTCAAGAATACAGTAGTTTCACAGGCGCAATAGCCCATGTATGTGCAGTAGCCAGACAGACGAGTAGGGCTAGGCTTAACGAAAATGTTTGAACTACAGTATAATGGTTTACAGATTAAGCACTGATGAGGCATAGGTCAGCACTCTTATCTATCGCGGATATGTCAAGGGCTGCTTGTGTATGATTTTGGAATGCTTTTTTTTGTTTTGAAGATGCTGTGGTTGAGAATCTGTTCATTGTTTTACAGGCGCACTGTGATATGAATGTAAAATATTGAATGTTAAATGAGTAGTCAAATGTTGCGATGAATGCAGTGGTTAAGGGGAAAAGATAACTGTAGGACCTTGAATGTATCATGTACATGTTGCAATCTGTGCATTTAGCTGAAAGTAAAGGCAAATATTAAACGTTTTTTAGAAAAGATCTACCTAACCGTTTTTATGTTACTTCATACATTTGTTGTGCTGCTACCCTACTTGTAAATTGTCAGTACGTTTAAAAATAGATTTGAACTTGTTGAAAATATGATGCAAATAATACATATTACCTTAAGTTTTATGGACAAGTACTGGTAGAATGCATTTCAAGTTCGGTTTCGGCTTTTTTTGAACGTTTTGTATGTCTGGGTTTTTTTGTTATTTTCTGTTATTTTTCAAGCTAAATTCTGGGGTTCTTGTTCATAACAGAAAGGCAACACTAGTTCGCATACGATCATCAAGTGAAAAAAGTACTCATGTCGGTGAAACAAAACGTGCTCAGTCAAGTCGGTTTCACACCCTGATGCCAGTATTCATATCAAATACTGTAGGTTGCCTACGATCCGGTATAATCAGTCATGTAATTGCGGATACAACAAAAGTAACATGAATAAATAACAAACGGTTACATAAACAATTGAATGATTTGCACTTTCTGGTAAACCAAAGCTGCCAAAGGTTTCGACATATGTGGTTGCAAGATTCAGAACTTACTGCAAAAGCTGGCTCAATGCCTGCTGCCTATCCTGCTGATTCAACAAAAGGCTTTTGCGAAGTTTGCAACAATGCAATCATAGTGAAGTACTGTGAGCTCAAAAGGCATAACTGGTAGCAAAAGCACTCAGATAAGACTAAAGAACTTTTTACATGCTCCCTAATGTAACACAAAGTTACAAATACCAGACTTAGAAAGTTGTAGGACTGAAGCTATGCTCAGATTGTTTATCCTGAGCATTATTCTACTGTATAAAAGCGTGCAACCATTTGAAAGAGATCGCCAAGAACTGTGTGTTATACAAAAAACGAGGCAAGCGGCAGTTATGTTGCTCAAAAAGCCAAAATGTTGACTGATAGAAAATTGTGGGCCAAAAAGTGTGTTGGCCAAGACCGGCATTTTCGGCCCATGCTTATTGAGAGCGAGTGCAAGACGAAAAATTAGCATATTGTATAACTTCATACGTTTCTTTTAATCATATTAAAAATGACAGTTTTTTAACGGAATTTCACTGCTTTTAGCAGATATTAGCTGAAAAGTTGTGACAAGACCTTTAGAAGAATCTAGCAGTTTTTTGTGACACTATTAGCAGATTTAGGTCACAACTATCTAGCAACACTGGCAGTCAGAAAGGTACACTCAGACTGCCATGTCACGATGCGAACTGGATAGAGCATATAGAGAGTTACAGGCGTAGGAGCAAGCAAATTTTTGGGGGTGCAAAGGATTTTTGCCCAAATGTTCCCAAACGCGCCCAAAAAGTTTTCTTCCAACTTTTGCATACTGTTTTTTGGTGTGATTTCCGAAAAAATGGTCTTCACTTGTTTTTCTGCAAACGTTGGGCGCCATTTTTACCCAGGTTTTCAGGGATTTTGCCTAGATATCTAAGTTATTTTTTTGGATTTTCAAGGATTTTGCTCAGAATTTTAAGGATTTTTCTCAGAATTTTAAGGATTTTGCCCAAATTTTCAGTTATTTTGCCCAAATTTTTAACAAATCAAAACTTTAGGGGTGCGCTTGCACCCCCACCTCCTACGCCACTGCAGAGAGTAAAGCCAGAAACACGGATGCCTTGCCCACACTATGATGTAGCAGGTGTTGAGACATTTTTTTAACTTGGGGTCCCGTGCTCTTGAAATGCTATGGGCCCCGCGCTACCTTAATCCGGCACTGATGTTAGCTGAAATGTCTGTGATTGTGTACTGAAAGAAATGTTTGTGTACTTAATTGATAAGTATAAGTTGCACAAGTCTTAGAAATGCACCACCGTAATGTACCTGTATATCAGTACGTTGTATATTAGTGTATTGTAATCGCATTATCAGAATTGTGTGCGATAGGAGTGTACATCTTAACTGTGGCAAAAGCAAAGCAAGTATATCTTAACTGTGGCAAAGCAAAGCAAGCTTTTGGAAAACGTTGAGCGTTACTTGAAACTATGGCTGAACAACGGCAACGCTGAAACACAAAAACTTCACTTAAAGCAGGCTGTGATTAACGCAAAAGTGCCATGCACAGCAAGAACAGTTCTACGCGAATGATGGAAGCGAAGCATAGGTCACAAGACCTGGAGTCGATCGGGAAAGTGGAAAAGACCTGTCAGCACTCGGTCGCGATCTAAGCAAGCGCAACGTTGCACGATCGCTAAGGAGATAATGAAATAAATGACAGTGCATTAATGGCCATAGATTGTGTTGATGATCACAAAGCCAAAGAAGGCCTGGCTAGAGACCAATCAGCTGATTTAATGTGATTGGGTAACACCAACAAGGAAATGATGACGTTTTATCACATGAGCTAAGTTCGCGAAGAAGTTTTTGTTAGAAAATACATGATTAAGACAAAGAATAAATTATGAAGCAGATGGGCGCCTTGGGCGGTGATTTTCAGACTCACTTGAGAATCTTCGGGTTCGCATGTGTTTTGCCGTTCAGGGCTTGACGGCTTGACGACTAAGACGTGATGCCTTGGATCAAGTTAAGAAGTTGAGACTTGCAGCAAGGTCGCAACTGCTTAACTGTGAAGCGTATGCCCATCGAGGAAATGTCCGTTATTATGAAAGTTGATGTTGTTCACTGTCCTTTTTTGTTGCGGGTGGAACCAAAGTAGTTTCTGAGCGACCAATAGTGTTGTTGCAGCACGACGAAGCTCAGTTTTGTCTCCGAAGTTGCAACACCCGTTTTTGATAGATGTGACTAAGTAAGGGAGGTTAAAGCGCCCTTGTGGTGGCATCCACCACATCCTTCACTCCGCGGCGGTGACAGGAGTGTACAACGCATGCGCCTCTGACCGTCAAGATTAGTTGTTCTATATAGATGTAATTTTTTATAGATGTGACTAATCTGCTCCGCTGACCTTTTTACACGCTTTGGCTGCTTTGCGCAATGCATCGGGACAGCGCTATGCAAGATTTAGGTGCTTAGTTTGTAGGGAATGCAAAATTTTAGTTAGTATAGCCTAGGGCAGCTGTGTCCAGGGCCGTCACCAGTGGGGGGCCAGTGGTGCCCGCCCCCCATTTGAAATCGGTGCCCCCATTTCACGTTGGGCCCCCTGGTTGCTGCATACATCTAATACAGTATTTTTAAAATGTGGCCCTCCCTTCTGGTTTTTGGTCCCCCCTGCTGTTAAATCCTGGCGACGGGCCTGGCTATGTCCAACCCGAATGGCTTACTGGGCCAAAAATCATGTCGCTATCTTGAACAGGGCCGCATATTCAATGACATAGTAATGAGGGCTGCACATTGAATGACTTACTTATATCTGAGCAAGCTAAATTTAGCTTGAGCTGCCATACTGAAAGCGTTCAAATCCTAACTGCAATGGCAACAGACGTGATAAAGTGGTACAAAGGAACACCTGCATCCAAAATGTCAAATTCAAGCTTACCCAAATAAGGACAGGTTGTCAGTATTTACGATGCTTTTACCACATCGAAAAACAAAACTGAGCCGCATGCGGCCTGAGGGCTGCGAAGTGGACATAGCTGGTCTAGGGCTAAGAACGCACAACGCGAAAATTAGGGTGTGTGTGTGTGTGCATTTCATAAGGCAGAGAAAAAAAGCAGCATCAGGAAAATTCCAAAGTCGAGGAAAAGACAGAGTCAAGGAAAGACAAGTAAATGCATTCTTGTGCCAAGAATAAAAATTGTTTTCTCGTCGGTGTAAAGAGTATATGGTCATCAAAATGTACGAATTGTCGAAATGGCGGGTTCCAAATATGATTGGCACATCCTTTTACTTTGCTCGAAATATATGCTGGGTAAGATGAGGTAACTTGTGCAGTTTATAAAATAGTTGGTGATTGTTGTGTTATAACTTGTGAAGCACAATTTGGATTCGTGCAAAGAAACTGTACATAAAAATTACAATAAAACAGTGGAGTTAGTGAGTTGCTGTTTTCAGTAGCTCGTGCTACTTTGCTGTTGTGTTGAATGTTGTCTCTCGCATTCTTTCGGTTAGACGTGCCCCAGACACGAACTCATGGTTGAAAAAACTTCCAAGGTCCACTTTATACTACAAACACTAACTACTGTAAAGTAGTTTCGGCTTTTTATTCGGGTGTATTTTCCTGTTTACTAGCCTGGGTTGTTACAATTGTTAAGACGGGGTTTGGGGAATACATGCCGGATGCAAAACACCGTAGGTTTTCCTACCGGAAGCAAAGAACTTCATAGACTGTACACAGGGCCGGATTTAACTGATGCGAGGCCCTCTAGGCTAATCCACTTGTCAGGCCCCCTCTCCCATTGTTTCGAGGAAAAAAATGGAAAGCGTTAAATCAATTTGCGAAAATCCGAAAATGACGCTCTGAAAGGTACAGTCAGTAAAAAATTATGAATTATG
>Ga0210059_1012053_pt1 | contig 13136 bp, 6 predicted proteins | sample Ectturendosymbi2_FD_188042 | JGI IMG/M metagenome (GOLD analysis project Ga0210059, IMG submission 188042) | Ecteinascidia turbinata endosymbiont from Florida, USA - Sample 2 (SPAdes) (version 2) | ecosystem: Host-associated > Tunicates > Ascidians > Unclassified | place: Key West, Florida...
TGCCAATACACCGTTTCCTACAGTACTTGTATATTTTTATTAAGATCTTGTATATTCCTTGCGAAGCGTATGTCATACGTAAACGTTGAGGATTCGTAACCAGAGCCCCGACAAGGGGGTGCGGGGTGCAATGGACCGGGGCAGCATTTTTCGGGGGGCGGCACTTTTGGTGAAAAGTAGGAATAGCAAATGGTCTTTCACGAATGAACCTGAAGTTAGATTTAGGTTTAGGTTTTAGATTTTGCTTAAGGTTAGACCTAACATACGTCCCGGTTTAAACGTCTGTCCCGGTGTCCGGTCTCGGTTAGCAAAATATCCTGGAATTTCACTTCAGTGAAATTTCAAAATGAACTCCAGCCTGATGATGCATTGTTATGAAATAATTCCGTCCTGAAAGGCTTGACTTTTCTTCAACCCGTGGCTTGGGAGACAAATCTTTATTGTTTGCATTTCATGTTAATTCAACCGTAGTACGACCTTTTTCTAAAATTGGCAAAACGGGGGACGCATTGTGTAATTTATATATTTTGGTGACCATGGCCCAATGGGCCTCCCCTGGGTACGCCGATGGTGGTGGCAGGTGCTATATCTAGATATCTAGCACTTGGAACTGCATTGACTGTGAAAACGCTTTAATTCTCAGAGATGGGCTTAAATGGACATAATTATGCCCAAAAATTGTGATAATCAATTTAAATTTGGTCAGTTCCGACATGAAACGTACTGCTACTGAAAACCACAAGACCACACATAGATAAAATCAAAAAGAAACCACAAGATCTTTTGGTAAATACTAGCAGTGGCAACCAAGCGCGTAACCAAAAATTCTAGTAGGGGAAACATCAACCGAGTTTCAACATTTCAATATTTTTAATGCTCCTTGTTTTTAAAACACCAAGCACCATCCTTGAAACGTGCATGTTTCTGGCGTTTTCTCCTGAACAATTGCGTTCCGACAAATAAAACGTCTGTTTTCATTTAACTGACTAGTGGTTCCAATCTTCTACTTTGGATCAATGCCACCATTTGCTCATAAACCTTTCCTGCAAAAGCGCTAGTAAACCTCTCAAAACTATAAGTGCACTATCTGCAGTATGCTTTTTGCAGCCAATAATGCAGTTGACAAGACGTCATCGCGGCCGACATTACGACTGTATTTACACGCTTCGAATATACACCAACACAGCACGTTCAATCGAAGCCGAGCAGAGAATTTGCTCTGAGGCAATGACTTCCGACGAAGTAGGCCTTCTGCAAAACTTTCGCGCATATAAAAAGTGGATCCCATTGTCATCTAATTTTTGAGCAATCAATTCACGTATGTAGTTGATAAACGTAAACGCTAGAGTCTTGCAACGCGTTTGAAAAATGTTTGGATTTTTGATAATCGGTAAGATCTTCTGGCTATGTTCAACGTCTTCCGTAAAACCTTTGTAGCTACTTTAAACTTACTTTGTTTAAATTGTTTGAGACTTTGCTGAAATTAACAGACTTCACTGAAATATGAAATGGAATTAAACTGTAAACACAATCGTATCCACACTATTACAAAACTTATTGACCACGCTCAGCCGCATGGAAAGATAGCTTGGCACTGCACGTAATCAAATCTGTACAAATCACTGGCTTCTAGAAAATACAAAAACTTCTCTGCGGAATTTGAAGCACGACTGGGAAAAAATTCAAATTTAGTTTCATTTTAGTCACAGGCGCTTTGCAAACAAAACAGATTCCAAGCTCAGGGATGGATATTAGGGAAGGATAACGAGGTAGTCACCTCGGGCCAATCTTTTCCAGAAATACCGTGCCTCCCTCTTGATTGTTTTGCACCATTGTTTAGTTAAAAAGGTTATGTAGCACTCTGGAGCCACATTTAAAGAAGCTCTGAAGCAAGTCGTATGTTTTTCAAAATAAAGCAAAAATTATGGGAAAACGTGCCATAGGAGGCAGCTTTCAAGTGTTCAGCTGCAAAACTTTACAAATTTTTGTTCCTTTTTTATGTATTCTATGCTCTGTTTAGTTCATAAATTGAAATGTGAAACAAATTTAACTCTTTCATCCACGTAATCCCACATCTACCTTTCGCAATGGCGATGTTTTGGGGCCTTTGTCTGAGAGATTGCCCCTAAATTTTAGTATCCATCCCTATGCAAGTTATCTCAGTGTCTGTAAGATAATGGCAGTGTCAATTCCCTCCGCACTTGCAAAATAAAAAACACCTTGCTACTTAGTTAGATTTTGCTGCTGGCTCTTCTCGTTGGAGTTAAATGATTTCAAATTATTTACTGCAGAATATGGTGGGTGCAATTAACATCAGATGAAAGTTGAAACACTGAGATTATGAACAGTAGGTCAGAGTCTAATATCTTGACAAGATTGATATTTTACTCGCCAGCAAGGCAAAGGGAAACCATTTTTGAAAAGGTTAAGACTCCACATAATTGTGATTGAACTGTCACAATACATGTCATCACAAATAAATATCTAGAATGAACGCTATTGTTGCTAAACAGTGACTATGCGCAATGAAGAAGACTTAAATTGAATCGCTTCTTAGCCAAAGTTTCAGCTTCAATACATATAAAATATATATAACCGTCATATTTACGCATCTAGTTTTAGAAGAGTGCAAAAACAAAAATGTACGATATTGATTTAAGGTTACGCTGACACTGGAAACAAGGATAGGTTATATTTGTAACACCCACGTCTATCAAGGAGAAGTTTGCAATGGTCTTGAAATGAAGCTTACAAAACCATGAGGGATGGTGCGCGAAAAACCGCTGCGAAAAGGGTTGCTCCAATTGTTTTTACTTGTGGGTCATTGATTACAAAAGGTTAGATACAAGTTTGTATTTGACTAAAAGGTGAAGTAGGATGGGTTCCTTAAGGCAGTTTCGTTGATTTGTACTGAAGTGTTTCTTTGGCTTATACTCGAAATATTTTATTAACCTGAAAAGTTTGCAATTGGGGGGACATTGTCCCCGTTGCCCTCCCCTGTCTACGACCGTATTGTGGTTGCAGGCTACAGACCGGCGCAGGAACTCGTGACTGAGCGAAGTTTATGTGCACACCGATTTGGTAATTCAAATTAACCAACACAATTATCAAAAATCATGACAATTCAGTTTACATAGTAAATCTGTACACTGTGTCCACAGATTGTCCAGTGATAATGTTCATTTTATTTATTTATTCCTTGGCTTCATGTTGGGGAAACGTTTCCAGCAGTAATGTAACCAGGAAATTTGCACAACTACATTATTTTTATCACAAAATATTGGGGGGGACAAAAGATATTATGTCCCCCGACCCCCATAAACTCGGTCCCTGTCTTGGACCATAGCAAACATCAGAAAAAAAATAGGAAACAAACGAACAGCTTAAAGACCAAAAGACCTAAAGCTTCCAGACAAAACATACATATTTTTGGTTGAAAAGTCTTGTGGCATATTTTCTTCTTTTCTTTCTTCTTCAGCTTAAAAAAGATTTTTATTTTAGCTAATTATATTAATGTACGAACAACTTTTGTCAAATTTTCTGATATTCTTAACTTCAACTGAATTTTAATTGTCCTTCTGCGCAAGGTAGTTAATTCACGAATCTAGATTTTTGTGGCATAAGGTGTTGTTCAGGCCCAATCTATGCTTATTCGGCAGCTGGTAAGTGCCACCCATACCTCTGGAGTTCTTGTGGCTGAGGTTAGTTAGACTGGGTTTTTAGACTTGAACAGATGATAAATGGTCACTTTTTGCTGAAAATGTCTGGCAATTTTAGGCTGAAATATTTTTTTAATGGACTTTATTGATATAGTTGTTCCAAAACATTTTCTATCAACTTAAAATATTTTGGAACTACAGAAACATTCTAGGTTCTGGATTGTGTGTCAGATATAGCTAAGAGCGAAATCCCAATTTCTTTGCAAGGGCCAGATATCTGAAAAAATCAGCTGTCAATAAAGAGAAAGCGCAGGAAGCGCACTTCGTTATGTGCGCCTTCCAGCTGACCTAGCTGTGGCCAGTTGATAATTGCGTCAATTCTGAAAGCTTGTATTTCTACTGTAGCAAGGCATGGTGAGAATGACGCTCAACCGCAACAATGTGTGACGGCTGAATTACGATTGGTTAAAATCTTCAAGTTACCAATGCGAATGAATAAACAGTCAAGAGAAAAATTATGAAATATAGCATTCACAATTTGTTTGATTGATTTATTGTTTCAAATGACGCAGTTATGTCAAAGCAATACACGTCATTCTTCTGGTATTTTGAGGCCAACAGAGAAGATCTTGCTGGCAGCGACACCCCGCCAGAGCCGTATCAGCCGCACTCCATACCCCCCAATTGGGGGGTATAGGGGGCCCAAAATTCAGTCCCGTCACCACTTATCCCCCAAAGAAAGCTTCGACCCCCCAAATGGCTTATCAAGCACTGGAAATCAGTGAAGTTGGGGGCCCTTTGAAAGAAAAGCACTTCTACATTACAGCTGCTTTGGGCCCCTTTGAAAGTAATGTATTTACACATTACAACTGCTGTTGGAGGCCCCTTTGAAAGCAAAGTAGCCTACTAATACATTACAGTTGCTATTGGGGGCCCTTTGAAAGCGTAGTGAGCCTTTGTAAAGCAGAGTACCTGCACATTACAGTTGTTATTGGAGGCCCTTTGAAAGCGTAGTGAGCCTTTGTAAAGCAGAGTACCTGCACATTACAGTTGTTATTGGAGGCCCATTTAAAAGCAGCGTAGCCTACTTACACATTGCAGTTGCCCTTGGAGGCCCATTTGAAGGCGGAGTACTGAATTATGATGTGGTTCGGAAAATGTTATATGAGCAGATAATAAATTTTTCCCCAAAAATGAGGCATATTTACGCGCGAAATACCTTGAGGGGGGCCCCTGAAAAGGGGGGCTCGAGGCAAGTGCTTTGCTTGCCTTCCCTCAAATACACTACTGTATATAACCTTAACAATGATCTTATGTGAGAATATGAAACCGATTGAACACGTTCTGCGTCCGATACAGTATGCGTACTTTCTCACCTGATGTGCGCATGTAGGCTACAAACTGTAATATAAAGTTGTCTTTACTTCATTGCATACGTTGAAGTTGCTGATGAATTTATCACTTCAAAAAACACAGATTTAACGCGATTTTTCACAGTTAAACCTAGACACCCAGGTCGACTAAAAAACAGATATAGAAAGAAAAAAAACTCGGTGGGAGCGCTGGTCACATGCGGTAAAACGTCTACTACTGTAACCTGAAGTGAACATTTGAAGATTTATTGCCGTGTTATTGTTACACAATAAAGACCAAGGGTACAACAATCCGCTAGCAAGTTTCGCTACCACCTGCCTCTGCAGGCAAAGCATCGGACATAGCGAACTGCTACCTGCCTCTGCAGGCAAAGGATCGGACATGAGCGTTACGCTAAGCGTTTCGGTGGGCTCGCGGTCACGACTTTGCCTTGATCAACGTGTTTGTGTTGTGATTGTTGCAAAAAATGTACTCTGTTTAGCCCAGGTAGTTTTCTCTTATTCTGTACTGAATAGCAGGAAGATGCCTTTGGTGCTTACGATCAACCAAAGTTGCACATTTGCGCAGCCTGCTGTTCAGACAGCCAGATGGAGTTAATTGTGTAGTTGGAAGAGTGTATTTAGCAATCATTGCTAAGTTGTCCCAAAACAGACTAGCGCAGTTAGTGGATTACTGATGTTAACTGTAGCGTCCACGTAGGCCTTAGTCTGTATTTGTTAACATTTATAGGCTATTTGAGATACAGAATGTTATTAATCTAAACATGTGCCATGCACCAGGAGATTAACAAGCCCAGACATCAACAAGGTTTGTGCATGCGTATTTCGACCTGTAAAAAGCCGAATGCGCACGCTTTATAAGCATGTTTCACTTAAGCTCATGGCAAAGTTTATCAGTTTGCGCTAATGAAAAAACGTTCATCGCCGAGCACATGCTTTGACCGGTCTAATGTTTGCTGCTTTGGAAAAAATGTTTTCATAACTGAAAGATAGGCTTCATGCAGATTTCCTACAATTTTTTTACATTTGTATTTCATTACGACATCTCTAAATAATCGCCGTAAATTAAATGACAATGATTTACGGTCCAATTTCTTCTGTTAAGCTTGTTCAAAAAATTATTATGGGTATTTGAGGGAAAATATGTGTAATTAATTTGCATAATCTGCAAATGCTGTTCATGTTGTAAATTAAATATAAATTTTCAGAATGTCTAGCGCCCCTGCGCAAACATGAAGGCCCCCAATGGAAGACTTTCTGGTGACGGTTCTGCCCAGGCCCGCAGACACGGAGGGCATCCGGGGCCAGTTACCCCCAAATCTTTTTATACCCCCTAAATTTTGTTGTGCTCAAAAAATTTGTTTCAAACATATGATAAAAACAAAAATCTTTCCCCCATAAAAATGTATCTTTCCCCCCCAAACCTTAAAACCTGGCTACGGGCCTGGTTCTGCCAAAATTGTGTCTGCCATTAGAATATTTTGTTTTGAAGGTCGTTCGCCCTCGAGATGTAGCATAACGCCAAAAACGTTATTTTATAAATCAGTATTAGGGGGGGCCCCTGTAAGCATTTTGGGGGTGGCCCAGAGTCGGGCTGCTACGGCACTGCACCCCGCCACTGGTGTTTTTAGGACAGTGAGAGACCAAGAACAAGTAAGTTTTCACAAAATTTAACGTAGTCCTAGAAAGTTTTAGACTTGCTTGCTGTGAGTCAAACCTTGTTTAACAACAAACAAGTCATGCTAAGAGGCATAAGCGTACGGCATGGGGATGCGGTCACATCTGGTGGGGTAGAGTCTACTTTCCCAATTAAGGCAAAATAATGGCCAAAATCAACGGAAAAATAATCTAGGACTATTTTGCCATTCTTTTTTGCCCCTGATGGCAAAATAGACATTGCCCTTGAGTGAACAGCAATCACGTGGCAATTCCAACAGCCTTCATCAAATTTAGGGTAACTAAAAAATTCGTTCACGTTTTGGGTAAAATTTGAAACATTTGAGTAAATTAGGAGAACTTGGGTAAGGTCCAACAGCTTCAATTAAATCTGGGCAAATGAGAAAAGCGTCATTCAAGTTTGGGTGAAAATAAAAACCTTTAGATAAATTGGAAACATGTGGGTGAAGTCCACCAGTCAAATCAGACTTTGGCAATTTGCAATAGCTTTATTCAATTGTGGACGATTTCAAACATCTTGCTCAAAGCTGGGCAATATGGAATAGCTCCTTTGAAATTTTAGTGCATTTAGAAATGTCGGGTTAACTGTAAGAGCTTTATTCGAATTTGGATAAAATTAGAATCATTTGGGTAAGTTTAACAATCTCAATGAAATTTGGGCAAATTGCGACAACTTCATTCAAATTTGGGTGAAGTTAGAAATATTTCCATAAATTGGAAAAATTTGGATAAATTCCAACAAACCAAATCAACTCTGGTCTAATAGCAATAGCTCCATTCAAATTTGGGCCAAGTGGAACATCTTCAACATTTTCATTCAATTTTGGGTGACTTCGAACAGCTTTATTCATTTTTGGGGAAGTTCAAACAGCTTTATTCACTTTTGATGAACTTCAAACATCTTTATTCTAATTTGGGTAATATGCAAGTGCTTCATTGAAATTTGCATACAATTAGAAACATTTCGGAAAATTCGAACAGCCTCAATCATATTTGGTAATTGAAACAGCTTCATTCAAACTTGGTACAATTGAAACCATCTGGCAAATTGGAAGAGTTTCATTCAGATTTGCATATATTTAAAAATTTGGGCAAATTACAACAGCCCAAATGAATTTTGGGACATCTGAAACAACCTCATTCAAATTTGGGTAGACTTAGAAACATTTTAAATTAGGAACATGTAGTAATAACCCACTATTCCATCTAACCTTAATTTTTGTAAACCTCAAATTGTTTCTGCTATAAAGTGTACAACTAAAATGTAGCTGCAGCTGCAAAATGTTTTGTGGTAGTGACGTGGTGTAGCTGTGATATGATACTGTGAAATTCTCGTGTTTCAAACTTGCTTGATGTTGTGGGATTTGCAAGTGTGAATCTGTTACCGCGAAGTATTCATGAACAGAGTTAACTATGTAACTGCAGCTGTAGGCTAATGTGTTGTGTGGTAGCAATGTAGCTGTGATTTCAAACTCTTTAGTTTTCATATTTTCCGTTTGTTTGGTGTAATGAATTTCCTATGTTTCATGTTTTTGTAGGGACCAAATATTTTGACTTTCAGCGAGCTGCATTATTTTGTTTGGGACAACACCTCTCAAAGTACAAAACGACAAAAAAAAGCTAGAAATTTGATGAGAACGCCCCTCCCCCTGGCTACGCCTATGCCCGCGGGCACCACGTTGGTGACCCCTGCTGTAAACGTTTAAGTAAGTTGCAGTATTTTAAGTACAACACATTGCAGTTAAAATTGCCTAATGTGGAAGGCTAAGCTATCTGCTATGTATCAAATTGCCTCCTTTCCCTCTCCTTACTTGAGACCTATTTGCAGCAGTGTAATATTTTAGATCGTAACCTGATATTTTATTGCTTTTCCAGATTGAATGCGATTGTGACTAACACAACTGCACACATCTATGCCAGAGAAAAACAGATCTTAGCTATTAGGATGGTCGTGTTGGAAGAATAAGTTTAGAACGTATATAAAAAGTTGAAAATGAAACTGCTGAACACCTTCCACACGTGGTGGCATGAACAGCATTTTTGAGCGATTTTATTATAACTAGCTAAAATTTTTCAACACAATAAATATTGCTATTGTTCACATGTGGCTGTGCAGAATATTGATTGCTAGTTGAGGACGTACGGCTTTGAATCCCGGGAATTGCTAATTTGGCATGCAGACCCCTTGATTTGTTTACAATGGTACGTTTTAGTCTTAACATTAAGACTTGCTGCTTTATATGTTACTTGGGAAATACAAGGTCAAATATGGGCAAAAATTTTTTGCATCCCAAAAAATATGCACTCCCGTACACCTATGCTAAGAGGGCAAATAGTGGTAGAAGAGTTTACATAGAAAACGTGTAAACTTAGCTTCCCTGGAACATGAATTAGTAGCAGGGGCGCAACCAGCTTTACATTTTGGGGGGGAGGCAATTTTAATGAAATTTCATTCGATGACGTCATCGTGCTTATTCAACCGTGGTACAACCTTTTCGCAAATGGTCACGTATAATAATAATGTATTTTTGCCCGCAGACACCAAGTCCATAGCACAAATAGCCTACACACGTTCTGCACAACGTTGGTTAATAAAAATACACAAAACGGAACGTTTTACAACAGCGTTGGAGGCTGAAAACCAGCGTTGGAGGCTGAATCACTCAAAAAAGTAATCGCCAAATTTTATTCCTTTGCTCTGAGAAGCAACATAACTGATAAAAAATAATATGTTAGAAATTTCGCAGAGGTTAGAAATTTCGCTTGACACCGGGCTACAGAAACTTATTTAACAGAACGTTTTGTAACGGCGTTGGAGGCCGAGCCTCAGGTTTACAGACGCATCCTTCACACTATTTGTTCACTTGGTACAACACTACTGCAGAGTGGGACGCTAATTCCTAAACTGGTCAAGCCCAGATGAAGTACGAATACATTGTGACATGCACACCCTCAGATGAACAAACACTGCAATGTCCGAGCACTCAGTCACAAAGTAAAATGCGGTGGTAGTGTTCAAAGAATAAGGAAGAATACAAACAATCTGACTGGGTCAAAGCAGGCAACAATTAGCCTACGTTATTAAACCTTCTGCATCTTTCGAGAAACAAGTGGATAGTTTTTCTTAATACAGCATCAAATGTAGGAATGTTACATTGAACCTGATGAGTCATGACTACTAACACTCGCTCTCCAGGGCAGGTTGTATAGAGCTCTGCATCCAAAATTATACGCCACAGGCAACCTTTGCATGCAATGACTTTCTGAAATTCCAACATAATTGTGATGCATACATGGGCGTACAAAAGGAACGAAAAAGTAGGCCTACATTTTTAACTGCATTTGAACAGCGGGATAAGAGGCTCGCAGCTTGTTTGCTGCACAACATTTTTATCGCAGTTGTCTCTGAATGTCTTTGTCATCTGAGAGAGCTCAGTATCTAGTAGAGCTCCCAGATATTTGCATTGGTAAATCTTGTAAGGAGATAATTTACCAGTAGGACAAAGAAAAATTCCAATAAGATTTCTTAAGAATGATTAGAATATAAAATTTCATCTTTATTCTTTGAAAGTTTCTACAAATGTCAAAATTGCTAGCAATGCTTTGAAAATTTCTAAGGGGGAAAATCCCCCCCCCCCTTGGTTGCGCGCCTGATTAGTAGTATCTGTGTATGAAGCAGTTGAGCATGTAATATTTTTGGAGACTATTCTTCTTCCTGCGAAAAATGACAACGTTCCGAAGCATTATATGAAAAGCTCAAGGAAAAATTTTTGTAAAGCAGAACCGATGAAAGAACATAACCGTGCAAAAGAAACGCAATTATTACTTAAACCACAGTGAACTAGTGAACGACCTAAGCACAAAATCATCCGCGGCAGTTGCAACGCATCCTCCCAATTTAGCCGTGTGAAGCAAAATATGCGTACTGGATAGTCATTGCTGTGGGCGATCATGAAGATGCTAAAGAACGAGTTATTTCAATAAAATAAAGTAAAAAATTTGGTAAAATAGATTGCGCGGTTGCAACTTGTAAGCTATGATTATAGATATTATGAAACACGTGTCGCATGTCAGTTAATACATATCGTTTGCTGCCATTGCGAGATTTCCGAAAGCGAAAAGAGTACCATTTATATATTATTGAGATGCTGTTGCAAGCAAACAGATGCAATAGTAAGTTCCTTGTTTATAACGTGTAATTCCGCAATTACTTGTACAAGCCTTATTACTCAGCTTTATTTTGGATTTCTTACCTAACTTAAGTTTTCGAAAACTTGTTATCTGTTTTCACGGCAAGAACTTCCAGCAACACTGTCATCACGTTGTTTTTTACCTTAACAAAGACTTCTGCTGTAGCTTGAAAAAAATATAACAATGTCTGATGTCAACAGAAAAAAACAATAAAAACCGTCTTATTATCTGATGTCAACAGAAAAACTGCTCAGTGGTCAAAACCCCCAAAAACAACAGCAAGGCATGGAAAGGTAATATTCAGTTGACATTACGCTACTTCACGACGTGGGAAACTGCAATCAAATTGTGTGCAGTGGTTGAAAATAAATTGCGTAAATTGTAACTCTTGTCGTTATGACTCATAGCTCCTGCCACATCTTGTTATCGACTGCAGTGTTGCCAAACGGCATATTTATATGCCAAAATCGAAATTTTGGAATATAAATTTTGTGCTTGACATGTATATAAAAAGTTGGCATGTTTCTGGTGTATTTTTCAATTACCTGTTTGCGTGATAGCGACGTTCGAAAATCGCGACATGTTCCAAAGGTTGCACTATAGTACCTAATCAAGTGTAGAGAACCCAACGAACTTCAGCTGACGAAATAATAGACAGAACTCATCTGGCTCAGCTTTCAGCCGCAGCTCAATCTAAATTTGAACCGCTATGCCAGCGGTTCTTAACCTTGAGTCCGTGAACCTTTAGGGGTCCATGCATGTGTTTTAGGGGGTCCGTAAACCAAGATCCAATCAAGAAAATTCGCTAGTGTTTATCCGCCCATTTGGGCCAGTGTTAAGATTAAACACACTATAATTGTAGTCTGACATGCTACTCTAGGCCTAACCAAGTAATTCCATTGCTACCTCTATGATGAAGTAGCCTACTCCACACTGTTCACGGAAATTTGTGCTAAAACTTTGCACATGCACTGACGCTAATAAAAGACTTGTTATTTCATTCATGTGTGGGCCGTCTATTGTTTTATTCATTTAGAGCAGCTATGTCCAGCCCGCGGCCCAGTTGAAAGTTTTGCGCGGCCCAGTTCAGTTTTTTTCTGCATCCCAAACAAGTACGGAATACGTAATCAGGAATGCGGGGACAGGAAGCGACGGCCCTAGCTGTCGTTAAGTCATTGTCCCTAAAATTCACACAAAACAACAAAATACAAATGAAACACCATAGTGAAAAACGAAAACCCAAATACCACTAGATGCGTTGCAATAAGTTAACAACACTACATATTGAACAAATCAAAAAATACACTCTGAGTTCAATCAAATTAATTCCAGTTTACAACTGCATCAATCCGTATCTCTTGCCCCCCCCTCATTACACCCCTGGCCATCCCCACAGCAGGGCCACCACTGATAAATACGTGGCAGTTCTAAAAAAATTAATATCGCGGCCCAAGGCCATCTACGCAAAACGATAACGGTAGTTCACAGCCAACCTCGTTATCACGCAACAAATCTTTGACGAAGTAAAGGCAGTTATTGGGCTATCAATCAACAATCGTCGCATTAAACATATTTTCGAAACCCTTTCACCGCTAAAAGTCCGTTCCTAATTGTGTTTGGAAACACTCTTCCCACGCATGCAAGTCTTGCAAGGCCTTGACAACATAACACAGCATTTACACCTAGCTCAACCCAAAGTCAACCAACAAATAAATGTGAAAAACGAGACACACGTCCAACAACGTTCAGTTTACGTAAACCTAGACCAAACGCCATCGTTCATATATAAACAAAAACAAAATGTAAATGTTAAAGCAACAAGATCAGATAATAATCACTGCCCACTTCAAAAGCTTTCTAGCACATACACAAAGTATTTTATTTTCAACCAGTTTTTAGCAAATGTCAGTGCATGTGTGAAAAAAACTAAGTATAATTTTCTAATACGTAATCATAGTAAAGCTTTTGAAATTGGATAAATATTTTGTTTTTAATAGTTATTGATATGGAGTTACAAATGTTTGGTCCTAAGTACATTAAGCTGTTTTGATCTTGTTTTCGGTGTCTCAAAAGGATTAAGTAATTGTATTTGCTGATTGCCATTGAAGAGGAACTTTTGTCCGCCTGTTCCAATTCAAGCCGGGAATCGAACTGTCATGATTCCCCAGGGAGAGTTAACCCTGCTTAACCAAATCGCCAACGCCCAACCACTTCGACCAAAGAAGCGCTTCCCTCG
>Ga0210059_1012054_pt1 | contig 13135 bp, 9 predicted proteins | sample Ectturendosymbi2_FD_188042 | JGI IMG/M metagenome (GOLD analysis project Ga0210059, IMG submission 188042) | Ecteinascidia turbinata endosymbiont from Florida, USA - Sample 2 (SPAdes) (version 2) | ecosystem: Host-associated > Tunicates > Ascidians > Unclassified | place: Key West, Florida...
GCTGGTTTCCCCAAACGCTACCAACGAGGCAGTCTAGTCGTTGTATGAGTACTGTTCTAACTCCCGACTAAAACTGCCTGACATTTAAGTTGCCAAGCCGAAGCAAGGCGTTTGGCTCTCACCACTATAGGTGTAGCATGTCATTGGTGGGAGTCAATAAATATAATTTGGTAAAAGTCGCATTTGTATTTTCACAGAACGATCTGAATTCAGTAAAATGTATGTTCAATTGGTAAATGAAAGTTATCCTTCGACTTGAAAAGGTGGATAAACAATGACTTAGGGGCAATTCGAATTCGCTTATTTTTATCAGTGATGTAGTCGAGACCGTGACTTTCGAGACAGACCTTGTTAAAATTTTGAGACGAGACCAAGACTTCATCATAAACTCCGAGACTTGAAGTTCGGGACTGAGACTTCGAAATTTGTACATTTTGCCGAAATTAAAAAAAAATACCGTCATCACTTCTGACTACAATTTTTTTGATTTTCTGGAATTTTTCCGACGTTTTTTGGTTGTTTCCTACCTGCAAATACAACAAACAAAAATCGTTGAATGATAGGAATTTTAATAAACCATTTCTTTGCAATATTCAAAGTCTCGAGACCTGAAACATTCGAGTCCGAGACTCGCAAAAATGGGTCTCGAGACCGAGACCAAGTCTCGAGACTCACCACTGATTTTTATTTTGCACCGCCTATTTTGCAAAATGACAAATGCGGTTACCGTTCTATACGTAACTATGGCGATTGCTCATCGTGCGTGAAGTGTGACCAGTTTTCATAATGAATGTGGGACAGTTGGCTATCAAGGACTTCCCGTACGGTGTCCTACATTATCACATGTTGGAGTTTCGCGTTTGCTGGTAAAAGTTCAAGGTAGAAGAACTTTTATGAAAATCACGTCCTTTTGGTCATGTAAGCAAAAGGTTAGTGCGCTGTGCAACTTATTTCATCATCATCATCATGGCCTTGATTTTGCAGTGCTGATGAATTTCTGAATGAAGGCAGTGGCTACAGAACCGCCCGTGGAATTGAAACCTTAAGTTATTCGACCACCTCCTGTAACGTGACAGTAACGCAACGCACGAGGAGAGTGCAGTAGGCTTGGTAGAAACATAGTAAACGCAAAAGGTAAACCTAAAACCTAACTCTAACTGTAGCCCTAACCTAACACTACTGTAAACCTAACCTAACACTACTGACTAAGCTAATGCTATCCTAGCCCCTTAAGCAATTTTGGAAAGCTTTGAAAAAAGTAGAGAAACTGGTCAAAAACTGGTACAAAAATATAAGGCGCCAAGATGAGAGGTGAACCCAGAACCATTCCAAATGGCATGGCAGACTTGAAACATATCTGTTATGCTATTAGGACGACGCCACATTGCGTGACATACTGACCGCTTTATTCCAACCGCATCATGCGAGGCGGTACGGTGGAATAAATTTTGAAATAAAAAGATCCATTGGTGGTTCCTTAGCCACTTCCATTTGTGAAATGGTCGTGTTTTAGTTTATTTACAAAAATGTCTGCTGTTTTCATATTGAGTGTGCATTTCAGGTAGGCAGTGAAGGTTTTTGAGTTCAAAGGCCTATTTTTAATTAGATAAACTATCAGTTTTGTTTGCAGTAAGCTTTTTCTGTTTTTTATCAGACGTTTCTGTCATTTTCTAACAAAGCAGTGTCTAAATGACCGTATCGAGATTTTACATTGGAAGGCTAAAGAACCGTATCTAGCAAATTTGCTGATGTCTACAAAATATCTGTCTAATTCTTGCATGCCAGTTGTTATAAAGGATTAAAGTGGTGATAATTTATTTTTAACCCTAAGCCGTAACCACAAAGCTTAACCCTAAAGCTCAACCCTAAGGCCTCGTGGCGGACCTTAATCTTAAACATTAACGCTTACCCTAAATGCTAGAACACTAAACTTAAAGCCTAACCCTAATCCAAAACTCTAACCCTAACCCTTAAATCTAAATCTGGTTTTCAAAAGTTTTTAAAAAAGTACATCAAAAGCACTCCAAAAAGTTTGTGAAAACGAAGAAGCTTAAGTCAGAACATCAAAAGTGTCCTCTGTGCTAACAAAGCCAATATAACCAAGGTGAGATCTGAATCAACAACCTTTTCGCACAGCAGGGATAGTCACTTCCTACTCAACCATCATGATGGTGTGATCATATCAAACTCAGTGTTATATTTAACACAACACCAGAACCGGTTTTTGAAACCGGATATAATTGTTTAGTCCTTCGAAAGTGAAAAATGGATACAGTCATTTAAACACTACCTTTTGAAAAGCTTAAAAATCTTTGTTATTTTTCTGTTTTCAGATGTTTTTCATGCCTAAAAGCATTATGACCAAAATTTCTTAATTTTTTTCAGTCATTTCAAAATAATTTGGTCAATATTTGATAAATTACTGAAAAAAACTAGTTTCAGCTATGAGCACAATGCTGTGTTAAGTTGAAGCTAAAACTAAATTTCAGTTGCAGTCCTTTAATGTCATGCATTAAGCTATAAAATCTTTATTTTGTATGAAGTGGATGTATATCACATAACAGATGTTATAGTGACATAGATTTTTTATTGCATTTTGTACTCTATTATCATAGTTACACTTAAACATGGAGTGCACATTTTGATACAAAGGAATCCTTTCTTTGAAGAAAGAAGAGATTGAAATGTAACATGTCGTGGATAACAGAAATCAAATGGTTATCTCAAAGTCCAATCATTAGCTGAAGTCACCTGTTCGTACAGATTGAAATCATTGTAAAAAATGAAACTTTGTGTTGACTCAAATTCTAACAGTACTAGAATTTTCGAACATCATCAACATTACTTTTCAACTTGAAAATCAGCTTTTAAAATAAAGTTTAATGGAATAAAATATTTGCTGATGAATAAGCTAATGAATTTGCAGAGTGTTTTTCCATCTGTAAACATGCAATCTATACCTAAATAAGGTCGTGAAAAACAACAATTAAAAGCTATTTATAATTCATCAAAACGAAAACGCATGACTCAGACGCAGCTTATAAAGCTGTAGTATAGACATTTCTTCTTAATCATGTAATCATGTATAGGACATATAGCATCAACTTTAAGCATTGCATGTTATATTTACTAATGTTTCGTTTGTCCTCACTATTGCATGATCATATCTTTCCACATTAGGATCTTGCATGTTCCATTTCATTAAATACACCACATATTCTGAAGTCAATTTAGTACAATCTTGCTCAAAATAGCCACGTTTTTCCATTAATTTTATTTTCATGTAATGGTGAACCCTAACGAAAACTGTAACAAGGTATAAAAGAAATTTGGTCACCTTTACTTTCTGTATACAAGTCTTTGCAGTAGTGGTGATCAATTTAAATGTTGTTAAAGCAATATCTGATAAATGATCTATAGCAAATTGACACAACTTTGGGATTATTTCTTTTCATCTTTTTAAATATTAACTGACAAAAAGACTTTACAATACAAGTAAAAATAGTAGTAGAGTTGCCAAAAGTTCAACCCTAAAACTTAGACGAAACAAACTTTTGGTACATTTTTCTAGTAGAAGCTGCTGTTTTCAGACTGAGAATCTCCATAAATGTCTTTGCAGGAATAAACTAAAATAGTAGGCTTAAGATATATTAAATTCCAAGGCAAAAACAAAGACTTCCGTATGTTTCAAAAGGTCTGTGAATTACATTAAATTAGCCTAGACCAGTGGTTCTCAAACTTTCATGGTTTGTGGCCCCCTTCCAAAGACTGTCAATGCTTGTGGCCCTCTGCTCATCAATAGGGTTTTGCAATATTATGGTAGAGCTATTTAGTAAAGGCCTTTGCTTGTGGCTCCTAGAGAATCACTCCTTGGCCCCCAAGGGAGGCCGAGGGCCCCAGTTGAGAAACCCTGCCTAGACATAGCCTAATTTGTTTTGCAATATTTTTTTTGTAGTTCGCGTGTTAGGCAGCTTTCAAGTAACAGTAGTTTCATTTGTAGCTAAATGCTTTTTCATGATGCAAGCCAGCTTCGACACATGTGGCTGATATTATCATAATGCTATAGGCCTATACTGCACTACATTTAATTTTTGCATTGGTAGCATATTAATAAACCTTTTGAAGACAATTTTTGATTTTTTTAGTAAGACACAGGAGAGAAAGTAAAATTCAAACACAGCAATATGCTAGCACAGGGGTTCTCAACTGGGGGTAAATTTAATGATGCTGTTGTATTTTTCTACAGCACTAGTGAGTAAACAAAAAACAGGAGGTAAATTTTACGTAAGGAAGATGGCAAGGGGTAAACGGGAGAAAAAAAGTTGAGAACCCCTGTGCTAGCACACTATACAGCAACTAGAACATTCACAAGTGGAAAGCTCAAAAAGGCAAAACATTGAATAAATTTCAGGTTTGTAGATATTTGCTATTAGCAAAATTGTCTTGTTTTTCTATACAAGCTAATGTTGATGCTCAATTTTTGATCAGAGTGGCAAGAAAAGTTCGAATGGGCAAAAAAGTGGAAAGAGCTTTACGTGTTGGTGCACCACAATCAGCCACATCAAGAACTGGTGATGACTGCTGTAAGATTGCATGGTGTTTTATATTGTATAACTAAAATTTTAAAGGTAAATGAATTTCTATAAGAGCAACTAGGCAATATGAAACCTCAGAAATTAACAATAGGTTGCTAGAAATTCACACATATTTTGAAGCATTAAACTTGATGCTTTGTTGCTTTCTAGCTATATACTTATATTGCTGACAGGTTTTGAAGATGGTTGTGAAGCAAGACATTTCACATATACACATATGTAAATGTGTAAGCTTTTGTTCTGAACAGTTTTAAAAAATTAGTAGCTGTCTTATGCATGCAACATTGTCATGCCTCAGGATTCAATCAGGTAGCCTATCTAAAACTGAAACACACATCTGCATACATTTTTATTGGTAATTGGTTTAATGAAGCTAGTCTTGAGTTTACCCTTAACCCTGTTTCTGAAATTGCTGCAAGTTGCTCGACTCCAACATATAACCAATTTTTTTAGCATTGTATTAAAAAAATTGTTACAATAAGTCCTTGCATTTATAAACATATTTCACAAGATGTAACAGTGATGTGGAAACCAAATCAGATATGAGCTATTGTGAAAATGTGGCTTTTAATTTCATTGCCAACCTAGATATTTCCTATGAAACTTTCGTAAAAATACTAATTTTTTATAAATCTGGGATGTTTTTTAGTGTTGTGGTGTTTTCTGGCTTGTGTGGTAATGCTTCAGTTTCATTCCTTATGTACACTATAACCTAGCATTCCACGATTGCAACACTTGAACCTAAAGTAAGATTAGATGTCTTTCTCTTGTTAAACTTCGAAATGCCAAAATCATTAAATAGGCAAACAACATACCCTGTTCTATGTAGTGCCATGTTACAGTGGTTAATTTTTGTATTTTGCTGTCATTAGTACTTCCCAACATCTTGCAAGATTGAGCTCCATCAATGTTTCTTTATTGCTTAACATCTTTACACCCACGTGCAGCAGAGTAGAGCTTAGTACATGTGGCGCTAATAAGGAACACAGAGATACATGGAAGAACTTGAGCATAGATATGTGGTGGCAATAGAAAAGCATATGCAATGATGGCACTAACATCATTTACTTTGAAGGAACACGTAGATATGTGGCACTAGCAAAGAGAACAGATGACACCAACTTTAGCACCATTGCATAATGCTATTGAGAAGTTCTAAGTAGACTGGTTCATAAAATACATGGGAGAGGGTGCAAAACACTTGAGTCATTTGCGCTGAAGTTGAAGACCTCCCTAGGACAAAGCCACTTATAGTGAAAAGGAATAGTTGGTTATTAGAAATAAGCAAAAGTTTGTTGCTCTGAGTATGACATTTTATATGTACTGCAATACATTTATATGGATGCAACAATTTAGAGCTCAACCGATAATTTTGATTTTTGGCCAAAGCCGATGTTTTTTATTTTTCATTGCTGATAACCAATGCTGATATTTTTACATCATCAAACTAATTTGACAGGCATTACAGTGCAGTTTTCCTTCAGTATGCACTTGTAGGCCACATAAACAAGTTACAAATAAAAGAGCGGATTATGATAGGTTAGGAAGAGGTAGTGTCTATATTTGCCTCATGAGGCAAAATAGATACTGCTGGAGCTATTTTGCCTTTAGTCAAACATGATTGGTTAAAGTGGCCACATGACTATTTTGGAACGCATGACTTGCTTAGTTGACTGCAACGTCTGTAACGGCTCAGTCTGATGGACAAGTCATGTCATGGTTTTAGCACTGCTAAACTGTTAGTAGCTACTTGTCGGCGTTGTGTGAATGGTAGGCTAAACTCTAACTTCAAACTTAAACCCTTTGTCTCTTTGCGTAATGTACTTCTCATGTGATCAGTTGAATCAATCGTGTTCAATTAAAGGTAAAAAAGATCCATCACAGGTTTTGCCTCATGAGGTAAAATAGACACTATCTTACAAATAAGCAATAGAGTATACAAATGACACAAGCATGAGAACAAAGAGTAATTATGAAGATGACTTTTTATACAAACAACAGTTGGAATCCATCCAAAATGTAGTCCAACAACTTGAACATAAAACCAGGGCTGTGGAGCCGGAGCCCAAGCAATTTTGGATAGCTAGAGCTGGGCCCAAAAACTTTTAGATGGTGGAGCTGGGGTAAAAAATGTTTAGATGGGGGAGCCGGAGCACGAAATTTGGGTTCCAGTTCCAAAGACATTCTGTGGGGCAAGTGAGTAATGCAATGGTTTTTAGTTTTTGATGGACCAAATTGTGCTGGAACTAAAAACTTCTAGATGTAGGATCCAGAGCCAAAAAAATTTAGATGCCTGGATCCAGAGCCTGGAATTGGAGTTCCGGCTCCACAACCTTGCATAAAACAGAGTTGCAGGATGTCACTTAATATTTGAGTAACAAATTACCATAGGTACTCGAAACAGAAAAAGAGAACAGTGTTGTTGTTAACAGAGGTATCATTTTGGGTATCCACCTAACAAAATTTTTTTAATGGCTGGTTCAGCACTCAGCAGTATCGCAGAGTAGTTACACCATCACACCCAGGTTAGACGGCGCCCAGGGCAAGATGCAAGTTTGTCGTCCCCATGTTCGAATCTGAGGTCTTTCGGAAGCAAACGTAATAGTACTGTATTGAAGAAAGTACTTGTGACATTGTTGTGACCTTTTGGCGTCCTCACAGTCATTCCGCGCCCCCCGTAGTTATGCAGTGCCCCCAGAGTGATTCGGCGCCCGGGGAATTGTGCTTCCCTTGCCCCCTCGTTACGCCCCTGATGACACAAAATGCTATATTACAATGTATATTAAACTAACCTACAAGATGCTTTCGTGGCTACCACAATTACGCGAATGGGGAGTTTTTTTCTGCTGCAGTCCTCAGCATTAGTCTAAGTCTTAATTCAAGCGTGCAAGTGGATCCACAAACTGGCAAACATGTGCTGTGTCAAAGTACTACCTTGTGTAGGGCTGTAGACCTATGTGCCTACGCTCAGATCTCACGAGTGGGTAAACAACAATGCGCGACGCATTTCTAAGAAAACATCACTTCACTGCGATGAAGAACCATACAACATCAAATTCTGCGCAAACTTGGGTCACTAAAACAGTCAACCACCACAGCACCTACCCTGATTTGTTCGCCGGCAGTCATCTGCTTACCGCGCAAAAACCTGCGAGTGAATGTTACGGCGTAGAGCGGTTTTTCGGGACAGTTGCACAGCGGTCTAATTTTATCAGTTACTGCTTGATGTAGTCGGAGGGCTCCGCGCCGTGAGCAACAGGACAGAGAATTTGCGTTAATCATTCAGAGACGAAATAGCAACTTGGGTTTACCGACACTCCGTGCAGAACAGCAGCGTAGCGACTTTTGTGAGCAAATATTGCTGATATATATCGGTGGAGTTTTGCTGATATGATACATTGGCAACATCGCTATATCGGCATCCCGATGCATCGGTCGAACTCCAAGCAAAATGCAGTGCAAGCAATTTTAAGCCACCGGAGGAAATTGGTTTAACTTTTCCACATACAATTTTTACATTTTCGCATACCAGTATTTTGTAAATATTCATGGTAGCTAAAGATCAAGTGCATAACGACAGTAATGGGCTGGCGCAGCACTGCAATATGTAGCCTATTACAAAATTAAGCAGGCTAAGAACAAAGCGTGCAATCGTTCATTCAGGAAATGTGTTTTCAGTTGCTGTGGAGGCTCATACGTGGGCATGGAAAATCACTTACTGCTCTATTTGACTAAGATTTCAGGACTGAGGATGCATACTGTTATGTGAAATCGATTTCCAATTTAAAAATTTGTTAATTGATTCAAACCCATCACCTTTATGGAGACTGGTCACTTGAGTACAGATACGTGCAATTCTGAATCATCGCAAAGTGAATAAAGCAGAGCCCAGCCAGCTGATTTCTAGAAAGATTGCGGCCAAACTAGAGCATTTAATTGCCTTAATTTAAATCATTATCACATTGAAAAGCAGGCGCGTAGCCATAAATTTTGATAGGGAGGGCAAACAACAGCCAAGTCTCAACATCAAAAAATTTTAATTCCCGTTGTTTCAAAAGCATCATCCATAAAACGTGCATTTTTATGGCGTTTTTTGTATCAAAGTTCCCAACTTCTGATTTCGATGAAAGCCACCATTTGCTCGTAAAAACTTTCTTGCAAAAGAGCTTGTGAAAATCTCGATGCTACAACGTTGAGCACGAAGTGATGGTGGCGCCCATTATGATAGCGCTTTTTATATTTACACGCTTGTGATACTCACTGTCAATCGAAGGTGAGTAGCGACTTTGCTCGAAGACACCGACTCCCGAAAGAGGTCTGCAAAACTTCCGCGCATATATAAGACGTGGATCTTGTCCAATTCTTGAATGACTGTTTGATTGATGTTTACAGCTGATAGCGTAATGGCTAGAGTCCCTCAACGCGTTTGAAAAATGTTTGGATTTTATGTCATTAAACGCTATGAAATGCGACTGCGGTAACATTTTTGTACGCTACTTGTACGAAGCTTTCTTCCCAAAAACGATGAGGTATTTTAGGTAGCTATTTAGAGTAAACAACATATTCGCATTGTCAATTGGAGAAAATTACACATGTCCCTCAAACAAACTTACATATGTCTGACCCACTTAGTCTATACAAGTGTGAAAATAGTTGTGTATTTGCGAAAACCAAGCAACAGTTGGGTATTACCACGGCTCGGCACTAAAGTCGAAAATATTTTTCTCCGCAGTTTAATACAACCGTTGGTTAGTTTATTTAGCCTAGTGGTTCCCAAGTATGAGTCGAAACCTAAACAATGGTGGTGAAGGGTCAAAAGCGGGTCGCGCCTTATGCTTCTCTGTGTCTGTCTATAGCGTAGGTACAGTGCTTGAGAAAAGAATAGTTTAAAAACAACTTCACAACTTACTACCAAAAATCATCCATACGATCATGGGCGCAATTAGTTGGGGGGCGCGTCCCCCCACTGTTTGAAAAAGTGGGGATATAATATACCATGTCCCCTTCATTTGTCTCTTTAGGTTCATAATATATATTGGTTTCACACCAAGCTGTCCCCTCACATTTTACAACCAAATTGCGCTCATGCATGCAATTATTACTTTTTCATACGTTATTTGAGGATTGGGTATCGAGGTGTTCACCAAACTTAAAATGTTTGGGAACCGCTGATCCAGCTATTCTAGGGTAAGGGGTTGAAGGCTTTTTTAAATCAGTTAGTGTTTTAAATAACAAAATCCCATCCACTGGGAAAAAATTCAATGTAATTTTATTTTAGTCACATGCGCTTTATCGATAAAACAGACTGCAAGCTATGTGTAAGTAATGGCAGTGTCAATGCCCTCAGATCTTAACAAATAAAAGCATCTTTCTACTTTTGTTAGATTTTACTGCTGGCTTTTTCCGATACAGCTAAATGGTTTCAAATTATTTGATTAGGATATGCTGGCAATTAACATCAGATGAAAGTTTTCTCTTTGAATAAGGACTGAGGATTTGAATAAAGACTGAGGATGCGTAATTTTACGTGAAATCGATTTCCTATTAAAAATTTGCTGATCGATTCCTTGCTTACACCCATCGTGGAAAGTACACAGATGAAAGTTGTAACACTTTCGGGCTATGTGCAGGTCCGGACTCGAGTACTTGACAAAAATAATTTTCACTCGCCGGCAAGTTATGCGAAACCATTGACGAAAACGTCAAAGCTCCGTGCGGTTGTGACTGAACCGTCACAGTACATGTTTAATCATCACAAACAAATATCTAGAATGAATTGTTGCTAAACAAGGTCTATGGCCTAGTTGCGTAAAAAAAGACTTGGAAACTGGATTGCTTCTTAGCCAAAGTTTGAGCTTCAAGGATAGCCTATAAAACATGTATCACCACCACAATCACGCATTTAGTTCAAAACTGTACAAAAACAAAAATGTGCGATGTGTATTTAAAGCTACGGTTGATGCTGCAGACAAGGGTAGACTATTTGTAGCACGCCAGATTTATCAGAGAGGAATTTTTACGATGGTGTTGAAATCAGGGTTGTGGAGCCGGAGCCCAAGCAATTTTGGGTGGCTGGAGCGAGAGCCAAAAGTTTGGATGGTAGAGCCGGAGCCTGAAATTTGGGTTCCTGTTCCACAGAATAAATTTGTGGGACAAGCGACTTGTACAAATAATACAATGTTTTTAGTTTTCAGTAGAACAAATCGTTCTGGAGCCGGCGCCGGAGTCAAAAACTTGTAGATGTTGGATTGGAGCCAAAACTTTCTAGATGTTGGATCTAGAGCCAAAACTTTCTAGATGTTGGAGTTGAAGCCAAAAATGTAGACGCCTGGAACTGGAGCTGGAGCCTGAAATTCGAGTTCCGGATGCCCTACCCTTGTTGAAATGTCATGGTGATAAGAGATACAGCAAACTGGTGCGCCAGAAACAGCTGTGAAAAGAGTTACGCTACTTGTTCTTTAACGTTCGGTTAGTGATTACTAGCGCTTAGATACAAGTTTGTATTTTAATTGTCAGCAACATCCACACAGAGCTTAGGCCTCAGGTAAATGTCAGCCGTGATTCTCTAATTCTCTAGCATTTACACTATGCACAACGTTTAATTATTCATGTACAATTGATAAACCATAGGCCTACTGTTTCGATCAGGATTGACTAAAAGTTGAAGCTGGATAGGTTCCTTAAACAGCTTCGTTGATTTGCACTGAAATAGCCTATTTGTTTGACTTACACATAAAAAGCTTGAATAACCTGAAAATTTTTAGTGCAACTTTCAGAATTGTGGGGGGCAATTGCCCCCCTCTGGCTACGCGCCTGCTGAAAAGTAAGTTGAAGGTCAAGTTGGATAGTGATGGATTTAAGTTCAAATCCTGAATCCAACCAATTGCAAGTGACTTAAGCTAATGCCTGAATTTCTTAAATGAAATTGAAGTAGAGTCTGAAAATATGAAAAGTTAGAAAAGTGAACAACCTGGTTTTATGGCAAAACACAAGATAATATCTTTCCTGCTCAATACCCGCACCAAACAGTTCATTAATGCAGGTGATCAGGAAAAATTTCTAAACAGCACTACCTGTATCCAGTGGGTGCAAGTGCAAACATTTTTCCACAGATGTAACCAGGGTTGCGGAGTCGGAGGTCAAATGTCCCACTCCGACTACAACTCCGACCTTTCCAAAAATTTATAACTCCGAATCCGACCTTTCCCAATTTTCCGTCTACCGACTCTGACTCCTTAGCATAAAGTGAATGAAGTTTGGCTGTCAACAAATTTCGTAGCAACTATCACTCAGTGGAAATCGTGGTAAACAGCAAGAATTCTGTTTCAAGAAAAGTTGCAAAAGAAATTGTACCATTTCAACAGGAATGCCTAACTTGGGAGTGTGATGTAAAAAAATGATCCAGTTGGACTTCCGGCGTCGGGGTCGGACATAAAGATCCGATTCCGACTCCTATTGTTGTTAGGAATCCGACTCCACCCAAAAACCTCCGACACCGACTCCGCAATCCTGGCTGTAACCGTGTTTGCTCTGTACAAAAGATTTTATCTCATCTGGCACATTGAACCTTGTTAAGATCTGACAAAATCCATGTGAAAAATGTTGCACCGAAATCTACCTTTTAGGATGCAAGTGATGTTATTATTGTTGAACCATTAAGCTGTACGTTGTCTACTGTATTACATTTCAGCAACTCCTGAACCGTACACATGTACTGGCAACTTCAGTGATGATTTTTCAGAACTGTGGCAAAGAGCAGGTTTAAATAAAGAGCATTTGCCTGTGATACGTCCACGAGCTAAACGACCAGGTACTCCGGCGTTGGATGAGGCAAAAACTTCACCAGGTGCTGAAAAACATATACAGTATATGTATACATATATTTTTAAAATTTCGTGGTAGTACAGCTGTGTTTTGATCTTGACTTGCATCTGCATTGCGTCTGTAGACTAGCAACAAATATCTATAGATTAGGAACATTTAAAACTTTTATTTCACTGCTTGTTTTTGTTTTCAATTATTCAATGGTAGCTTACAGTGGTGTGTCTTTAGCTGATGTATGCATTTTGGATGGTCAATGTAATGTGTTCATCAATTGTTGATGTATATTGTATATGCAAGGTAAACTTCTTCATGCGACTTTAGACTTCAGGTTGTTTTAATGATTGTTTCACTGGCTCGCGGCTACTCTTAAGGAAAATCACATGTGTATGCTGAATGATATAGAACAGTATGATCCAACTACAAGGCCGCGGGCCGCATGTGACCCTCCTCAGCGTTTTCAGTTGCCCGCGGAAGCATTCAGGAAAAACCTTCAAATCTGAAATTTGTTGAAAAGCGTGTGAGGCTACATTTGTCTCACTGAATTGCATGCGCTGCATTTGCACAAGAACAATGCACAATGGCTTTTCTGTGTAACATTATTGTTTTTGTTTTATTTATTATTTTACGATCAAATTAGAAGGTCGGCCATGCGCGCGGACACCTTACTGGATAACCTCTGTGTTTTTCGGAGCCCCGGCGCATTTCCGTCGCCACGG
>Ga0210059_1012055_pt1 | contig 13135 bp, 13 predicted proteins | sample Ectturendosymbi2_FD_188042 | JGI IMG/M metagenome (GOLD analysis project Ga0210059, IMG submission 188042) | Ecteinascidia turbinata endosymbiont from Florida, USA - Sample 2 (SPAdes) (version 2) | ecosystem: Host-associated > Tunicates > Ascidians > Unclassified | place: Key West, Florida...
GTTTAGGCTTAGTACGTTAGGCTACTAGCAAGTGTAGTGCAGCCTGGGGCACTCTTGTCATGTGTTAGTGTCATGTTACAGGCATCAGGCAAATAAGTTTTCAAAATTGATTAATGAAGGCCCCCTTGCGAACCTATGTCATATGTCTATTTTGCCGCCACCTTGGAGGTAAAATAGATATTGCCTACATTATATTACAGGCCACGGGCCGGTCTGGAAAATATATTATGTTGTAGTTTGGCAGAACGGGCCGGTCCAGGCAGTTTCATGTTAGCTCCGGGCGGGCCGGGCTGCAAAAGTGCTGGCCCATGCCATCTCTACTACACAAGCAATCTAGAAGTCATGTCCAATATATTCAACACCTACTTTGTATCAATTGGACAGCAGTTAGCAAGCAAGATTCCTCCGTAGATTGCACTCGAAAAAAAAATTTTTGCCTGGGGGTGCGGGTTTTCTGTGAGTGACGTCTTAAGTGGAGGACTTTTAGGCCACCTTGGCCCACTTTGCCTGGCCCTGGGCGCCAACCGATAGGTGGTAGTATTTCACTGAAGTTTTTACTGGAAACTAGGCTACAATCCGAGTCTTTTGATACTTTGGATGACCTGCTGGGGTTTCGTGTTCAAAAGTTGTGATGTAAGTTAGTAAAAATATTTGAATAATTAGCTAATTAGTTAATTAATTAATTTGTTTATTTTAGATCATAACTTTTGAACCAGAAACGCTAGAAAGTCAACAAAGGCTCAAAAGACTCGGACTCGAGTCTAGTTTCCAATGAAAACTTCAGCGAAATACTTTGGCCCAGTGGTTGGGCCCTAGGCCAGGTAACATGAGTCAAAATGACCCTAAAACTACTTCACTTATGACGTCATTTACAAACAATCCGCACCCCCCAACCAGCTGCTAGATTCTAGCAGCTCCTTCCCAAATATGCGCCACCACGAGTTGAAACTGGACAGTAACAAAGCTAATTTAACTGCTGAGGGGCATCGACTTGACAACCTTCCGGTTCTTTCAATGCCCTGGCGTCCTTGCATTGATTTGTGTTTTTTCTAGCTGAATATTAATTATCGCCAAATAAAATCAACTCAACTCATACTTGTAAACAGGCTAATAGATCTGTATGACGTCACAGGAACACCAAACCTTCGTCCGCTTTCTAGCGCCAAACGCGCACGACGACTGTCTCTCATAAATATAAAAAAATGGAGAAAGGAAAAAGGCACATTAGTAGAAGTTGGCAAGCTGTTGGAAGATGGTTGCAGGAGCAAGTACGCGAAAATCCGGAGCTCAAGAGGAGCAAGTTTGAGCAGTGCAGCGGTGTTTGTGTACGCAAGCGCAAAGTTTGGTTTTTCAGGTCAAACGCTATGAACGCATAGTTGGTACAAGAAAAGCGCGTGGTGAACAGTCAGATTTCGTTGAATTTGCTGGAACTTTGGTAGAAGCATCCAAGGAAGATTAGGGAATACAACTATTATTAAAAAATTTTTTTTCCTTTTCTATTTTTTCCATAAAAGGTGTTTGTTTATCGAATTTTGGCATACTTGGATACTAGGCCGATTTGCATACTCAGTTGGTGGTCTGACCCCAAAAAATGCTGAAGCTCGTTGAAGTCAAAATATTTGGTCCCCCAAAAAGTTTGGGCTGGCTATGCTACCGCCTGCGGGCCTGTTCTACTTCTAGAAATAACATTAACGTGAACAGTGTGTTAACATTCCGGAATATCTTAATTGCTAATACTAAAATAATTTAATGATAAATTCAAAATTGAGCAACATTTTCATTTCAGAAGTGTGTGTCAAACTAGTAGCTCTTCGCATTAATCTGAACACAAGAAGTAGCTCTCAGCTTCATAAAGGTTGGTGATCCCTGGTTTAGATGTTCATGTTAGCATTAGGTTAGGGTTACCATTATGTCAATGCTGGGGCTGAGGTCAAGGTTAGGGTCATACTCATAGGTGTTGGAAGGGGAGCAGGAGAAAGCCCCCCCTTGGATTTTTTAAATTTCAACAAAATAGGCTGTTTTTTAGTTTCCAGGGGAAAAACTAATTTAACTACTTTTGAACCCCCTACAAGAATTTTGAAAAATCCTCTAGTGGCGCCCCTGGAAATAATCCTCCCGATGCCCATGGTTAGGGTTAGCTTATAGGTTTATTAGGGTTTACCTATTTAGGCTTTTTCATTTTTTGTAGGTTTCTACCAAGCCTACTTTCTACCAAGCATTCTTGTCATGCGTTACTGTCACATTACAGGAGATGGTCTAATAAGCTTTCAAATAAAAAAATCCAGCGATGGTTCTGTAGCCACCACAGTGGACGTAAATGCTACCACCATTGACTACGCTATCTCAAAACGGCACCATTTGAGTGACAAACTCAACCCTTTATCAAAACTGCATCATTTGAGACAGTTCCGTAGCCACTTCCTACCTTCAAATTTAGCAAAAATGATGATTGTGTTCTAACATGATGAATCACAAAACCTAGGTAATCACGAAGGGTTGGCAAAAGGCCACCATATGAGATAAGTTATCAGCCCTTCCATTTTTAATTGAAGGTGTTTCACATGTGGTAAAACAATAGTAATAAAATGCATCAAATCAATGTCAGATAGTATCTGTAATTAAAAGCATGCCTATGTTGATGTACAGGGGGTAAAGTGAGCAACTGTGGAGGTATATAAAAGGTTAAGGTATAAGGGAAAAGAGGGTCATCAAAACAATATTACAGCATTACAGAAGAGTGACAACCATATAAAACAAAAATCAACAGGAATTTAATTTTGGCAAGACAAGAGATCTTTTGGGACCAATATTTTAAGTAAAGCTGATCCAGGGACATTTTTCTTATGTGTATGTTTGGTTCCCAGGCAGTAAGCTTTGCTTGTTGCACTACAACGGTATGCCACTCAAGAGGCACCTCCAAAATCTCTCATTCTCTAGAGTAAAGCATTATGGAAGAGTGTAAATTAAGAAATGGTTGAGACAAATTCCATCGTAAATTTTGTAAAACAAAGCTTACTGCTTAGGAAACAAACATTAAAACAAGTCTTTTATCAGATTTGCTGAGACTGGCTAAACAATGCACAAAATGTTCAAGTCAGACAATTTTACTTATGGGGTTGTGATAGTACAGTTTTAACTTTCTGAGTCATGAAAAAAACAACCTAATTAGTTACTCACCATAAAGATAAAGGTATTGTCTAAATGACTGTATCTGGTTTTTGCTTTTTTGAAAGACTAAAAAACCATATCAAGCTCAAGCTTAAACCTAACCTTATCCATAAACCCTAATCATAAAGCTATAAACCTTAACTCTAATCTAAAACCCTAACCCCTAATCTAAACCTGTGCCTGATTTTCTAAACTTTTTAATGGACTACATCAAAAGCACTTTGAAAAAGTATTCTAAAAACAAACACTCTGATCTTATTACATCAAAAGTGTCATCTTTCATAGCAAAGCCAAGGCAATCATGGTGAGAGCCGCACCAACAACCCTTCACACAACAGGAATAGATACTTCCCACTCAACCAGGTTCACTGCTCTTGGTAATGTCATGAACTCAGTTTTATGTGGCACAAAATTGAAAGTCAAAGCCAGATATAGTTTTTCAGAAACTATCCACCACGAAAACAAAGATATAAGAGTGCTTTATAATTAGCAAAGGTCATCTGAATATTTTCTTGTCTGTGTGTATATTCATATCTAAGCATAACACAAAGAGTGCTTTTTATTTCTGTAGGTCTGTGGGTTTATTTCACCAGGGTTTTTTAAGTTGTTTTAGGGACCTTATTCAGGTCCCTAGAATGGAAAATTGGGTCCCTAGAATCAGAGAAAATGATCATTGGGCCTCTAGAATTGGAGAAAATTGGGTCCCTAGAATCAGAGAAATTGGGTCCCTATAGGTCCATAACAGGTACCAAACATTTTCCTTTAAAAAAAACCTGATTTCACATTTACATAAAAGTTTAAACAAGGTTGTGACCATGGGAACAGAGGTTGTACTTTCTACTGTATCTACTATAGTTGGTACTATTTATGCATAACTAGTAAATGTTCTTTTTGTTATAGTCATTCATTGATTGCAACACCTTGAAAACCATATTGGACAACATGGCTGAAACTGTTCAACAGTAAATTTTAGGTCAATATTTTCGTGATGCTTTTCAGTACCAACAATTCTAATAGAATTAATCTTTTTTTGTAAGTATTCATGTATGACTGGCAAAAATTTATCACATGGTATTAAACAAATATATCGAACAATGTGCCACTTCTAAAATCATCATCAGCATAAAAAAAGTCAAAAACAAGATTTACGATGGTAGAATTGCAGCAAAATCAGCATGCTCAAGAAAATGTGGAAAACATGTTATGTACAAAAATGCTCAATACCTTCAAGGACCAACCACCTTGCAGAAATTCAAGGTTTATCATGTCGGATGGACAGGAAATGAAAATGGACATATTAGCTCTTCAATTGGTTGAAGTGCATCTAGGATTGTATAAAAGAATTTTGTCCGGATCATATTGCTTGGAGAAAGCTCCTTTCAAGTAGGGTAGGGGTTGGGAACCTTTTTGGCTAAGGGAGTCATGAAACCTACATAATTTTAATTGTACTGTAGTTTCGTGAGAGCCATATATTTTTCAACACATAATGCAATTAACTTACTGACGTGTGCAAATTTATAGGAAAATCAACAATTTTAAACAATGGTAAATGTCTGAATTTTTTCATAGTAACATGCTTCATACTGTTAATGAGACTTCCGGTGCTACATGGTGGTGCTGATGGCTTTGTAGGAAAATTACGGAAAAAGTTTCATCCGTAACAATCGTGAGAAAATATCAAGCAAACCAGATGCCGTCATCAAAAGAGCCACATCTGGCTCACGATCCATAGGTTCCTGATGCCTGAACTAGGGTCTTCAACTCATGGAAACAAAAAAGCTACCATGAATCAAAAGATAGCTTTTTGCTATGTTCCACTTCAAGTTGTTGGCTGTTGGTGCTGTTCTATTGATACAGTTAAGATCCATTCTCCACTTCCAATCATGGTGACTCCAGAGCACACTTTACTCTGTTGGCTTCACGGCATTGCATGAGTTGTGAAAGTACTTTGATTTAACATGTTAAACATGTAAATTATTGAGATAAATACCAAATTAAAGTGCACTGCAATTTAGCCACCTACTGAAAGACCCTATTGAAATTGAAGGCATTTTTTGATTAATACCTGCATGTGACAGTTAACAAATTTGACGCATGACATCAAAAAAATAGTATCATCTGCTTGCTATTTTTGGACTTAAATGTGAAAGGCAATACTTTCCTTAGAAAAATATCCGAATATGGGTAAATATTGCGAAAAACCTTCTGCAATCAAAAATGCTGAATCCCATCAGTGTTGAATGGCAGATAACTGGTTGCTCACTTGAAGCATTTGAAATAGATTTTCACAATCATGATTAATGTTTATTTGGTAAAAATTGTGTACGCTGGTAGACTCACATTCTCACCTGAATATATTCATATTGTATGGTAAAATGATCATTAAGTATCAAGTATGGTACACTGAGGTTGTCATTAATGTAGCTGAAGTGTGAACTGCATGGAGGTATAGTAAAACATTTAAAGAAAATATGAAGGCTTTTTGCCAAGGGTACTTGATTTTGCTTTCAAATGTCACTACCATTGTCATGATATCTAACGCAATAATCTGCAAATTGTGATTTTACTGGGTCTGCTGCCAAGACATCAAATATTGTGGTATACAAACTTGCTGTGATGATTCTATTGGGTAGAAGTAGAATAAATGCAGCTTTGCAATGTTTCTTAAAAAAATACTGCCTGCTGCATGCAGTAAGAAACTCTCACAAAACTTTGCTAGAACAATCCTTCCATCAAGACACATTAATTCTGATGCAAAAGGAGAATTGTATGATGTTATCATCGTTGGAGGAGGGATGGTTGGTGGAACAATGGCATGTGCTTTGGGTGAGAGTAGTAACATTTATTGGAGTAATATTTGCATCAGTAATTGAATAACTACATAATCATAAATATATAACCATATGCTATTACAAACTGGGTGACTTATCAGTTGTCAAAATACATTATGATTGAATGAATTACTTCTTGGTTTGCAGTCTTTGTTCCAGAAAAGGTCAAAAATGCATTTGCAACAGCAAAAAGTAAAAAATGCATTAATTTTTGTAGCAATTCAACATAATTTTTTGTGTATGATCTCTAGTGTTTTGCTTCAGATGATCTTGATCCTTCCTTTCAATAGTTTTATCATGTGTTATCATGCACAATCTTCATGAAGTTCGTGGTTGGCTTTTTGGAACCTGAAGCCACATTTATGATCATTATGCATTAAATATCAATCCCTACTGGCCGTTGAGTTATACATAATGGCAGTGACAATGAAAATATGTCAGTAATAACAGTTAATTACTATTAATCTTGGTCACTTGGTGCTCACATCCAGCAGATTAGCTTCAAAGTGCATGCTTGGAAGACAGCCTCTGGCAGTATTGTCTGAAAAAGTTAAAACGGCTACTTTTGTACTGAGATTGTATTATGGAAGATTAAGTGTTTCATTATTTATGCATAGAAGCTTGGTTGCAAAAATGTCAGTTATAATTCTGTCTAACTAACGTATATTAAAAACTTGTTTGTCTTTTTCTGTAACTGTGCTGGTGTTATGTGTGAGCATTTTCTTTTGGTAAGGTGGAAGCACATACATGGCCAACAAGAAGTTACTATTGCTGGATGCTGGTCAAAAACCTGATTTAAGTAAACTCACACAGCCACCTGTTGAATACAGTCCACGGGTATGTGCAGTGTCACCAGGAAATGTGGAACTTCTTGAAAACTTGAATGTTTGGCAACATGTACCTCGTTCAGCAGCTGTGAAAAGGATGCAGGTAATGGAAAATGTTTTGAAAAGACCTATTTTGTATTAATTTTGACATAAACGTTGCTTAGTGTCAGTGTCTTTGCAACATCAACTGGAAAGTCAGAAGAGAATAAATTGAATTAAGAACCAGGTTATATGCCATTCAGAGTGATAATGGTTTCACGCAATACTGCTCATCAAGCATATGATGTTTTATTTAAACTAAGTATAAGGAAAGACTTAACAAGTAAAATGATAATTAATCTATTTTCATTTTTGTTTAGGTATGGGATGCATGTTCTGACGCCTTAATTTCATTCGATCAAAACGGAATGGAAAAGGACTTGTGTTACATCATTGAGAATGATATGATTGTGTCAAGTCTAACGCAAGTGCTAGAAACAGAATACAAAGAAGCAGTTAACATCAAAAGAGACTGCAAAATAGTTGGATGTACCATCCCTAAAAACTACGCCAGGGAAGACAGCAGGAAACCCCTTCCATTGGCACAAATAACCCTGAACGATGGATCAGTCTTGCACACCAAGCTTTTAGTGAGTTGTGCTTTAAAAACTAAAAGTTTTTCAACTTGTTTTGTAGGGAGTAAGCTGGGGAGACGATAGCCAAGCAGTACAGTGTTGTATCTTCTGTATGGTAATGTTGGGTGATGGATCCTGGACAACCTGAGTGATTCGTTGTAGTGGATCCTCGAGCATAACATTCACCTCAACAATAATTCTAACAAAGTTGCACAGTTATATTCATCATGTAGCAAAAATGCTTTTCTGAGAACAATTAATCAAATAGTTACCTTGTAGAACAGGGGTCGGAAACCTACGGCACGCGTGCCACTTTTAACACGCCAAGCAATTTCTAATGGCACGCAGAAGATCTGTGTTTTACATACCGATTTTGGTATGATTCACACAGAGGTATGTTGACCTTGACTTGTATAAAAATACCCATGTTTTCGGTACACTGAATCATTTGAAACCTTTAAGTGGGAGCACAGTTAGCAAAAGGTTGCCGATCCCTGTTGTCGAACGACAGCAGTGCTGTAGTTATAAAGTTTCTCCTGTGTTACCAGTTTCGCAATGCTTTGTTGAGTGGTTACGAAATGCTTTGTGACGCCGTGTGTGTGCATTTTCTTTTTGAAAAAATGTTTGTGTCTAAAACAATTTACGGAAAAATCTCTTCTCATGCGTCTAAGACAAAACTACCAAAAACTTTACAGCCGCAAAATGCAAATCCCCATTCTACTCTGTTCTAGATTGCGGCTGACGGAGCGAACTCATCTATTGCCAGAAGCGTTGACCTTCCTAAAATGAATTGGGATTACGACCAGTCGGCCGTGATAGCCAATCTAATGCTGCAAGAGCCGTGCAGTAACATTGTCGCCTGGCAAAAGTTCCTTCCTACCGGTAAGTTTCGGTTTCTGGTGCACTACGGCGACTTCGTGCGTGCATACTAGAAGAGAGTCGTTAGTTGTGGCAGTTTGACTCAGAAAATTTGTATGTATACTAAATATAACGAAATATGAGAGACCGCCCTTCCGATGTGCGTTAACGCGAACCCTAGTTGCTAAAGCAGTGATTCTCAAACGGGTGCCACTTGGCTCAGCAAGGGAGGAATTTTTAATACTTGGGAGGAAATTCGTTACAGGGGGTAATTGGGGAGGAAAATATGTGGATTTATAAACCTCAAGGTTTTTATTTTTTTTATTAAGCGGGGTTGATTTAAAGGGGATGTCTGCAATGGACAAAGACAAGGGAAGGTGCTTTAACTGCTTTGACTGACGTTGTAAACAAGTCTGTTTGTTTCATAATCGTCTACTCTATTGTTTCTTAGTAGGTAGTGTGAACTTTTTGCAATTCTCTTTTTTCTGCAGATTCTTGGGGAGGAATTAACTTGGTTTGGGTTTGAATGGGGCAATAATTAAAAAATTAGAATTTGCGTTACCTGCATTCTTGCGATACCAACCGTTCGCCTCGATTTTGTCTTGCTTTTAGAATAATCGAAGTATGTCGCATTGACCCAAAATGATGACGTTTATGACGTACACGCAAACAATGAGTTCATCCGAGCGGAAGATTTGTTGGCAACGCTGTACTTGTTATATGAATGAAGCAACGAGTCAAAGTTTTTTCTAACTATTTCTTGGGATCAATAGTTTCAGGCTATTTCATTGATATATTTGTGTACTTAGTGAGTCTTGAATGAGCGCAATTTGTCATATCAAATTTTGTTTCATACTTAAGGTATCTGATTAAAAATATATATTTAACAAAGTACAACGTCTTAAAGCATTGGCGTCGAAAGTTTTTTTCCAGGGGGGGGGAATAGTATTCTCTTGAGAAGTTAATAGGAAAATATAAACTTTTAAAATCCAGGAGGACCTTTCCCCCCGTTACGACGCCCATGTTTATAAGTTACGAAAAAGTCACACGTAATGATTAGAAAATCTGTGACAAAATTACTTCAAATGATGGATGATTTTCGCGCTTGTGCGCCATCTACAGGGCCCATCGCTTTGCTTCCTCTGAACGACAGCGCGAGCTCCCTCGTGTGGAGCACGGCCCACGCGCATGCGCAGCAACTCCTCGACATGCCCGAAGAAGAGTTCGTATCGGAAATAAACAACGCATTTGTGAGTGTTTTTCGTTACCTTTTGCAGCATTTAAAAGCGACAGTGTGGAACGTGCCATGCTGTGAAAAAACACGTGTTAGGAGAGGGAGGATTTCCGTAGTGAACTGTAAAGGGTCAAATTCCGAAATCACTGCTGTCCTGTGTTATTTCAGCTCAGACACACGCGAGTACGAAGTCTGCAGCTCCCTCACAAAAATCACCCCTGATTAAGTCAGAAAGCGCAAAGATTCTTGAATTGGGAACATGGTTCTCCTCGCCACGACCACTAAACGTTCAAAGCATTTTAAAGCAAACGTCAAATGATCAAGTTTTCAAACTAAGTTTGTTTGGTGTTTGTCTACTTAAAAGTCCTGCATGTTTTCTGCCATGCTTATTGTCAAACTTCAAAGCTTTCCCTGAACGCTCGAACTGCACTAACAATAGAAGATTGTTATTATTGCTTGTCGGTTATCTGGCCCTTCAAATATACTTTCGTGTCAGATAAGTCTATTGAGCTGTATTTTAGTTCCTGTGCTATTTACAGGCGTGCGAAAAATCGGTTGAAGCTTATTTGCAAAAACGTGAATGTAATGCAACAATTTGTGCTGCGAATTGGTGAACTTAGAGATGGAAGTTGGAGATATCCGGTAGCAATGGGTTCATTCACTAAAAACTACGGATCGTTAACCCGCAACCCCCTCTCGCCAACGACCATGGACACTTAAGTTTTGACAAACATCAATGACGTAGCTGTATCAGCGCCATCGAAAAATCAACGTGGACACGCAGCAGTGCGTTGCGTCATCAACTCCTCCCATATCACTAACTGGCGTCGGATTTCAGCAGAACACAGGTTGCAAAACCCTATTTGTAGCTTGATAACTGACATTTGGCAAAAACCGTTCATGTGGGATGAAACGTCTCTTCTAATTATTATAGGCAGGCCATTGAAAAAAAGAACACTCGCGACATCTTTCTTCCGCTGCTAGCCCATAACATCCGTCACGTTAGTTTTAGCAGAGCTGCAGTCGTGTTTACCAAACCATGAGGTTTTACCATTGATGCTTTCATTGTGCAAAACCGACTAATTCGTGCACTGTGCCGTCGTAGCATGCAAAACAGACACAAAAGAAACGTGAACATGCTTTGCAGTGGAAAGAAACCAACCAGCCCGAAATGATCCGAAACGTCGAAAACTTCACGAAATCCTTACTGCAGCTGATTGACCCAAGTAAGTACTGTATCATATTTTTGCTGATAATCATCTTCTTTGTGGCAAATCATTATTTTCGGTAGTTTTTATAGCTACAACCAACCATATTCTTAGTACCTGAAATGAAGGAGGGTTTGCGATTCTCAAAATAAAGCTTAATTTGAATTGTCACCCTCGATTTTCGTCAAGAACCCCCACTGCATATCATTGTAAGTTGGAACTACAGCAGCCTATTTGCGTTCCTTTAGACGCTGTCCGCCGAACTCCTCATGAATCGTATCAAACTTTACTGTTACCATTTCGGACGCCACTACTACCGACAAATTCTTATTTGAAGGCCAGAGCGACCCGGTTTTGCAGTATCCCGCAAGTGTGGCCAAGGTCCAGGGCCAGCGCTACAAGTTCCCGCTCGGCTGCTGTCACGCTTACGAGTACGTGAAGCCCCGGGTCGCTTTCATCGGAGACGCTATCCACAGGTGAGCGGCGTGAAGTGCGGTGTTAGTAGAGGTAACTTATTCAATTGGTCAATTCGACAGGTAAAAATGTGGGCGGGAAAGATGTTGAGCGAAGCAGCCGTTTGTGTGCGACAACAACTGCTCCATGAACATCGACACATGAGTAAATCTGAACCGTCGCCAGGAAGTCTTCAATAGAGGGGGGCTTGATATTCTGAAAATTTGATAAAAACTCCACTGATTTATAGTGTTTCAAATTGCAATTCGGGGGGGCTAAGCCAACAAAAGCCCCTCGTGGCGACGGGACTGGAATAAATGTATTTTTACGCTTATTCAGTTGAGAATTTCGCCCCTGCTTGCTTGATGCGATGGGTAGATGTTCGAATTGAAATTAAAGCATATAAACAACGTTAAAGTCATCTGATGCGCCAGATGTTCGTACGTGACATTGTGTCTATCGTTTGCAGAATCCATCCTCTGGCTGGACAAGGCGTCAATCTCGGCTTCCGTGACGTTTCATGTTTGACCAAAATTCTCGAAAACAGTGTGTATGAAGGCAAAGACCTCGGTAATAAATAGAATGGAATGAATTTGACCGACCGTTTCATAAAGTCAAGGCCGGAAAAGTTAACAGAGTTTTTATTTTATTAAAGGCGACATGTCGACTTTGCTCAAGTACGAGTCGGAGCGCCAGGTTCAAAACTTCCCCTTCGTCGCCGCCACCGACCTTTTCAAGCGTCTTTTCTCAACCGACACGTCACCGCTCGTTGCGCTGAGATCGATGGGCCTGATGGCTTGCAACCACAGTTCTACGATCAAGGTAATAAAAAGAAACCGTGCGCGAACGCTAGGGTTGCGCAGGATGACGTCATCTTGGAAGTAACTCCAACCGTGCTGCTCTTTTTCAGGACGCTTTTATGACCGAAGCAATGCGATGAACAAACGACCGAAGAAAAAGTGACGCAAGAAGAGAGAAGTTCCGCTGCTCGTCTTCAACTGGGCTGGTCACGTGATCGGGCGAACGGGAACAATTTAAACAAAAGCTTTTCAACGTTGACTTGCATCATGAGCAGGAGGATTTGGCGATTTAGTCTTTTCCACTCCCTGTAAAAAGGATTTAAGAGACGATTTACGTCGCAGTGGCGAAGCGGCAGCGTACCCACTAAGATTATATAACAGTGGCAATTGGAATTGTTCGGTAGCACACGCGAGGAGATTTGTCTGACCATAACTCTGATCAGTGTTACTATGAACTGCTTTTCATTGTGGGTTTATTTTAGAGCATTGCATATCAGAAAAATCCGTTCATGAAAGCCACTAGATGATTCCTGAATTATAACTTATTATTTTGCACCTTGAGTTGACTGTGAGTATCGGTGTCGGTCAAGCTCTACGTTATGCGGGCACTGAAATACAATGTGTTGGCTTGTGAGGACGGTACTTACCACTGCTCAGCAGTTCATTGAGAGGCGGACCCTGAGGTTGTGTCGTAGTCAGGGGGAAACGTGCTGCGCAACGTGACTCTATGCCAAGCGAAATTCTGCTTTAACGCAATGTGCGCCGAGTAATATTCTACCTATCAAATACGCTGAAAAAACTGATTATTAGGGTTTAGGTAAGTGTGAGGTCTAAGACAGTGGTTCCCAACCGGGGAGGAATTTCCACTTTATAGTGAAGTTACCAAATCATTGTGTTTTAATTAAATTTACATTGGCTCTTTCAATGAGTTCCATCACTTTATATTTGTCAGTTATTCAATGGACTAGCACACGTATATGTTGACAAGCTTTAGTGCTATTATTTGGCAACAAACTTTTTTCGTTCCACTTTTATTAATCAGGTTTTTGTCACCAATAAAGACCATTGTTCCAATTGTAGTTATTACTAGCCTGCAAACCCGAACATAAGCTAAACCATGACAGATAAGAGGCAGGTGAGAA
>Ga0210059_1012056_pt1 | contig 13135 bp, 7 predicted proteins | sample Ectturendosymbi2_FD_188042 | JGI IMG/M metagenome (GOLD analysis project Ga0210059, IMG submission 188042) | Ecteinascidia turbinata endosymbiont from Florida, USA - Sample 2 (SPAdes) (version 2) | ecosystem: Host-associated > Tunicates > Ascidians > Unclassified | place: Key West, Florida...
TACTTCCACTCGTTTTAACTTTTAATTTACTTGGACTGAAGATGCCGTATGGCGAAATCGATTTCCATTAAATAACATCAATGCGTGCTGATTTTTGTTACTGGTGCAGTGTGCACAGACAGTGCTTAAGTAAGAGATAGCTATATATGTGCAGAGATAGCAGTTTTTGTGCTAAATCTGTCAGATATAATATTTTAACAAATGGCGCCCCACAGCAACCCGCGCTGCGTGGAGCTGTGTAAACTGCAAAGTGTATGCATTCATGTTTATCTGGAATTAGGCGAGCCGCTCTGCGATGCAGCCGACTGTGCCGTGAAATTATATGTGCACCATGCTGTTCTCAAATGCGAGAACTGCACAGATATTAATGTTAACGGGACTTGTCATGCCGACTAAACAGTCCCCTTAGTTACGCCCCTGAATGTTTGTATGCAGGCTCGATGTTGGCCTGCTGAATTTCAAGTAATTTAACCCCGACTTCCATCTCTGCCGGAACTAAACCATATGACATGTAGCGGTGTAAGATTGTCTCGTTAAAAAACTTTCGATATTGTAGAGCGTGTGAGGGCTCGCGACCCCCTGGAAATGTCTTGACTCCCCTCTGATAGGAACCACTGGTCCATGCTAACACTCGCCAAAGTATTGATACGTTCGAGAAACACATTCGAAACGAGATCAAAAGAATTCCCCATCAGATGTTGCAGCGGTTCATTACAAACTTTAATGTGCGATTAGTTACAGTGATTCAGCAACAAGAAGTTGGGATCGAGCCGATTATAAACTACTGAGCTGCGCTCACAAAATGGTGGAGTGCGAGGTAATAACTGACACTACACAAATCTTACATGTCTGCCAGACAAGTCTATGGAAAAGTGCAAAGTGTTCCTATCAATACAAAATGCAACTTCACCAAAAGTGGATACATGCTTTTGGACCACATCATATTTGCCTGCTCTGACACACTCGCATCAAGCCGACGACGTAGCGAAAGGCATTATTGTCGACTACACCAAGTCAAAAGCAAATCATCAGTGGTTTGTGAGGCCCTTTGTTTGAGCTCTCACCAACATTTACCTCGCAACTGCACATTAGTTTCTCACACAGCTGTCAACTGAAATCTGTCGACTGACATAAAAAAAACTGTGTAGATCGCTTGCTGCCATACGATCTGCTTAGTTACTTCGCAGCCTATGCGCTTTGATGAAAACCAGGAGAATATCTGGTAGCCTTCGGGATTTTCTTCAGACGAACGACTCATCAGGCGGACCTTTTCAAAGGCAACGCGCGGTATTCTGTGCAACGCGGTCACGCAGCCTGTGCAAATAACCACGTCAAACCTTAGTCGCTGATGCACTAACCACTTTTTGTGATCTTGTGTCTGTGATATGGACCATGAGTCCGCAATAAAATATTATTATATGATGTACGCATGAGTTGCTACCTGGAATGACTGTGTCTAAATTTTAGGTTTCTCTCTCACACAAATACTTTTAAGTAACCTGTTAGTGTTAACCTTTGGTGGTACAAAAAACAATCAGTACAAAAACTGACCATTATTTTATCTGTTAATTTTTTTATGACAAAAAAAGAAAGATTCTATGCAATCACAGTTGTACCGGAGTGCATACTTTGGTTTACGGGATGAAAACAGCTTTTGCCCAAATTTTACTTCCTTTTCCTAAATGACATAGATTAACAGCAAGTCTTAGTGCTATAGACTAAAATTATAAAAAAAATCAAGAGTTTTTATTGCCAAATATTGTTACCCCAAACGTGACACTAGCTGTTCTAATTTACCCAGATGTGTCTAATTTTTCCAAATTTGAACGAAGCTGTTCCAATTCGCCCAGAGTTCAATGAAGCTGTCCTGATTTACGCAAATTTGAAAGAAGCTATTTTAATTTGGCCACATTTGATTGAAGCTTTTACAATTTATCCAAATGTTTGGAATATTACCCAATGTGAAAAAGTTATATTTTTGTATTATGATGTAATAACTCGTTAATTTTCGAGCTTCAAAGATGGGATCCCATCCCGTGCATCTCCATGTCGTACGCGTATGTATACAATCAAGCCTTGTTTTTGGTAGAAGTGAACTTTGTTTCCCTATTTGTGGAATGTAATTTTTTTTATAGCTTTATAACAATATAATCATCGAACCTGTATGGCGAAAAATCGATTTGAATTTGTAAACGTTAAATACAGCAACGACAAAAACATACATCGAATGACATTCACTCAAACTTCTACGACATTTATGTTTCTTGAACATTTAAAACAAATTGCTGTAGAACAAAAACACCTCATTCGTTAACGATAGAATTTATTCAAAAGTATGCAGCAAGCAAAGTAACCAAGTTGGTATAAAATAATGCTTATCTGGGTCTTGCTTGTTCAAGTCAAAATCATTGGCACAGTCCATAAGTGACGTCACCAGAACCGTCGCCAGAGTTTTCAATAAGGGCTTTGCGTTTCTGCGAAGGGGTTTTGGGTTTGTGCGGGGGGGCTTGACACTCTAAAAAGTGACAAAAACTCAACTGATTTATAGTGTTTCATGTTTCAATTAGGGGGGCTTGGAGTTTTGTTTGGGGGGGCTAAGCCCCAAAAGCCCCCCTGTGGCGACGGGACTGGACGTCACGCTATGTTTTAGTAGAAAACCATGTTTAGGCTTCTGCCGTACTTCTCAACCAATTTGTAATTTCATGGAAAATGTTAATTTTCTTCACCTCCAACTGGATATCTTTTCGTCCAAACATCCAAACACTTTCAACAGATATTACCAAAGGCGGCCTTACAGTAAAAACTTCAGACATTTAGTCGATATTTGGTAAAAAGTTCATAATTTCTGAAGCAACTGGTTTGATAACTTTCACCCCGTGATCTTTCAGCGCAGTTGAACATACCATTACCGTGATTGACATCATAAAATTTTGGGTTGAACGCGCAAATAAATAATAAACACTTTCCATTCTCTGCTAAGTGTTTTTGCAAGCAAAGACAGTGAAGCATGCACAGTGCTAATCCTTATCATAAAATTACTTCTTAAATGTATAAAAATGGCTTACCATACACAGTAGTCCCCGCTTATTAAGCCCACCTCGGGACCGGACGATTTTGGGCTTGTTAAGCGGGTGGGCGTATTAACCAAGGACCAAATTTTCGCCACTTTCATGCGCATAAATGAATATGACCGACTGTACTATTTGCTGAAAGTTGCTAATTCCATCAACACGGTGTAACAACAGTTACAGGTAATGAGCAATTTTCATTGTTAAAACGGTAAAACAATATTCATTTCATCTGCACGTCTCTTCGCCATTTTGAAAATAAATTCTACAGAGCACCAGTTATCTTGCCTATCGATTATCATACAGTTAAATGATCTGTGACGAAACTAATTGAATTGAGAACTAGGTCAGCAGCGTAACTAAGTGTGAAACCGTCGAAAGTAAAACAAAGAAGCGTGAGTTGCGACGTTTTTTCACCCAAATTTAAGCAAATGTGTTCGAAAACTGGGCTTATTAAGCGGGTTGTGGGCTTACAAAGTGTTTTTTTTATTACAGAAATAAATGGAGTAATTCTGGACCAAACAATTTTGCGCTTAATTAGCAGGAGGGCTCATTTAACCATGGGTTTAATAAGCGGGACTACCGTATTTTGAGTTTGTGAAAGTTTTGATAACTGCAGACATTTTCGGAAAACTAAAATTTGTATAGTTTTCATTCATCCTGTTTGGAAAACATTTTTGAATTTACGGTGCGCAGATTTCGTGTCTCGGAGAAACAACTTCGTGTAAGAATGACAGCAAAGACAAAAAGCAGAAACATAAAAATATAAGTGTTCGGGAGACATTACAGTAATTATCATATTATTGGGTGGTTTGTGAAAGATGTGCTCGACGTATCCAAGAAGAAACAGGTAAGATGTTCGGCAAGTTTTGAACAGGTTACTGCGCCATAACATCACGTGAACCTTTTCTGCAACACGTGCTTAGTAATAGCGACAGTGAATCTGCGCCTTGCACTCACATGGCCTCAGTTCAGTATAACAAAGTAGGGCGACAAATTTGCATTTTCTTTTCTGATGTGGCCAGCATTTCAAAAAGCAAGGTTAATGACACCTAGACTGTGTATCAGGCACCAGCTTTTCTTAAAAGTCTTTTGATGTTTAAATTGTACCTGAGACAGGCAAACGTATGAGAACCTCGTGGATGAATATTTCGGTCAGGTGGAGGTTTATTTTTCAAACTCTTCCAGTACATCGCCATTTTTTCAACAACCGCCTCACCATCAGACCACGGATAAAAAACTAAGGGATGACCTTTATTTATGACTGGGTATATGTTGGCATCACCTTGGTTCAGCTTTTCTCTCAGAATCCCATAAATCATGACATCATCCAACGGAAAATCTTCGTAGTGAGTTACTTGAGAAATTGCATAAAGATCTGTGACCATTTTATAAGTTAAAACAACCATAACGCCCCGGCAAAAGGGAGGCAAAATGTCCGAAGTGTATTGAGACCGTTGCAAGCTCAGTTTACCGTTTCCTCGTATCACGCCACTGCACTTCTCGTACATGAACCCGCAATACATAACCTGTTTTTCCGAGCTTCCAATTGGTATTGTTGTTACTAAGAAATTTAGCGTGTTGCGGACATTTATGACGCAGTCATCGTCAGAAAACACGTAAAAGTCACTCTTCCTTTGAAATTGGGTTGAAATCCACTTGAAAGCTGATAGCGTTTTAAAAGTTAGATTATGGAAAGTGTCGCTCAAGTTGGTTTGCAGAATATCACCAAAGCAGTTGCTTTCCACTTTTACCAGATTTTGAACATGATCATCAGGAGTGGCTCCGATTAGAAAGATAACGGTCAAATATTTGTCTCCGATTTTTTTCACGCTTGCCCATGTGCGCCTGATCATTTTTCTTCTCATGAAGTTATCCGGGGAAGATTTAACGAAATAAGTAATGAAGTTTTTATCCTGAAAAACATTATGTTTTGAGTCACATCGCCACTTCTGCAGAATTTCACAAAACGACGCTTAAACAAGCTATAATCAAAGAAAAGGTCACCGCCAGTTTATACAAAGAGCATCCGATTTACAAGCAGCACTGAAATTAAATTATACATTGACATCATGTTTCTATTTTCCAAAACGGAAGGCTATTCTAAACGTGTCTAACGAACAGTAACTTAATATCATCAAAATTCAAATGGCAAATTGGGTTAGCTTTGAAATAGTTTAGCCATTCTTTTCCTGCAATGCAATTAAAATTCGTTGCGACCCTGCGATTGTTCCCACAATGCAATTGCAACTATATACCCACTAGTGAGGGGCTCAGATAGAGATAAGTGGTTATGCCTCTGAGTCTTAGGGGTGACAAACTGCAAAATTAAAAGCAACAATTATGTTACTACGAGATTTGAGGATGTTCGCAGCCACAGGAGAGCAAAAGCACAGGAAAAATTGAAAGAAATCGTTATCGTGGAATGAAATTTTACGTGAAGGTATACGCTTTGGCAACATTTTAGGCAATTTCAAGGAAAAAGCATCAGTTCTCCTCAGTTGTAACAAACCGCAGTTTTTCGGTTATTCACAGCAACTCAGCCAAAGGACATGGTTTCACCTGTCCTGGGCTCATTTAGGGACGTCAAATTTCAACTTTGTCCCAGACGCCACAAATCTCTGAGTGCCCATGTCCTTCACTCGTAATCAAATCAAACGCTCTTGTCTGCTCAGAACGATTTTATCATTATTATACAAAAGGTCATTTTAAAGGTTCTTGCGAATCGCTAGTCATCAAAAAACAGTGGATAACTCTAACATCTTGGCCTTCCAAACAGCTCTTGCAAAGCATGCAAGAGCATTCCGATGAAGGCATGTGTTTTAATGATTGTAGACGAACGTCATTTCGCACTTGTTTTCTGCAAAAGTATCATAATAAAAGTTTGTTTGAAAACGACTATTGCTGGTTTACCTCTCTTTTTAGCCAAACTAAACAGATTTGAATTGGTAATTATTTGTGATTGTGATGAATGTAATAACTACATATTTGCATTTAACTTTACATATGATTATACTTGAGGAATTTTCTTTTTGTATAATTGCAATTTGTTTACGTCATGGATATGACGCTAAACTGCAACCGAAAATAAGGCTGCAATTCGGGAATTCTGAAATTTTTCGGGAATCGGAATACCTTTTCAGCCATCATTATTGCCACATCAACTGTGGCCTAGAGTGGTGACGCCCAACAGGACTCTTATAGCTATGCACCATATGGATTGAATATAAGTACTGTAATTGCCTCACTGCTGTGCTGTACGCTTGGATCAGGTTGGACAGCTATGTGGTGTGCTAAGGCAGAGGAAATTTTTCCGCTTTTATCCAAAATTTGCCACTGCGCTCGCGCTTTTACGTGTTTAGCTTTGATGAAGTTTTTACATTTTACAGGTAGTGTTTTGTTAAGGTTTGGGAACTAGTTTTAGGCCTACTGGTATGGGATATTCACATGCAAAACTTCACCTTAAAAAGCAACTAATTTATCATTCGATGGCTACAAAATTTTTTAAGAGTAGCGGAGTGAGTCCATACGTTTCCAAACTTCATGTTTTGATGAGCGAAACATTAATATTACAATATATTTAAATAACTTTATAATTTATAACATAATTTTTCATTTGTAATTACGGTTTGTGAGCTGCACTTACAAAGACCTCTGTAAATGCAGTGGTCAAAACTAGACCTGTTTTCCAACGAGCACTCACCAAGCTGTTTGTCACGGCCCATGGTCTCAAAACATAAGTTACTAATAACGGTTTGGGTGGGTAAACGTTCTCTTGGAAAGCTTGGGGAAGAACAAAATCCGATGAATGACTTAGAGCAAGATTCCTGAAACTGAAATGAATGACGTTCAGAATAGGGTTAGTTCGGATATCAACAATTTTTACAATCCGGATAACGGATATATCGGTATATTTGTATTTTAGCTACCGGTTAACCGCATAATTCCCGCTAATACCTGCAGTCAGATAGTTGATTTGACGAGATTGCAACAAATCATGACACAGTTTTATTGTAAATATGCACACATCCAATGTGCGAGCGTATGTGAAGAAAATGATGAACTTTTAACCTTTACTGATTCTGCAACGCATTTCGTACGAAGCGCAACCGGTGGCACAGTAAGGGGGGGGGCTCCGGGCGCCACCTCCTCCAAGGTGGCAAGCTGTTGATTAAAAATACATTTTTAAAGTAGTTCGAACTCTTCCTGTTTTTGTGCTTAGAAGCCCTACAAAACTTGGAAATGTGCTTGTGGAGTGAACAAATTAATAAAATGTTCTCGCAAAAGCCGAGTCAAATCCAGGGTATGCTAAACTTCCCTGTGTTTGTTTTGAACCAAGGCTTTTTCAAATTACGTGGATGGTAATTGCCCCATTATCCTTGTATCTTTCTCCCCGTCCTCAGCCAAAGCCGTTTCCCCTCCTCATCAGGTAAAAGTACTTTGAACAAAAGATAGAGATGACATTCGACCGTAGGCTAGAAAATATCGCTTGTCTAGTAGTTCGAGGTTATAACTGCCCCCTCTCCAGTCAAAATCTGATAAACAAGCCCTGCTTAAAATCACTATAATAGTCAAAGGTATCTTAATCCTTCTCCTATCGTTCGATCTTTAGTAACGGCCCAACGGCACATCACCTGACACCAGGGCTGTATAGAACCGGAGCGCGGAGCAGGACTGATTTTGGATGGCTGGAGCCGAAGCCAGAGACAAAAAATTTTGAATGGTGAAGCCGGAGCCTGAAATTTTAGTTCCCGTTCAACAGACATAGTTTGTGGAGAAAGCCAGTTGTGCAAATAATACAATGGTTTTTAATTTTTAATGGACCAAATGGTTCTGGAGCCGGAGCCAAAAACTTTTAGAGGTTTGAGCCGGAGCCTGTACTTTAATATTTTCAAGTTTTGGTATATTTATATTTTTAATATTCTAACTAACCGGTACTTTATTTCATCAAAATGATGATATATTACATGTTTCTGGTGTTTTATATTACCATGTTTTCTTTTCAACAGAGTTTTGGTATATTTCCTATAGCACTTTCGTTTTTATATTACACTATTTTGATAATATTTTATACTCATTTATTTTGTGTTACACTTTAATTATACTACTTAATTTTTATGGTAATTATTGTATGTATATAATTCGATTTTAAATCTGAAATAAATTTTATTAAAATCAATATACGAAATTAAAAATAGATATATAGAAGAAAGTATGAACATTTTTATCAGAAGCTCTCGCGACCCCTAGAAAAAAGGAAAATGAGCCTCAAGGGGGACCGACCCCCAGGTTGAAAACCACTGGTCTAATGCGTATCATGTTCTTACGTATGTTTGGTTCCAAAGCTAAAGCATAAAGCCACACTAATTCAAACAAAGCATTCATTTGCTGTTGAACATATACCGTAAAATTATAAAAAGTTACACCACGTTAAATTAGAACATACCTTATGATCACAAAACAAAACAGCAACACACTTGCAGCTGTGCTGAGAAGACACTTTGTCACTGATGCCAAACGGAATCTAACCATTTTACTCATGCAGTACCACCAAAACAATGTCTTCTTTGTTCATTCTCACCTACACCTGCAGTCAACAAACTTCAATCGGTATGCGTTCGTACATATGAAAATGATTAATGAATCTAACTACAGTAGGCCTATAAAATATATAAAGTTGGTGGCAAAAGTTTGAGACTATTTGCAAGTAAACATGAATATTTTGTTCTGTACTTTGCAAGTTGCATAACAGTTAACGCTAGCGTCACAGGCGACCCCATTTGTATGGTTTGATGTAAGTATATTTTCAAACAACATACGATATGAATGAATGCAATAAACCAGGGGTGTCAAACATACGGCCCGCGAGCCAAATCCGGCCCATTGCGTGGTTGAATCTGCCCCGCGGGATGATTTTGTAAAGCAAAAACTTTGCTGCAGAAGTTTCTCCAGTTATACTTCAATAACGGGTGGCTAAATTTCAATTACTTGAACCTCAACGTAATTGCTTATATTTTATTGTTTTTCTCTATTTTTCTCACGTGAAAATGTCCTGTTTTCTGCATATTTCCTTTTGCATGTTCACACCGGTGTGATCTTTCAAACAGGTATGAAAATGCAAAAGTTCAAGTGCTGTTGATAAAGTTTAACACTAGAACTCCGGGAAAAAAACACTTTGAGCTCCAGCGATGTCGATTTCGAAACCTTGGGAGTTCTAAGTACAACTCTAATTGAAATTTGCTACGTAAAGTTTAAGATGGCTCAGCCAAGGTGCTGTGCTAAAGCGTTTTTTTTATTTACGTGAGGAAATTGTAAACTTTATGACGAAAAGGGACAATTTAGAATTTCAATTCCCAGACTGGATGCAAGACCTTGTCTTTATGGTGGATATTACACAGCACTTGATTAATCTGAACAAAATGTTGCAAGGCCCCAAGACTTGTCCACAAAGTATTAAGACACAATACCATACGTGCATTCAAGTTCAAGTTTTCCTTGTGGGCATGGGTAGCGGAAACTTTTTCAAAGTGGGGGGACACAAGTGCACATCAAAAAAACTATACAAAATTTTTTGTGATTTGAATTGGCAACTGTGACGTCACAAACATTGAAATATGACGTCATTACCTATACACCACACGAAGGTCTAAATTACACTATTTTAGACAAAATTAAACCACTATGAAAACATGTTGGTGAACCACCTGAAATTCAAATAGGTTGTTGCAGGGGCGACCCAGGTCAACAGCGTCACTCGGGCTTATCATACGATTTATTCTGACTGAACAAAACCGTTCGACGCTTGCGTCACTGAAATTTCCATTTGCTTTCATTCTGGCTGGCATTAATATTGCTCTGTGACATTAGTTACATAACAATAAATGAGAAGTTATCATGACAACTTCTCTATTGTTGAGTAACGTACGTCACAGAGCAATGACAATGCCAGTAAGTACTCTGCGTAAGGAACTGTCCATTGGATTGGACTCCAAATCCAATGTTCTATGCAAATATATTGCTTCAAAAAACGCTCAGTCCAATATGAATCATGCTTTAAAAAATACTTAAGTGCGTAGAGCAGCGGGACTCCAATGGATAAGCCCGAGTAAAGCGCGAGCGAATGAAGCTGAGAAAATGCTTGCTGCGAACGATATTGTTTTATTCATGTTACTTGCAACATAACGCAAAAGGCCAGACGTGGAACAAAAATATATGAACAGTGACAAGGCCCAATGAAAAGAGCCGAATTAACAACTTAGTGAAGTGGGACCGTGGAGAGCGGCACAAACATACAAAGCAAGCAAGCTTGCTTGCGTTCTCCGCTATAAACCGTAATTGAAGACTCGGGCTAAGGCTGAGGAGCCCGTGTGCCGGAGTCGCCACTGGGCTGTTGAAAACAACAACAGCACAGCTTAAAAACAGGCAAAAACGACACAGCATTGATACCTGTCTTAAAACACATTCAAAATTTTCTTCATCTTGAACACAGAAAGTAACATGACTGAATACTCATTCGACAACTGCATTAGATACCGGAATGCAAAGACAAAACAAAACATATGCAGCAACTAGCAAGTTGTCTGTAAGGATTAAGGATGCCAATTGCGTTGCCAATGCAAAAACAAAAATACATTTGAAATTGGTCTGTCAAACATTTCATTTTGCGTATGAAATTCAGCAAAATTTTATTATTTAGAATGGTGTTAAAACGCTTGAAATTACACCAAGTTTTTAATGGTGTGGAACCAACTTTTCCTACACGCAAACATGGGTGTTGGAATGTGGCAGAAATTTGAAAACTTTGAAAAAATTTGTAAAATTTGAAAAAAATATTTGTAAATTTGAAAAAAACTTTGAAAAAAAATTTTCTTCGTTTCTTGTGGTAAAAAACGAATTTCACCACTTTTGGCTCCCCCTATAAAACTGTTGGAAAAATCCACCAGTGCCCCATCTGGATAAAATCCTTCCGACGCCCATGCACGTAAGCATATAAAGTTACACCATTTTTGTAAAAATTGTGTTGTCTTACGCCATCTATCTACACTGTTCAACAACACCTATCTGGTAAGCAAGCCGTAGCAGGGTGACAGACTATGCACGGTGTATTCTGCCAAACAATTACAAAATTCTGTCAAATTCACGGCCAAATTACAAATAATAATATATTACAAATAATATTGACAAAATACTGCCAAATTCTGCAACATTTTTATCGTTGAACGATTTACTTTTACAATATACCCAAGACTAATTGTACTACTTAAACTTATTTAGGTAAAATTCGAAATTTGAAAGTGGGGGGCCTAGGCCCATGCGGCTTCCCCGGTTCCGTCACCTATGCTTGTGGGAGACGCAACTTTCCGGTGATGACACTGCTCATTTCCTTTGTCTAAAAAGTGTGCATCCCCGGGATTAAACAGTGTCTTCAATCAATACAAGGATAACAAAGTTGTTGCGGGGGTTCAAGCAACGGTTTCAGATTTTTGGCCAACTTGAGACGGACTTCCAAGTCTTTTGCTCGCCATTCACACTAAACCCCTCTGATGTGTCCGTTGACTTACAACTTGAAATAATTGACTTGCAGTGTTATTCAGATCTGAAGACCAAGTTTTCCTATGCGAGCTTGGACACATTCTATCAGTATCTTTTTCCAGGCTGCCCCAAAGTGACATCCCTAGCTGCAAAAGTTTTGTGGATGTTTGGGACGACATAGCTTTGTGAACAAGTGTTCTTTGTGATGAAAATCAATAAAACAAAGCTGCGCTCAAGGCTCACACATGCTCACTCTTATGAAAGTGGTTGCTACACAAGATTTGTCACCTGATACTCATACACTAGTGAAGGCTAAAAGGTGCCAAGTTTCAGGCGTAGGCCTGAATCGCTAACATATTTAATGTGAACTGCTTCTTTGCGCCCTGAAATATAGTTCTGCAGCAGTGAGTAGTTACTGTGGAAATATTCCAAGACAGTGAATGCTTGAACAGTGATTAAATGTAATGTTAGTCAGTAGTTCCAATAAAAACACGTTTCGTTTGATGTAACGAGGGATATCTAGAAACTCCAAGGATATCTAGGAGTTTCTAGGTATCCCTGAATGGAACAATATTGTTTGTACATTGTCACAAGCTGTATGTTTTGCGTAAAAATGTATGCATTTCCAAGGTAGAAGAAAAATTCAACTTTCCACTAGTTTGCACAATGTGGTGCCAGTTCCGGTGGTCTGGATACTGCATTTAGCTGCAGATGAGCAGAGGTGTTCGAAACGGAAATTTGACAGAAACCGGTTCGGTTTTTCCGAAATATTTCGTTTCGGTTGACTTTTTAGTCATTGTTTTCGTTTCGGTTGGTTTCAATGTCATTAATGATAAATCTTGTTAGTATATCGTAAAATTGAACAGACTTTTCTCAAGAAACGTCATGCTGTTGCAGAGTTTCGTGAAGGTTGCTATTAAATGTGCTAATAATCATTTTCAGATAAGCTTGAAATTTTCGCATTAAAGTTATAAAAACAGTTGGAAGCTGTCATTACTTATAGCAAGAGTGTTATGCAATGATTTCATTGGGTCGGCCCGCTTGAGATTAAATATGGCTGAAGTGGCCCCGGAACTGAAACGAGTTTGACACCCCTGCATTAGGGTGAAAGATTGATGGAAGGAACTTAAAAATTATTAATCTAACTTATTTTCGTCCTAAAATGAGAGGAAATGTGGAAAACAAAAACAACAACCCAATCAACATCAGATTTGTCGGCAAAACATCAGACATCATAAATTTATCTGAGAACATCACATCTGATGTCATGTTAATATATCAGAAGTGGCAAGTTAGCAACACTAGTATCAATGATCCCGAACTTCTGGTGCAGTCTCGAGGTAGCCGCAGCCGAACTGCACCTTTGTTTCGTCACAAAGGCGCAGACGGGGGGGCTGAAGGGGCTCAAGCCCCCCTTAGCGATCAGAATATTGATGTTTATTTTCTTAGTTTTTCACCAACATTGTACTGTAAGTCGAGATCGGGTGCATTGCAAAATGTTCTTTGGCAGTACCACAGGCGTAGCAACACATTCG
>Ga0210059_1012058_pt1 | contig 13134 bp, 9 predicted proteins | sample Ectturendosymbi2_FD_188042 | JGI IMG/M metagenome (GOLD analysis project Ga0210059, IMG submission 188042) | Ecteinascidia turbinata endosymbiont from Florida, USA - Sample 2 (SPAdes) (version 2) | ecosystem: Host-associated > Tunicates > Ascidians > Unclassified | place: Key West, Florida...
TGGTGACGTAGCTGATGAAAACGTTCGGTTGTCCAAACGCGAAAAGCTCGGGCCTGAGGGCGGAAACGAGTACACAAATTGCACATAGCAAGATAGGATAAACGTATGGTCCAAACATAGGTGAGGAATGTCAGAAGGGTCAAAATGAAGTTGAGGAATGGGTCGGTAACAGTCAGAAGTAGACGAAGGAAACTGTGGGAAAAAAAATTTCCAATCCTCTGTGTGATGACGTTGAAATTCGCTGACATTAAGGAGTTGTTGAGAGACAGATTGTCCTCGTCCTGCAAAAACAGCCGAAGTTGCTGCTGCAGACGTGAAGCTTGCGCTACTTGTTCGAGGACGGAAAAGTAGGATCGCTGCTGAGAAGAAGCTTCAGAGTACAAAGCTGTGCTAGCGACGGAGTCAAAACGGTGAGTCGACACGTTGGTCATTGGTAATGACATCGAAAGTTGTCGCATAGGCTCAGATCTGAATTGCAGCGTCAAATGGACGTAAGTGTAAATTCTACCTCGAATGTTGAAGCGCTGAACTCGATGCATTTGGTATCCCTCAAGAGGAGGCGGGACATGAAGGACGATGTTGCCCGAGTACAGCTGGACAAGCACATTGCTCTGGAGACTGATCGATCAGTGACCATTCCAACCACTCGTGGACAAACGTGACAAGGTCGTGATTCCTGATCAGGACTGACCCACCTAGTGAAAGGTTGTGAATCACTAGCTTGTCTACAGATGTGCGGTGGGTCTCGTTTGTGACGATGATGAAAGCCGTGTTCTTATCAGCTAGTATCTGCTCAATGACGCAGATCTTGTTTGTAGTGGGCCCCTTGGTGTTCAGCTGGAGTATGTTGGGTCGTGGGTCGTCACCGGTAGCATTTCTGCTGCCGTGCGCTGAGAAGGCATATCATCATCCATCTGACGCCGAACACATCCAGCACGGGCTGCAGTTATTGTTCTCGTAGTGACGGGTTTGGTTGACAATTCTAGCAAATATCCTACAGGGAGGGCCACGAAAACGCACCTGCCATGCTCCCAATGAGACCGTGCTGTGAAACTTGAGAACATAACCATTGGATGTAATAGGTTATTAAATTGGGCCTCGTATATCGTTCACACAAAAGCGTAACCGTAATCTTTATAGGAAACAAATCTACTACAACAGACAAAGAAAATGATGTAAGCCTTATCACTACGTCACATGAAACAATAAACCATACAATAAACCATACCATGTTTCCCGGAAATTTTTTAATTTTCAATTGAATCGAGCAGTGTGCAGCGGGATTTCAATGCAAAATTCTTGCATTTACTGTCTATAGGTAGGTTGACGTTTCGATCTCGTATGTCCTTCATATAAAAGTGTAACCCGCGATTTTTGCAGCAAACAAATCTACTGCAACATACAAAGAAAATGATATAAAACTCATTGCTACATGTTTCCCGGAAAGTTATTAAATTTTCAATCGAATCGAGAAGTGTGCAGCGCGATTTCAAGGAAAATCCTTGCATTTACTGTCTATAGGTAGGTTCACGTTTCGATCTCGTATGCCAATGTCGTTCATATAAAAGTGTACCCCGCGGTCTTTGCAGGAAACAAATCTACTGTAAGTGACAAAGAAAATTATATAAAACTCATCGCTATATGTTTCCTGGAATGTAGGTTGATATTTGATGAAACATGTGATTCCTTTTGTTGTTGGGCTCTTTTGTTATAGCGTTTCTGGTATATATTGATGCTTTTTTTCCAAAAATATACTTAGATTAACCAGTAACTGTATTATTTTATTGTGCCTGTACGTTTTTCGATCTGAAAAGTCTTTGTTGTGTTCTGTTTTGACTTTTCAAAAAAATTACCTTCCTCGCATCCAACAAAAAAGTTGGGCGACCTTTTCTGACCATGTTGTCTTCCAATGTTCGTACAATCCATCGACCCCCCATGGACTGCAAGACCTGACGGTTCTGGACGTTGAGACAAGTGAATGGCTACTCACGACCTGCACCGAGATCTAGTGTGGCCAAGCAGTGGTTTGAATGTAGAAGAACTCGCTCAAAATGAAGCATTGCTCTGATCCGTTGAGATTGTTTACTCACTGTGTTTATTTAAATGTTGAGCCTTATCCATTCCAAGATTGCTAGGTTGGCCCTTTTGGGGCCAAATATCCTAAATTTGGTCCCAAATAACACTTGCTGGCCCCAAAATTTTCGTTTGGCCCTTGGGCTCTTTTTGGCTTTTTTCCAGGATAGATTTCAGATTTGGTCCCTGCAAAAATTTTATCTGTCCAACCCGGGTCCTGTCTCAGAAACCATCTTTTTTGGTTGCTTGTAATGACGGATCTCCGTCGGGGAGATTTTGTTAGCGGATCTTTGATGACGTAACCGGAGTGGATAAAAGTTGAGTTGCAAAAGAAAAAAAAGGAAAAAATGCAAAGCAAAAATGTTTTCTCATTGCAACTGAATATGCGCTTCACGCAAACATGTAATGTATGGAAGTTTGCGATGTTAAAATAGTTATACTTTCACAACAGTTGAAACCTATTTTTTGTCCTCAAACCGTTGTGAAACTCAGATAAGGAAAAATTATTGAACTTCAGATAGACTTCTTTTACTGTAGTGTAATATAACCATTTGCAATAAATTTATTTTTACTACCGCTTAGCTCTCATTGCTCAACGCAAAATATCGGTTTTAGCGACTGCAGTTACGTCATCTGTTGCAACCTCTACGGTGGTGCTGCGTTGTTTGTGTGATTCACCACGAACAGGATGTGCGTGAAGAACAACACCTTACAAATATGTGGCGCGAACAAGCAATAAAACAGTGATTGTGACGTGGAAGCTCTGCCGATATTAACTTGTGAACGATTGAATTGAACGTAACGACCAGCGAGCAAGGAGAGTGATCATGGCATGTGAACTCTGTTGTTGCTTGCTGCCACAGTGCGAAGCTTTGCGTATATGCCGCTCGGGATTTTGATCGCAACACATCATACATTCACAACCAAAATCCGCTATTGACGGAGCTCTGCCTTTTACAGGGTACCACCTATTTTTTCACTTTTTTGACTTAATTGATTGCAGATTTTCACCAAATTCCTAAATGTTGAAGGTTTTCGATTAGAAAGTTTTGTAAGGATCCTCAGAGTTTTTGAGTTAATGTGAAAGTAAGTTCATCAGAATACCTAGGCTGAGTGTTAATTGCTGCAATTGCAGAGGTAGCAGCGTGATCTGTTACGTTGCCTAACTTACACTGCTAGCTATTATTATAGGTGGTGCACGTAGTTGTTGGTTTTGTTCAGATTGCTGTTGATCACTTTCACTTATCGAGGATAGTAGATTTATCTCAGTTTATGGCTACACATGGAAATTAAGTTGTTGTGTTACGATCTTTTGTCATGCTGTTGAACTATAATTGTAATTGAGAAACATTGCCATTTAATGAATTGCTAAGTATGAGTTCACATGAGTTTGTAACTGATGATAAATTTGAAAAATATGGTTGGCCTTTTTTGGCCCCTTGTGTTGAAATTTGGCTCTTCTCTGATTTGGCCCCTTGGAAGAAAGTAGATCTGCCAACCCTGGCCTTATCTATGACCACTGAAACAAGTCTGCTCTATTGTGTATCATGTCATCAAAATTACAGAATTGGTTTGACATTCATTGATCCAGTCCCTTTTCTTGACACATCATGTTACACCCTGCGTATACTTAATAACATCAAACACAGTTTATCATTATTTACATGTGTAGCCCAGTTCTAATGGGTCGTTTGTGTTGTATACTTGTTATTCTTCTGGTTTTGTATCTTAAACGCTATCGCTGAGCTTAACAGAGCCTCTCATTGCATTGCTGCTAACAGTGAATGCTTTGAAGTCTCTGCAGTCTCAATTCTTGTGATGTTGTGAGCCAATGCTATAGCATAAGTTAACCTGATTTACTTTCCAAACCAATTATTATTTGTCTTTGAATCTTTGAGTTGGATTTACATGTGGGTGTTGCAGCCACAATTATCATTATGCGTCGCTCTGAGCCAACCAAAGAGAAAGTTGAACTGACGACCCTCGGCACAACAGAAATTGAGACTCGTCATTTGACTAGGTTCACGCTTATATTGCTGCTACAAATTCAACGTTATATGTGGCGTAATCATGTTGCCACATGGGCATAGGCTAGGAACAGTGACAAGAATTTGGATTTAAACATGATTTGGATTTGGGATTTGCATTATATTTCCTACAGTTCAGGCTTTTGGGTTAATGTTTAGGTTTGGGGTTTACATTTAGCATTTGGATTTAGCTTTAGTATGTTACTAGCAAGCTTAGTGCAGTCCAGAGCACACTTGTCACGGATGCAGACAGTGTGTTAGTGTCACATGATGGGTGGTGGATGAATAATTTTTTTAAATGAAGGTCTGTCAGCGGACCTATGGCCATTTCTTTTTATTTTATTGCTATGTTCATCCTCTTTTTGGTTGGAGATTAGGTAGAAGAAAATGCAAAATGTAAATGGAATGCCAATCAGTAACACATGCAACGCAGAAAAAATGCTTGCTGCAGCCTGATTTTCTTCACTGAAACATTGTGGTCATTTATAGCTGAGACATTTGGTCATTTTGAAACATTTCAGTCATTTGTCTCACAGTTGTATTAAAACTCACCATAAAGGTGTTTTTAGCCTATATTTTCAAACATTCTGACCAAAATGACTCAATTTATTTTGGTCATTTCAAAAACGTTTCGGTCTGTGACCAAAACATAAAACAGATTGCAGCTACAGTACTGAATAAACTTAAAGGATATTGAAAATGTTTATCACAGTTTCTATGTTTCGGCAAAATTGAGCTGAATGTAATTAATAACACGTTTTCATGTAGGCCTAACATAGCCACACATTTTCATGTAGGCCAGCATAGACTATTAGCCTGGTGTATTGGTTGGTTCTATACAACTGTTTGTTTACATGGTTAAGACTGTTAATGTTGTCTTGAAATACTAGTGACTGAGCAATGATACTCAACAAACTCACTACATTTTTGTGGAGTACAAGAACAATAAATTTGTACAAGAAAGGTTCTTTCAGGCGAGGAAAGGTGACATTGCTAGTGTAAGTACTGAAGGTGTACCTTCTTTGTTAGCTGGCTTCTGGTTGAAAATGGAATGCATGTGGAAAATGATGGCAGTACTATTTGCTCATAATACCTCTAACTGACATGTCCCAAAATGCAGCAAATGTAGCTGTATTGTATATGTTCATGCACTCTAGATTGCATTACAAGTGTCAACAAGATAATATGCGTAATGTAAGAATTGTCAAGCATGACATGTGTTACAAGGTAACCATTTGCGACAAGTCAGATGGAATGATTTTTGAGAGTGAAGAAGCTTGTGCAGGTCATGCAGACCAACTGGTGCATATATTATAAATGCCAAAAGTTTGAGGAATGCTGGCATCAGGGTTTTCTCAAAAAGCAAAACTAACACAAAATAAAACTCTACTACTCTACTTGATTTTATAAATACCGCTACCTTAATTCTTGATATGTTTAGATCAGAGGTGACGAACATGCGGCCCACGAAGCATTCAGGCGAGATCAGCAGTCTTGAACTTTCTTTGACCCGCTTCTAATCTTTGCGATGCGATATCAAAAGCTGATAGCCCAAAAAAAGTTGTGCGGTCTGCTTACTCAACGGTAACTGACAAAGTGGCCCACGATAGCAAATAGGTTCGTCAGCCCTGGTTTAGATGCATCAAATCGTTCATTTCATGGATCTTATTTGTTGATTGCTAAGGCATTTCACCAGATATTGTCATTGTACTTTCTACATCCCTGCAGTTGAACTGCTGGTGGTTACTCATCACAAACACTTGTGTTTCATGATAAATTTTAACCGAGTAAGACAAGCACCTGCTCTCTTTTGCACAAACTGTCTGCCATTTGGTGAGGTGCATATTCTCTGCAGCTCTCATTGCAGTTATTTTATGAAAATGAACAGCAATCCAGCATCTGAATGTTTGTCTAATATCTTGTTTACTTATACTTGATTACTTGCTGCATGTTTTATCAGAAGTGCATGCTTCAGCAACAAAGCAACTGCTAATGGTGTGGATCTCTATTATGAAAAAGTGGGAGGTGGAGACCATGTAGTCTTGCTGCTGCCTGGTGCTTTGGGTGAGGTTTCTTGTAATTAATTTTCTCATTTGTTACTTGGAATTTCTTGTCTAAGTTATTGAAACATGGTTGTGCAAAGTGTTGTACTGCTATATGTGTTAATGTTAAACGTTTTGCTACTAAACTTAATTTTTTCCCCAAGACTCCAGTGTAAATATACATACAATATACTTTGTTAGTAGAAACCTGCGGTGTTTGAGTGGTCAACGTTCATCTACAGAGTTATTTTACATGTATCATGGATGTTAGAACCACAATAACTGTAGTGCAACAAAAGCATCACGTTTATTTACGCTCATCAGGCACTGTTATCATGTTAATTTCTAGTCAAATAAAATGTTAGTGCCTGTTGAACATATGTTTCTATTTCCATGATGAAGTTTTGAAGTGGGGAATACGCACACACCAAAAAATTTTGAAATTTATACAACTTTGTGAAAGATTTTATCCAGTTGTAAGCAATAACTGTAAGGGAAACATCTATTGCCTAATTTTAACCAATTAAATGCTTTGTGACGACAATCTCACTTCTCTAACGGGCAGATTGAACTACTAATGTGAAAGATAGAAACTCTTGTTGAAAGCGTTCTTTACAGAGTGTTCGTTGCAGGTTGCACAGAAACAGATTTTGCTCCTCAACTCGCGGGACTGAACCGACAAAAGTACACCGTCATCGGCTGGGATCCCAGAGGTTACGGTAAATCACGCCCACCAAATAGAGATTTCCCTCTTGACTTTTTATACCGTGACGCAGACGATGCAGCTGCACTTATGCAGGTAATGAAGCGTTTTAACTGATTGTGTTTAGTGAACGTTGGTCTTTTCGTATGGATAAATTGCATGACGTTAGTAATTCTCTCTGTCAAAAGAATACAATTGCTTTCATGTTTTGAATCGTTAATTTGGTATATCACCTGAATGATATCCGGACGTTTTTAGCGTATGGTTTGTTGCCAGATCTCAGACACGAAATATAAAAACTTACAAGCTTCGTATTTTTGTGGGAAGCAACCTCAAGGGAAAACTTCTGTCTTCGAATATATTTACTTTACGGGAAATGCGGCTGTGTGAGCATTTAACATGGCTGCGTTTGCTCGTTATCATTCCATGCTGGCCGATGTTCGCTTCAGCCCGTGTCGTCATTACTGGGTTTTCCTTCTTGTTCGTACAAGGAGTTTGACCGCCTAGTCTACACATCTCGGGGGTTGGTGCACTCCCACTGGCCTGACTTTGCAGATTGTCAGGGGTCTTGCTGCAAAAGAGAAATGGCAACAGGGACAGTTTCATTTTAACTAGATGTAAATATTCATGCCGCGCTTCAATTCCTCGCCTCACCTGAACGTAGCAATGATAGAAACCGGTTGTGACAGCAATTCACCGCTAAAGTATGAAGATCAGCCAGCTGAGCTTAATTGCGTGTGTCATATTGCTCATGCGGCAGGACAGCTTAGAGGGGGTTTTCGATGCCGCGGCACCTCGTATTTATCATTTATCACAGTAATGATGTGATCATTTTTATGAATAAACTCAACTCATGCACATCCTGATTTGCGTTATTTTGTCTTGTGGTGCAAGAAATCTTGAAACCCCCTTGAAATTTGAAAAAGGAAGTTCACGCCACAAATCCTTTACCGCAGACGAGCAGTATTTTTATCTTGTACGGATTTTTCCTCCTACAGTTAACTCGTAAATCCATCCACCGTCTTCCGATCGTGTTTCCTTAGGAGCTTGGTTTTTCCTCGTACTCATTGCTTGGTTGGAGCAATGGAGGAAACACAGCAGCGATTCTTGCTGCAAAGCACCCGGACCGAATCAGGAAGCTGGTTATGTGGGGATCGAACGCGTATTTTAGCAAAGAGGGACTGCAGAGTTATTTAAGTATGGTTTAATTTTTGTGTGTTCTAAACCTGTACCGTGTCACGCCAGTAGCGACATTGTTACTCCTTCGCAAATATGTGAATTATTTTTGATCAAGAAACTAAAGCGTGCGTTTCCTCGCTCGCTGTACAATGCTCTGCTTGTTGTAAGTTACGCGCTTGCAAAAAATCATACAGCTGACATGACTGACAGACATAAGGGATTTGTCGTCGTGGAGTCAGCGAATGAAGCAGCCGATGATCGACTTCTATGGGCAAAGTTACTTTGAGAAAACCTGGCACGACTGGGTCGACGTGTTTGTCAAGATGTCTGAAGGATCCGGCGACGGCGATACTGACCTGTTCACAAAGGTGCGCTGCGTTGCACAAAGTCTTCACACATTGCATTTTTACTTCGTAATTAAGGCTGCTTTTTACTACTCGATTGACGAGGGTGAGTTTGTTGTCATGGTGATGAGTTGATTGCAGGAATTGCCGAAAATACAAAGCGATACGTTGATTATTCACGGCATGAAAGACGCTTTCATCCCGCTTTTCCACGCTGAATATTTGCACAAGTACATCAGAGGCTCAAGGTCAGCTTTGTTGTGTGTGTTGTTGTAACTGTGGAAACTGAAGCTGCTTCATGAATCTACGTCACAGACATGTAGAAGTAACATTAAATGGGCTGAAATATTAGTAAGAATAATAACATTTTTGTGGCTAAGCGTCTGTACATTTTATCAAGTACCAGCTTCGTTTTGTTTTATTTTCGCAACTTTAAGCACATTCTTCTTTGATATTTATGTATGTATTTGCTTGGAGAATTGAATTCCTTCACATTAGCCCGTACTTTCGACTGGTTCTGACCCTGCGACTTCATGCGCAGCTCCGTGTAGGATCTTTTCCAGAAGCTCTGGTCACCAAAGTGTTTTTCCCACTTCGCACGACTTCACTCGCGCTTTTACCTCATCCTAGCATTTCTCGGTGTTGCGGTGAAGTGTCTCATAATGATTGGGCGACTCAAGTTATCAACTGCGTTTTTATTTCAGGCTGGTGTGCTGGGAAGATGGCAAACACAACCTGCATCTCCAATTCGCAGAAAAGTTCAATAAACTCGTTGAAGATTTTTTAGATGCATCTGTGGCTGCGAACTGACCAAAAGTATACCTCATAATACGTGTGAACACAGTGGCTGAAACAAGGGTTTCTCGGTCGTTTCTGTTCGCAAACCTACAAAATGTTTTTTTTCTTCCTTGCATTGAGTTTTAAGTGACAAGAAGCACGAGTCTTGATCAAAGTAGAAGCTAACTCACAATATGAAGAATCTGTCACACGAGTGTGGTGTCTTTACATGTAGTCTTGAACATCACCATATCATCCCAGTCCTGATTTGTAAATCCGCTTCCGCTTGATTTGTTTTCTAAAACTTCCAACGCGATTTCTTTTAAACCATCGTTTTTTTGGTGCTATTCTTATACGATTGTACAAGGCTTGTTGATTTCACTCCGATAGAAATTGCGTAAGAGCTCTTTGGGAAGTCTTCTTGCATTTTATTCGTTGTCAAGCTCTTTTGTTATCTTTCCCGAATTGGTGATCTTTGACCAGACTGATGACATAATGAGATAAAAGATATTCTTCCGCAACTGTCTATTTTGCCTCGTGAGGCAAAATAGATGACAAGTCTCGGAAGAATTACTTTCTTCTTTTCGAAAGAATATCGTTTCTGCCTCGTGAGGCAAAACAGATACTACCTTTAATAAAATACTGCTACGTTTATGACACAAGTTCTTAGCAGCTCACAAATGTTAGATATGCTGTACTTCATCTTCTGTACACCTTATAAGTAACCTACCGTCGTAGCAGTTACCATTGGGCTTTTGATGACAACCATGACGCTGCTGTGACCTTTCTGTTGTTTCTGCGATACATTCCAGCTTCTACGATGGGAAGGAAAAGCTCACACTGTTAGAATCTAAGTTTATTTGCATACATGGTGCTCCTTCCAACACAGACACCGTATACGATGCAAAATGGTCAGACAATTGAGCGTTTAACATAATGTTGTGAACCAAAGATTCGGTTTGCAGACATAGTTGAACACGCTTTAATGGCCTGGCAATATGTAGGAAATACGTGATTTATGTAATTTTCTGCCAATTAAAATAATTCCTCTCGTTTTCAATTTCTGCGAAGAGCGTCGCTGCGTATGCAAAGCTTGAGTGCAATGATCAACTCGCCCATGAATCGATGATGCGTGACGTCGTTTTGTGAATCTTTTTTTTTCAATTGTTTGATATTACAATTTCGCGTTACGCTGTATAGTTGTTTTTCTCCTTGCAGTGTAACAGGTGTGGTCCTTATGCGCCTTTTTCAAAATACGCGCAGTGTTACCGCTTTTTGCTTATGTCTCGCGATTCGCCTGCACAGTGACATGTGTTCTGGTCTTTTTTTTCTTGGTTAATCATCTAGCTACAATAAATCCACTTCTGCTGTCAACCCCTGAATTGTTTCTTCTAAAGCCGTCGTACGCACATGTTGCCATTCTGGTCGTGAAAACGAGAAACTATGGAGTCGAAAAAAACAAACTATCCACACGGTTGAAACACGTCCTCGCGCGAACAAAAATGAGGAAAACAACGGCGGCAAAGCAAGACAACATGAGGCGATGTTTTTACTGGCTTCGGTAGAGATTCGGCGTCAGCACCCAAGCTTTTAACTTGAAGCAAGGTTTCAATTTTCGTGCGGTGTTGCTGTAGAAAATTTTCCCATCACGTATTGCGCATATCTTTCGGTCGCCGAAGTTCTTCTGAGACCAGGAATTCTTAACTTGGTGTGCGTGAAGCTCTTAGGGGTTCATGAATGTGTTTTAGGGGGTCCGTTAAACAAAATCCAGTCAAGAAAATCCCCAGGTTTTATCCACCCATTTGGGCCATCATTCAGCTTAATCGCACCACAACTGTAGTCTGACATGTTCATATTGCAAATCGACTGACCTTTTCTATTTGATTTTGGTGACGGCAATTGGCAGCAGGCCGAAGCCTGAAATTTCCTTCTTGCCGCGGCGGTTGAGGTGCTCACGCTAAGAGGCAACCAAATTTAGTTTCTCAATAATCGACAAATTGAAAGGGTCCGCAGCGGTTTTGAGTGCAATGAAAGGGGTCTGCAGTGACCAAAAGTTCGAGAACCACTACTGCCTAAACTTAGACCATGATCTTGTTAGTGGCAGCAAAAAAGTGGAGACGTGATCAAGCTGTCGGCATCCCGAATGCTAATATTTTGTATGAAGTGGAGTAAAGATTTTATTTTTGACATCCACAAAAGTTTGCAATAAAATGGAACGACTTTGCACCCTAGATGTCTCCCATTCGTTTTTGTCCAGGAGCTCTGAGAAATTTATAGCAAAGTGAAATTCACAATATGCGACGGGGATCCTACCTAAATAGATATGTAGGCAGCCGCGTGGTCGCGGGGGTTATTTGGGGGCTATGCCCCCAAAAACAAGGCTCCAAGCCCCCCAAATTGAAACATGAAACACTATAAATCAGTGGAGTTTTTGTCAATTTTTAAAATGTCAAATCCCTCCGCAGAAACGCAAAGCCCCCCATTGAAAACTTTCTGGCGATGGTTCTGTATGTAGGGCAAATATTTAGTTTCTGTTTATGATTCTCATTTATGTTGTGATAGTCAAACATGCGGCAGGCTAATTCCGCAAACATGATTGACTGGTTTCTTGTTCGCCTTTCGATTAGCTGTTCCCGATCTGTGACTCGTGCCAAAAGAGGCCTATAGAGGAGATATTTTTGTATTAATCAAATTTAGCGTTGATTCCGTTTGATTTTCATTTCCCATGACGTTACCGTTGCAAAAAACTAAACAGCATTGAAACGTTTTTTGTTTCGATTAACAGATGCTTTGCGAAGACACGGAAAGTGGGCAAATTTCATTTTGTCGCCAATGCCGTCTCGGATTACTTTGAATAGAAAAATTCTCTACTTTATCATTTTTTCAAAATACGTAACAATCGAAAACCAGGTTTCATTCAACCCACACGAGTCACTTTAAGTAGTGGTGTAGTGCTGGCAAACAATTAGCCTTGGTCGTCGGAAGGATTTTTTCCAGGGAGTGGGGCAATAGAGGATTTTTGAAGTGGTAGCCAAAAAGATTTTTACAGGGGGGCTACAAGTGGCAAAATTTCATTTTACGCTCTCGAATCTGAGAAAACAACTTTTTTGCTAAAAATTTCAAAAGAAAATGTCAAATTTCAAAATCCAGAGGTCCAAACCACCCTGTGCTCTCCTTTCCGGCAATCATGGCCTAGAGTAGGAGATGTCATTCTAACAAGGTCAACAAATGTGGCATCCAGTTCACCAAAGGTTGTAGGCTTGTCATAAATATCGAAACTGTGTGCTCTGATGCTGTTAAGAAGCAAGATGGCAACACCTGCTACAAAGAATGATGTAAAGAACATTTCGGATTAGCTTGACAAGATATCTAAGTCTCTTGTTGATAACAGCACCTCGCTGCTTCAGTTAACTGAAGAAATCAAAGAGCTTAGAAGGAGTCAACAATCCTTGTCTGAACAATATGAGGACATGAAGCAGAGGCTACATTCCAAAGATGAAGAAGTCAAGGTTTTGCAGGCTGAAAACCAGGACTTAAAATGCATGACCGCAAACTTGTGGCTGTGACGAGCCAGACTCACGAGGAAGTCAACGACCTTGAACAGTTTGGCCGTCGCGAATGCCTTGAGTTTCAAGGACTGGCCTGGAATAAGAATGAGTACACTGATGATCTAATTCTCTGTGTCTCAAAAATGGTTGGGGTGGACTTGAAAGCGGAAGAGATCAGTGTCTCCCACACAGTGGTGTGTTTAAGGGGAGGTGAGCGAGGCATTTGCCTCGGGCCCCCCTTTCTGGGAGCCCCCCCTTGAGGTATTACGTGCATAAATTTTCCTTATTTTTGGTGAAAGACGTATTATTCACTCACGTAATGCGCTACAAAGCAAATCATAAGCAAGTATTTTGCTTTCAAAGGGCCCCCCTACAGAAATTGTAATGTGCAGGTACTTTGCTTTCAAAGGGGCCCCAACAGCAACTGAAATATGTATGTAC
>Ga0210059_1012059_pt1 | contig 13134 bp, 7 predicted proteins | sample Ectturendosymbi2_FD_188042 | JGI IMG/M metagenome (GOLD analysis project Ga0210059, IMG submission 188042) | Ecteinascidia turbinata endosymbiont from Florida, USA - Sample 2 (SPAdes) (version 2) | ecosystem: Host-associated > Tunicates > Ascidians > Unclassified | place: Key West, Florida...
AGCCCGGGATTGGCGACCAGATTTTAATCCAATGCCGCCAATATCGCCAAAGTACTAGTAAAAGCATTGTTAAACTTAATATAAAATTCAATATCCAAGAACATCAGGTAGTAAAAACAGTCAAGATCATATTTCTTCAATTTTTTCTTCAAAGATTCATCGTCGAAATAACAAAAACGCTTTGCGGTAGGCGGATATACCACCATATTTCTTGTAGCCCATTGTTTAGTTTCTTTCCTTTAGGGCTGTGCCGAAGACAGACCCGAAATGGCCAAATTCATCGGCAAGTGTGCTGAAAACGTCATCGCATAAGCGGGGTCGTTGGAAAAGAGCGGGTTTTGTTGGATTTCTAGGAAACGTTGAGCCAAAATGGTGTCGAAAGTACCGAAAATGAATGTGTTGTGAAATTTCGTAACTAAATCCAAACTTAAGACGAGTTTGGCCGTTTGGCGGAATATTTGCCTTACGTTTTTCAGGGAGGGCTGCAGCCCGTCTAGACGAGCCGCCCCTGAGTATAACCAAACGCAATAAAAACATATTGTGGTTCGCTAGTGCATCACATATAGCATGAAATGGCATTCAAAATATTGTGCGTAACACTTTAAAAACAGAAATTGATCAGGTGTGACCAGTCCTTTTCTAAATCACTATAGCAGGGTATATAGGCTATTTATAATAAAATGAAATTTGAAATCGCGAAGTCGAAACAAAGATAAACGTACGCTAAGGTAAAGTTTGATGTGATAGAAAATAAACGTGTAATTTTTCCTTTCCAACATGTTCGCATACACGAGGAGTGCACGCTGGAAAGAAACCCATACAGTTGCGACGAACAGAAAAAACAAAGCAAATTTTGGTCAGCGCCAAACACTTCAACCAGGGCTGCAAAAGTCCATTGAGAACATTGAAAATTAACAAAAATTTTTCGGTCATTGTAAACGTTTCCAAATTTACGAAAAATTTTGTCAATCAAAGATTTTGCTTTCCAAAATCTTGCGAAATTCTTAGGGTAATTGTATAGTTTGTCACTATGCTTGCGGGCCATACTTCAACAAATCTACTCGAATTTTGTCAAAAAATGTCGGCTGTGGTTTGGCGATATACCTTCATTTTTGCAGTTTTTATCCTGGTGTACAATTCGTTGTCTTCTCCACCCCACCCCCAAAGATTGTTGGTCATGCCGCGAATCTGTAAACGTTACAATAAAACAGAGATTTTCGTTAACATTTTTACTAAAGCATGGAACAAGATTAAAATTTATAAAGCCTAAACAAGATTAAAATTTATAAAGCCAAATGTTAAGTTCCCCTGCTAGTTTCAAGAGTTGTTTTTTGCCATCCTCCTCAACTGTGTAGTCCTCTGGTATTCCAAAGATTTAACATTTTCTCTTCTGCTGTATTGGTCCAATTCATCAGTTCGAAAGTATTCGGTATGCATAAGGCTTTTAAATTTTTGGTTTTCTCGTTTTAACTGAACATTTTCATTTTGAACTTTTTCTAATTTGGATTCAAGTCCCACCAGCTTGTCCCATATGCTACTTACAGTTGATTTTACTTCAAGCAAGGCTGGATGCACAGCTTCAAGGTTGATTCTTTTTGAGCTTGTCTTTGCCATTTTCACACCACTTGTAGTTTAAAATATAAACAGCTTATTCAAAACTTTGGTGAACTTATTCAAATTCAAATACTTTATTCAATTAGAAACCTAAACCCTGAAACTTTGGTGAACTGGATGGTGAACTGTAATGTATGGAAGTTTGCGATGTGTAAAATATTTATACTTTTACAACTGTTGGAACCTATTTTTTTGTCCCCGAACCGTTGTGAAATTCAGATAAGGAAAAATTATTAAACTTCAGAATAGACTTCTTTTACCGTAGTGTAATATCACCTTTTGCAATAAATTTATTTTTACTGCCGTTTACTTCTCATTGCTAAACGCAAAATATCGGTTTTAGCAACTCCAGTTACGTCATCAAACCTCCGCAACCAAGCTCCACTATTTATGGAGCTCCGCCTTTTACTGGGTACCGTGAATACACACTGTGTTGAAAATTTTTTCACAGTTCACATTTTTGAGCAAGTTGCGCTTGCCCTTAGAAAAAAAGAGTTGCCCTGAAAATTTTTACTGTAGTGAATATACTGTACTTTTTACATTCAGGATTTTTAACAACTTGCGCTTGCCCTGAAAAAGAGTTTCCCCTGAAATTTTTCACTGTATTGAATATATTTTTTACTATTCAGGATTTTTGAGCAACGCCGCTTGCCCTGAAAAACACAGTTGCCTAGAAATTGTTCACTGTATTGAATATACTTTTTATCATTCAGGATTTTTGAGCAACTTGCGCTTGCCCTGAAAAACAGAGGGACCTCTGAATTCACAGTACTGAATATATATTTTTATTATTCAGGATTTTTTAGCAACTTTGCCTTTGCCCTGAAAAACAGAGTTGCCCTGGAATTTTTCACTGTATTGAATATACTTTTTACATTCAGGAGTTTTGAGCAACTTGCGCTTGCCCTGAAAAACACAGTTGCCCTAAATTCACTGTATTGAATATACATTTTATCTTTCAGGATTTTTGAGCAACTTGCGCTTGCCCTGAAAAACACAGTTGCCCTGGAATTGTTCACTGTATTGAATACACTTTTTGCATTCAGGAGTTTTGAGCAACTTGTACTTGTACTGAAAAACGGAGGGTGCCCTGAAAATTTTCACTGTATTGAAAATGTATTTTTTATCATTCAGGATTTTTGAGCAATTTGCGCTTTCCCTGAAAAACAGAGTTGCCCTGATTTCACTATATTGAATGTACTTTTTACATTCAGGATTTTTGAGCGACTCGCGCTTGCCGTGAAAAACAAAGTGTGCCCTGAAAATTTTCACTGTGTTGAATATACGTTTTATGATTCAGGATTTTTGAGCAACTTGCGCTTGCCCTGAAAAACAGAGTTGCCCAGAAATTTTTCACTGCATGGAATATACTTTTCACATTCAGGATTGAGCAACTTGCGCTTGCCCTGAAAAACAGAGTTGCCCTGGAATTGTTCACTGTATTGAAAATGTATTTTTTATCATTCAGGATTTTTGAGCAGCTTGCGCTTGCTCTGAAAAACAGAGTTGCCCTGAATTCACTGCATTGAATATACCTTTGCCTTCAGGATTTTTAAGCAACTTGCGCTTGCCGTGAAAAACAAAGTGTGCCCTGAAAATTTTCACCGTGTTGAATATACATTTTATCATTCAGGATTTTTGAGCAAGTAGCGCTTGCCCTGAAAAACAGAGTTGCCCAGAAATTTTTCACTGCATGGAATATACTTTTTACATTCAGGATTTTTGAGTAACTTGCGCTTGACCTGAATTCACTGTACTGAATATGTATTTTTTATTATTCACGATTTTTGAGCAACTTGCGCTTGCCCTGAACAAGAGTTGCCCTGGAATTTTTCACTGTATTTAAATATTTTTTTATCATTCAGGATTTTTGAGCAAGTAGCGTTTGCCCTGAAAAAAGAGTTTGCCCTGAAATTTTTCAAGCCCGGGGGGGCTGCCGACCCCCCGCCTCGTACGCCTATGTAAATACAGTGGATGTAGGCTACCATGTAAAATTATGTGCTTTTCATCTTGTCGGTTGTTATGTGAACACCTTAATGTTGCAGTTAATGGCTGGGGCTGAGCGACAATGGCATTTTTTTGAATGGGGTCGTGAGCTTATGTCATATTTTCAAATGGTGTCGCGAGATGAAAAAGGTTGGGAACCACTGTGTTAAAACGATCATACACTCAAAACTAACTTTAATTTTTGAAATCATTAAAATTGGTAAGAAATATCAAATCCCATAATTTCCTTACGTGAAATTTGTTAAAGGTATCACCACATATTTCAGAAACACAAACACACATCGTCAGATCCACGCTGTTGGTGTTGGAAACAAAGAAACAGACCTTTTTGAACTGTTGATACGTAAATAGGAGTATGCCGCCAATGAACCTGTTCCCATGATACTGTGGATGGTATTCCGGTGATGACATGTGGTAAGGACCCTAGAGAAAAAGATAGACAAATATTGTGGATTAATCTTAACATGCTGCATTCTTCAGTATCACAAACCAATATGGCACCAAACTTACGCAGGCAGGTTCAAAACTGCTCTGTGTTTTTGACGCGAAATTGATTACCCAGCAAAGCAATTTGTGATCAGATTCGGCTGTGTCACCCTTGTGGCGTCTTGATGTTGGAACAAGTGTATACAATCATTCATCCCGGTTGTTCAACGTGGGGTGTAACCTGTCGCTTAAGCTATCCGTTGCTGGGTAAGGTATGTTTTTAGTACAAAGTTCCGAAAGATTTTTTAATCATCACATGTTTGCGGTCCACAATAACCAGACTGGACTAAACAATTTGAATGTTGTAAAATTCTCCACAAAAAGTTTCAAGATCTGACAAACCTTGTTATGTTTCTGCATTGAGCTTCAGGCAGCAAAAATTTTCGTTCAAAATCCACCATAGCCGTACGATACTGGGGACGCTACCCTTGTAGCATATTTGTCAGAAACAGTCAAATGAGGGCAATGTTCATGAATTTTTTGGGTAAAAACGTCTTTCTGACAAAATAAAATTCCGGGAAAATAGGGTACCGCCAGTTATGAATTGAATGTGCGAAATCGGACTTAATGTGATGATAGTCGTCGTCAGAATTTGAAGCAATGATAAATTTTTCAGGGCAAAAAGTTTTCGTATCTCTGAAGCAGGAGAGGATCCAGCCAATAAATTTAGGGGGGCGATTTCTGTAATAATTGGTAGTCAAGTCTCACAATAGCTTTGCTACTGAGAGAGATGAAGTGTACTCCACAAAACTGCAGTGACAAAACAATGGACGACAAAATGGCCTTATATCGCGAATGTTGTTTTCCGAATTGTACAAAATTATGGCGAATAAAGTCACTTTCTTAGGTTTTAGGGGGCGCGATCGCCCCAATCTCCCACCCCCTGTATCCGCTCCTGCTCTGAAGAAGCATTTTTGTGAACCTTTTGTCCGCTAATTGGATGCTGTCCAAGTTGCAGGTATGGCTAATGTCACTACTGGTGAAAAAAGACATGACCACATTAAAGTTTGAGCTTTGCAGGATATGTCATGCAAGATAGAAATATTTCGCCCTTCCCGAAGTTTTCACCATCTTCGCGCATGTTATATTAACGAAGATGAAATTTGTCCAAACGCTTTGAAAGCAGTTTGGCATGGCTATTAAATGTTTTTCTGTGCAGAATACATTTCGAACAGACTACATTCTCAACAGAATACATTTCAAAAGCAGTTTCACTCTTGCCCTCCTAAAACTTTCTTTTCTTTTGAGAAAAGATTTGCGAGCGTATTATAGCCACTAGCAATAAGCCGGCAGTGGATCAGAAAAAATATTGCACCACCAAGTAATTTCACAACTTACTTTTTCAGGATAACTGTAATTCAGTCGAGGGTTTACAGGAAGAATATCAATATCATGTATAGCGAAGTAACCAAAGTTTCCTTCTGTGAGTAAGTATCCGATGTTCATCAAGGCGCCCTTATTAAAGCTGCAATAATATTTTCTGTCAAATAAGAACGTGTTGCTCTCTTTTTTCAGGAAGGATGCTGACCATTCACATTTAACTTACCGAAAATTGTCAACTTGATGGACGACAACTATTTCATGACGAACTTTGCGCTCCTTAATGAAGTGATGGACGTATGGAGCAAACACCAGTAATTCTTCGAAAGCATTTCTGTAAGGTACTATAATTGCCAATTTGTGCGGGCCCCATTCGCTGATGTCACTTTCACTATTTTCCGTCCTAAAATCTTTGCATTCTTTAGTTTTGGTCGAGCAAACTGTGCACATCTCACCATTGTTTGCAGAAAGATTTTTATGCGAAAGTCTTGGGTTTTGCCTCATCGTTGCAGCATTCTCTTTCCAAGAGTCATTCCAAACCATCACAATAACCAACAGCATTGCAAAGAAACCCAAGCAAGCTACAAGCAGACTTGCTTGGTTTTTGCAGAGCATTGTTTTTTGGTGAAACGCTCAAAGCATTTGTGATAGTTTGAGGGCTGCACAGGTTACTGCATGGTATCAACTTTGCTAGATCGTATGCTTACTCAGTGTAGTGCATGGAAATCCTGTGGTAAAAAACAAGCAGCTAAGAATAGTATTTATGTCTCATGCTAATTGATTTTCCGTACTCTGACGAAATATAAATTGCCAGAGAATTTTCAAAAAATAACAATTCAAAATTAACACATCCGTGGTTGAGCAGAGTGAAAATTAATCATTTCTGAAAGCTACAAAATGTACACCGAAGCCCTGGAATAAACCAAATTAAAACAAGACTGACAAGAGTAAAAACATTAAAATGTAAAACTTTGCACATATTGAGTAAGTACGCTTAACCCTGCTCAGGTAACCTCTAAACAAAAACATCGTTGTTGTCCTTGCCCAAAATGGGCAGATTTTGTTTATTCGCTTATACTGGACAAACTGATCGGTTTAAACGCGCACGCGTGGTTTTGTACAACTAAGCAAGTCTTCTCAAGCTCATCCGATCAGAAAAAAACGTGTTGATTTTGGAAAAATTTTTGTATGATGAACAACAAAAGCAATTTTCCAAACAAAAATGTGGGAGGTGCTCTTAACAAATGAACGAAAAAGTAAAGAAAAATCCAAAAATTCCGCCAGTAGACGTCATTGGTGATCGGTTTAAGGTTTAAAGAAAACCTCATTTCGAGATTGCCGTCCTCTGCAATAAAAGTAAATTAGGTTGAGACATGAAACTTTTCTATTTTCATGCAATTTTCAGCCACATTAATTAACCTTGCCCAAAATGGGCAAAATTTTTAGGACAATCAGGCACATAAGGCAAACTTGCCCAAAATGGGCAAATGCTTTACGATATTTGTTGGGTGGATTGCGGCACTGCTATCAGGCCCGTAACCACGGGGGGCGAAGCCCCCCTAGAAAATTTTTTCCCCCTTTGGAAAAATGTGTTGGATATAGTTTGAAACTATTGGACACAGTTCAAATAATTTGGGCCTCTCACAGAAAACTCTTCGCCCCTCCTGATGTTCCAAGCTGGTTACGGGCCTGACTGATATTGCCTTTCATGTCTCACATACGGCGAGTCCCGTCGCCACAGGGGGGATTTGGTGGGCTAAGTCGCCCCAAACAATGCACCAAGCACCCCCACATTGAAATATGAAAACCATAAATTAGTGGAGTTATGTCAATATTTGCAATGTCAAGGCATCAACAGGGAAACCAAAAACTCGTTCTAACCATAACGCCTGGTGATTTTCACCCCAAACTCACAGTACTCACGCTAACCATTACGTCGGGTTACTCTCACCCGAACTCACACTAACCATAACGTCAGGTGATTTTCGCCCGAACTCACAATCAACCATAATGTCGGGTGATTTTCACCAGGGACCACGTGGCCACCACTACTGTCCGGGTGGAAATCACTTGAGGTTAGTATTCCAGGGGTGTGAGTAATCGTTGCAGAAAACTTGAAAATGATCAATGCAGAAAAGTGCTCCCCATCGTTGGAAGTTGGCACGTGAACCTCGTTTTGTTCTGTTTTGATGGTGGACAGGTTCCGCAGCGTTGTCTGATCTCAAAGTTCATGTACTCAATAAAATGCTTTGGCCTTTTGTCACAAGTGCACGCACAACTAGAAGCAAGCCTTTTTAGGCTAGGCCAAAGGCCAAAGTTATAGAAACTTCACTTAGGAAAAGAGATGCACAAGGTTCATCATGTCCTCAATAAAATGCTTTGTCCTTTCACCACAAGTTTACACACCACAAGGTGGAGGCCCTTTCTGGCTCCAATTTCTTTCCTCTGATGAAGAAGGCGTCATACATTCTCCTGCCTGTTTCTCAATGAAAACCACGAGCTGAGCAGGAGCCATTCGCGCCAAATTGATTTGTGTCGTTAGGGCTTGCACTCGTGTGACCTACTCCCGTGCTGGCTTCGGTCAAAGGTTGCTGGCGTGACTTAATAGAGAACCTACATGCACCAACTCCTTTTGCCGAAATTGCTCAAGGTTACCTTAGAAGGGATCTTTGTGTAAGAATTTTGTTACACCTCAGGTAACCATGGGTCATTTTGGGCAAATTTTTGTTCCCCATCGAAAACTACAAAACTTGTACAGATTTCGATAGGACTGTCCGAAAGAGCGTCTAAAAAATGCAGCTACTAACCGAACCAGCTTTCTACGTGAAGGTTAACTAATTTTTAATTTAAGTAGAACAACCGTTTGCCCAAATTGGGCCGAGGTTACCTGAGCAGGGTTATGCGAAGAATGACCTCATCTATGTTTCACTGTCGCATGACAACAAGAATAATATGCCGTACTTATATTTTCAGATATGTTTAGATGCCATTTTGGAGACTCAAAATTTGTCACTGATCAATTTAGAGATGGTCTAAAACTTAATTGATTCGGTTTTGTCAGAAAAACAGATGACTCAAAGAAGTAAAAAACACCTACAGCAAAAGTTTAAGTGATATCCTTCTAAACCTGAAGTTCTGTGCTACTGCTTTGAAGAAAATCGATGTATGGCATTTGTTATTAATTCAAGTTCAACCAACTTTTGCACAAAATTTGGTCTATCGGTAAAAGAACAATGCCTTCTTCTATTTTAATATCAACACTTGCACCTACTACTACTAGCACGTTATCGTTTTGCTGCGATTTTTTAAAGTGAAGAAAAACACGTTTCGTTTCTAAGGAAATTATTTATTTATTTTAACGCCTGCTCGGTCAAATATTTCAAAGTTTCCTTCACGCGTTTCTTCCTTTCATTCTTTTCACGTCAGTGTTCACGTGATGCGCACACCGTCAGTTCTGTGTGTTCGAAACATGAAGATTCACATTACATTAGTGCTTCGGAGAACTTCAAAAGAACCATTTTGTCATTGCTTTTGAAAGCTTGCATAGCCGGCAAACCTGCAGTCAACTGATGGAAAAACGCGCAATTGTTTTCATCGTTAAAATTATCTTTTTCGCGCACGAGAGCAGAAGTGGTAACTTACGTTAAAGTTGTCTTCATTGAGTAAGCTAAACATCTGAAAAAAGAGTGTTTATCAGTCATAATTTTCTCACTGGTAAATGGTACGTAGGTTAGCAGTGATTTGCATATTTTTTGTAATATGTTCCCATCATGACTTAGCGTGAAGTATTTGTTTTGATCTTCCGAATCAATGTATAATAAACTACTTTATTGACGTTGGAAACTAGACCCAGTTTGGTTTAGCAAACTAGCGTTTTGTGTATCACTGTTTAAATAGGCGCATGGTTATATTGTGTGAAGACGCTAACGCACATCTGTTGTTTTTTATGACCGCTGGCGGAGTACTGCAATATTGCTGTCACCAGTAGTGACATCGGCCATACCTGTTTTTGTGACACTGTAACTTCGATAAGATCGATTTACTCTGTAAGCATGGGCGTTGGAAGGATTTTTCCAGGTGAGGATCAATACTGGATTTTTTCAGAGGTGGCCAAAATGATTTTTCCAGAGGGGAAAATGGTTAAATATTTTTCCCTCTACGAACTAGGAAAACAACCTGTTTTTGCTAAAAATGTAATAGGAAAATGTAAAATTTCGTAATCCAGGGGAGCCAAACCCCCTTTCCCCTTCCTGACGCCCACGCCTGTGACAGCATTACTTCATTATGATATACAGTAAAAACTCTGTTCATCTGAAGGTTGAATTGTCTACCATCTTCTGGGCGCTCGTTGCCTCGAGCTTCTCCCTCAGTTTCAAACAAGATGCAGCCGCGGTTCCCTCTATTACGAAGACAAAGTGTATCAACACCTTCTGCGTCGGTTGGTTTTACCTTTAAGACCCCGTGAGCCACTTCTTTACTTTCACTTTGCAACTTCCATAACTCGTCCGCTACTTGCGCTAGAGAGCTGTTCAAACCCTCGAAAGATGCGGCAAGTCTTCTAGTTTGCATTGAAAAAAATTTGAAAGTTTTGGATTTTGTTTTTTTTGTGGGTGACTTCATAATTGGGGCAGATTTTAGGCCATTTTGGCTCCCTCTTGGGCCAAGTGCCTGCCCCATAAAAACTTGAGTCAAAAAATTCCCTGGCCCAAGAGGGAATTTTTTGACTCAAGTTTTTATCAGAAACTAGGCTATAATCCGAGTCTTTAGAGGCCTTGATTGGCTTTCTAGCGTTTCTTGTTGAAACGTTACGGCCTAAAAACAACAAAATGATTGATTAATCCTCTAATTAAATAATTATTAATTTTTTGTGTATCAAGTACCGAAAATAACGAGTGTATCAAATAACGAAAAGAACAAGCAAGTTTTCCGTAAACTACTAGTAAACACTCCGACGTATTTCGTATTTTGGTGATACTTCGGTTCACAAAACAAATCTTTTATGCTTTTTATATTTTTCAGTGAAAAATAACAAGTACATCACCTTGAATCTGCGTATCGTTTTTTGACTAGCAAATTGCTGAACTTGAGGTTTTTGAAATTCAACTTCCCCCCGATATAAAATCCTGGTAACACCACAGCTTCTAATTCTAGCCCTATACCCTGGATCACGGGTGGCGGAAGTGGGGGGGCACAAGTGCAGGTCAAAAAATTATAGCAAAATTTTTTGGTTTGAATTGGCAACTGTGACGTCACAAGCATTGAAATATGACGTCATAACATATACACCATATGAAGGTCTAAAATCTAAATTACACTATTTTAGACAAAACTACACCACCACTATGAAAACGTATCGGTGAACCACCTGAAATTCAAATAGGCTGTTACGGGGGCGACCCAGGTCATCAGCGTCACTCGGGCTCATACGATTTATTCTGACTGAATAAAACCGTTCGACGCTTGCGTCACTGAAATTTCCATTTGCTTTCATTCTGGCTGGCATTATAGTTGCCCTGTCTGTGACGTTATGTTATGCAACAATAAATGAGAAGTTCTCATGATAACTTCTCCACTGTTGAGTAACGTACGTCACAGAGCAATGATAACGCCAGTAAGCCCTCCGCTTACTGCGCTCATTCATATTAGCCGAGTTGTTGGACAATTTATCGTTCGTTTGAAATTAATCTCGAAATGGGAACTGTCCATTGGATTGAACTTCAACTTCAATGTTCTATACAAATCCATTGCTTAAAAAAATATTCAGTCCGATATAAATTATGTTTCAAAAATACTTTACTGCATAGCACAGCTCGGACTCTAATGGATGAGCCCGAGTAAAGCGGGAGCGAACGAAGTCGTGAGAACGCCTACTACGAATGACATTGTTTTATTCAGGTCACCTACAACATGATCGCGAAAGGCCAGACATGGAACGAAAATATATGAACAGTGACAAGGCTCAAACAAAAGAGCCCGAGTTAACAACTTAGTGAAGTGGGACCGTGGGTGGTGGCCAGAGCCGGATTAAAGGGTAGGGGGGCCCGGGGCAATTTTTACTGGAGGGCCCCTATGACGTAATTCATGACGTCATCGTTTGTAAAAGTTATGTTTTCGCTGATTCGCAAGGTATCCGTTTGTTTTTTCCGGTAGCCGAGAATGTCCTTACTCAAATGCACATACAGTGAGGTGCGAGAAGAGAATTTATGATATGAATACTATGGCAGCACGTCTCAACCGGTGGGCCGCAACTTCCTTTCTGGGATAAATAACTGATTGTTTCATCGCCATAATTGCGCCCAGGCACGAAGCCAGAAATTTTGATAGGAGGGGCAAACAACAACAACCAATTCTCAACATTCAAATATTTAATGTCCCTTGGTTTTAAAGCATCATCCACAAAACGTACATTTTTCTGGCGCTTTTTTCTGAAGTTCAGATTTAAGCCGCAAATATAGTCTATATTTTTTTAGTTTTAAAAGTTTGTTTTTAGTAAAGTTCTTAGCTTCTATTCTGCATCAAAGCAACCATTTGCTCGTAAAACTTCCTTGCAAAAGCGCATGTGAAAATCTCGATGCCACAAGTGCAAGATCTGCAGCAGGCTTTTTGCAGCCAATATTGCAGTTGAGCAAGACGTCATCGTGCCCGGCGTTATGATTGCGCTTTTTATATTTGCACGTTTTTGATGTACACCAGCACAAGTTCAATCGCAGCCGAGTAGCTACTTTGTTCTAAGACATTAACTCCCGAAGTAGGTCTACAAGACTTGCGCGCATATAAGACGTGGATACTGTTGTCGTCCAATTCTTCAGCGACCAGTTGGCGTATGGAGCTTATAACGTAAAGGCTAGAGCCCCTCAAAGCGTTTGAAAAATATTTTGATCTTATGTCATTAAACGCTATGAAATGCGAATGCGGCAACATTTTTGTACGCTACTTGCACTATAAGGTTGCTTCCCAAATACGATTAGTATATAGCTAGTTATTTAGAGTTAACAATATAATTTACAAATATGATAAAGACCATATCGTAAGTTACCCATGTTCTCTAAACAAACTTGCATATGCTTGACCCACTCTACACAAAGTGTGAAAAAGGTTGGGCATTTGCGAAAAGGAAGCCACAATCGATCATCACCACGGCTCTGCTCTAAAGTTACGAAATACGTGTCGCCAAAGTTAACACGACGGTTGGTTAGTTTATCTAGCCTAGTGGTTTCCAAAGTATGGGTCGAAACCCAAACAAGGGTGGCGAAGGGTCAAAAAAGGCTCGCGCCGAGGCGATCCAAACCTGAGTTGTATACTGTATTTTCAACGTTACCGCACTGCTTGTCTGTCTGTAATGTAGGTACGTGAGAAAAGAGTAGATCGCTGGTATTAAAAATGAACTCAGTCGCGAGGTGTTCACCAAACTCAGATTTGGGTCATGCTCAAAAAAGTTTGGAAACCGCTGTTCTCGCCATTCTAGGGTAAGCGATTGAAAGCCATTTTTTAAATCCTAACAAAATCCAATCAACTGGGAACAAATTTGCTTTAGTTCAGGGATGGGCAAACTACGGCGAGAATGGCAGCCACACGTACATACTGCAGATAGTGCATAGCGTATTTCGAGATCAGATTAGAATTCTCGAGATTTTATTTCACACGTTTCATTCGAAACTGCATTTTTACTCAACCGAAAGTTACTATCGTTACCTTTATTTTGTGCTA
>Ga0210059_1012060_pt1 | contig 13133 bp, 8 predicted proteins | sample Ectturendosymbi2_FD_188042 | JGI IMG/M metagenome (GOLD analysis project Ga0210059, IMG submission 188042) | Ecteinascidia turbinata endosymbiont from Florida, USA - Sample 2 (SPAdes) (version 2) | ecosystem: Host-associated > Tunicates > Ascidians > Unclassified | place: Key West, Florida...
CATGCACGGTGTTTGCAGTTGCTTGTTCTTCCAGCTGTCACCCTCATCCCCTCAAACCATCAAAAGAGTTTGTGTCGTTCGTCTTCACAGCATCGGAATATTTTCCCCACTTGTTACCATGGAAAGAAACTCAAAGCTTGCCTAAATGGCTTATAAAAACGATTGGATTCTATTTTTGGCAACTTTCAAACTCATAAAGCCAACATGTATAGCGGTATTTTCAAATATTCCAGAAAGTGCAGTTAAAAAACTGGGCGAGTGCGTGAGGTCGGTTCTGATCCTTCTGATCCAGATGTTGCAAAAAACATACGTGATAATTTCACAAAATAATCCCAGCTGCAAAATGCACAAGCCGTTTCGACAGGCGCTTCCCCGTTAGCAAAAGCAATAAAAAAAGAACACTTATCCTCACTAAGCTGGTTGTTGAAAAACAGGTTAACTTCAGTAATCTCTATGATGGAAAGAGGCAGGTGCGATTTTCCGTAAAGCAGTGACGGTAGATTAGTATTAATATTAACAAACGAATGGATCTGCAGGATGGTTTCAAATCTTTTGAGCAAGCTGCAAATGTACTTCATCTAGATCGGCAAAAGAAACTGCAGTTTTTTTATCACAAATTAGCCAATGAAAAGACCAAAAAACGCGCCAAAAGTGCGACCTGAAATGTGTCCGAGAGGATTGCGGGCGAATGAAGTAAAAGCTTTTGTGGTTTCTGAAGAAAAAATGTATAAAAACTTAATTTGTTGCTGCGGAAAGAACTAAGGCTACTCAAGCGTTATTGAATTTCGCGGAAGAGATAAGCCAAACGAAATGAAGTTATGTTTTAAAGGTGTTGCGGTTAAAGAGTAACGGTGTTCTGTAATAATATAAACGTAGCCTGAAGCTTGGAAATTTAATCGTGCTCTGTGCTGGTGATTTGGAAGCGTTATCCTAAAAAGGAGACAGAAAGCCAAAGGCCGAGAGCATTTGAAACTTCTGCTTGTTTTGCTCAAATTATTCAAGACTTGAGCCACGTAGCTTCGGAATGTTTTGTTGACATTTACAACCTTTTTGAAGTGCAACTTTGAGACAAGTTTTGCTGGAACCCATGCGAGTAACATTCGCCCACATAAATCTGACGCAAACGATGGTCAAGCACAAGAGCTAAATATGAAATCATTCCAGTGACAGTTATTTAAGGCAGCCGACGATTTGAATGTGTTTATCTGTCACCCAACAGAAAGCAAGCGATTACAAAACGTTGCACTTTAAATAAACATGAATTATGTAAAAGTTTACATTTAGCAAGAGTCTAACTCTAAAACATTTTAGCAACAGTTGATTGAACTGTTGAAAAAATTAGCTCATTTTTTGATATGAAGCGTTAAACGATGTGTTGGCTTCATGCAGCCATGGTCTACCCCGAAAAAAAGGTGCATCCTATATTTTCACATCTACGTTTTCAGCGCCCAGTGTTTTCCAACATCTACTGCGCTACCAGCTGTTTAATATTATGACCACGGAGAAATAAGAAGCACATCTGCGTTCATCCGGAAAATCTGCTCATTTTTGTGGCAATTTGTTTCTTAAAAAACAGCAAAATGTGTGTAGATAGTCCATTAAATTAGCATACACAAAGGCCCGTTTGATTGTATTGGTCTCTTATGGGCAAGGTTTTTAACTGAACAAGTGAATCCTACAGTCACATTTCCAAACAACATTTTTGCTTTCCTGAGATAAAACGGCATGCAACTTTTTTCATTTAAGATCTGCAAGTTCGAAACTAGCATGCCATGGTTTAGCCCAAACCTTTTTGTCTGCATGCACACTGAAAAATGTCCTCAGTTTATAGGAAGTGATGTTGACTTATAACGACGGCCTTTCATCGGCCTCGTTATCGTCGAAACAAGGTAACATCGCAACGAAACGACATTTGCATTCTCGCCATCCTTTGACCATTAAAGATTCGCTGCAGAGATGGGCGTCTCATAAGCTGTAATTTAAGGGCAATTTCGTTCAGGGTCAACGGCCGCTGGAGCGTACACTTACGTATTTACGTGCATCTGCTCCTGCAAGAATGATAGGTGGTGCGCAGGCGAAAATCATTACCGGTAATGTTTGTCACAAATGACCGGATGTGAGAGTCGTGCAAAGATGTAAGTTTTTGTCATGCCGATGCTAATCTCCGTATTTATCAGACGCAATGAAACCTACGTAAATCCCACGGAAAAACGGATGAAGCATTGACCATTGCTCGGTCACATTAAACTGATCAAGTCAGCTGCAGGGTCTGATGCATAATGATCTTAATTATATCCAGCAGATCAGGGAAATCGCCAGTCGGAAAGCAATTCTGCTGCCAGTTTGAGTACTTTGCGGCAATAGAGGATTTTTGCTGAATTTGTATACTCGCCAAAAAGTATTGCCTGGCCTCAACACAAGACTGGAATCCTCGTGGTCTTACACAAAATTGCTAAAACATCGCTTGTTCAAGACAGGTCTACATTTTAGTTTCCTAAGTTTACCATTTACATTACTGGACAATACTACTATAACGTACGAGAAAAAATGAGGGAAACGTCGGAATTTCTAACATGGTCTTTGAACTAGTCTTTACAAAGTAATATTAATAACGTATTAAAGCGCGGTCATGAAATGACAAGCAAAAGTCTTAATGGCTGAGCATCATCCGTTATTTAATATCTAATTGAAGCGAAAATGGCGCTTTGCCGTGATGTGTCGACACTCGTTTTGCCCATGTAGTTTTCAACAAGACTGTGATTTTAATGGCTGTGGTTCTTATTATCGTTTTCGCGTCGGGAAAATTGCGCACAGTTGCAGCGGAGCGTGTCGGGCACGTGAGAGTCATACTCCTGCATGCTCATGGGAGAACCCGCGTCTGGGTATCATCATCGCTTTTTTCGAGGAAACATATTTTTCCGACACTCCACTTCCTTGCATCAGTGGCAATGGACCACGAGCAACCGCGTGCTTTGGCAGACGACGGAAAGTGCGCGATTTTCTGCAAATCAACGCAAACTGGCGTGCAAGACAACCCGCCGCAACGGGTGGTTCGTTTTCGGCACGGCAAGTGTGTTGACGGGGAACATCGTTGGCGGTCTGCTGTCAACAGCTGCTTCAGCAGCGTTCCGCCTGAAACCAATCGCCTGAACTACGGTATACAGAAAACAACGCGTGGCATAGTGACGGCGTTTGGGATTTTTAGGTGTTTCGCGTTGGTTTGCCAGAAGTTTCTTCATCGCAATGTGTTTTTCTGATTTAGTAGCACTGTTGTGTGAGCCTACTCGAATAAGACAAATCATTTCCTTCCTTCGGCGTGAGTGTAGTTACTTGTTTAACAGAATTGAAACAAAGTCGTCTGAAAAAAAATGGAACGCCGCATGATCGTCGGAGGAACGGTGGACAGCGGCATTATTAAAGACACCTAACTATTGCAATAGTTAACAAAGCACGAACGCTTTCTTGGTATCGCCACTTGACATACTCTGACTCCGCCCATGCTCTTGCGAGGTTTGGTACGTAAACAGTAACTCCACGTATTCGTCGACCATCCGCATTGAAAGCAACTTATCTACAGCTCTGGCAAAGTGCAATTGTGGCGAAGAGAAAAACAGTTGCCGCTATCTCACTCCAGGCAGCGGAACTAAGCCAAGCTTCGTGGAGCAAATTGACAAAGCATCATTCAGCAGTCGAGTTTTTGTTTTTGTTCGCGTCCAGCATACTATCGACGTGGCAGCCTACATGTGATAGGCTGCGGGGTTTTGGCTTGTTGACATGCTAAAGTGACCTTTTGAGTCAAGCTGGCTGGGTTCACAGCTCCTTTGCGTCCTTGCGCTGCATCATCGAAGCAGATTTTATACTTTCTCCAACCGCAGGGCAATTAACAACGCGCGTTTGAGTTCGACGTAGCATAGGCTGATTTGTCGTTCCGAAAGAATCGCGGCTTTTCCGATGCTTTTCAAGTGTCGTGTGGAATGTGTCATGAATGATAAACGAGCATCAAAAAGTTGCTTCAACCAAATGTAGCCAGACTTGAACATGCTCGTACTGAAGACTCGAACACGTTCACGCTGAATATTGAGGTGATGTTTCGTCTGAACCGGGTCACTTTTTGCACAAACGATTTGGCCTTGAAACAAAAAGGTCATCAAAAATAAAAATTACGTCTCATACTCTGAGTAAATGCTGGTATAGAAATGCTTATAAAGATTGTCATTTTTTGTAATTCATGCTTTCAGTGCTTTTTCTTAGAAAAGTTGCGAACATCTTAATATACGTACATACGTAGATATATATTTATTTTGACATTGTATTTCTTTTTCAGATAAACAGGAGAGTTTAAGAACTCAATCAATGCTATACGTACGTGTGTCAAATGTTTTACTCATTGGAAGTTTGTGGACTTCCGTATTTTATTATGTTTCCATTAACTTCGTATTTGCATACGCTGGTAAATAATTTTTTAACAAAACAACGGTAAATAATTTCTTCCAGCTTTTACAACTACTGGTGACAATTGCCATTTAGTCGTTGCGCTGGATTTATTGACTACCCATTTTCGTGTTTATCTTGTCGATACTCATGGGCGAAAATAATAGGTTGTCAGGCGACCAAACACCCTCAAAATTTGAACTTGCCGCTATTTCTGCCACAGAGTTTTTGTTTGACGTCAAACAGTTTCCACTTTACTTTGTTTCAGCAACACAATTGTCTCCTACTAACATAAATGTCCCTATAGCGCCAATCGCCCCTTCCGATTAAAGTACTCCGCCCTTGTAAATAATCCGGAATTGTTTCTTGTTGTCCTGTTAGTGTTGCTCAGTGTGCAATGCAGTTTAATTCAATATGGAGGTTTCAATACCAAAAACAAAAAGTTGATGTTGAAGCTTGGAAATTGTGATGCTGAAAAGGAGGAATTCGGTGGCACCACTGTCCGTATAGGCAGAAATAACAGACGGTTTTGTTTTGGTGTTGCTGGGAGTTTTCAGCTAGCTAAAAATATGTTGGTTCAAACTTAGCTGAAAGTTTAAAACGTTTGCAAATGGTACTCATCACGGTTTTCGAGTCCTACGCAAGTGAGCTGCCAGGTGTAAATTATTGACTAAAGTAGTCAGCTTTTAGCTTTCTCTAACTGCTACTGTGTTCATAGACATGATGCTTCATAAACAACCGCTTTCGACGTTTCCGCCAACTTCTCCAAAAACCGAAGTGTTTCTTCCTCTCCGATATCCAGTTTTTTGTCATTTTTTTCATTCAAGAGCAGTGGTTCCCATTCTTTTTCGATGCATTCCTCCCTTTGCTCATATTGGAACTTTTCATTCCTCCCCTATTACACAAATTCAGCAGGGTAGCCGAAAGCGTTAAACGTCATTTTTGCGATGACTCAGATCACACGCTGTGGGTTGAACCTTAATCCTAGTGGCGTGGTTGCGTCTTTTGTATAAGTCATTATTATATACGATAAAATAATTAGCGCTCCGTTCTACAAGGCAGAGGAGCATATTCAATTCAAACGTACATCACAGACTGCAATCGTAGCCGAACTGATCGTCGGACACGACGGGAAAGGCCATAAAGAGAATTAGCTCTACGTGGTGGCTTCAAACAAGCAGCAAATTTAACCGGGAAAAAGTAAAAAATTACTCAGAACACTTGGAATGCACTTAAACATCTAAGCAGGTATCATTAATGATATAATAATCCAATAGATAGCGCCACTGTTAGTTTCGTGATTGAAAGAGTTAATTGACAGAGCCAATGTCAACTTAAAAAAGAAGTACAACGCTTACAATGAATGGGTAACTTTACTAGAAAGTGGAAATTCCTCCCCTTAACTCATGAAATTCTTCCTGTGGAGGAATTGCTTCCCGGTTGGGAACCGCTTTTCTAGAGCAAGAAAATTTCGTCGTGCTTCATGACTTGCAGTATGAACTACTAAAAAGTCTCACAAAGCACACAACTGAAGGAGTTACACGATGGAGTTGAAAATAGCACCAACAATATTCAGCTACCAACATGCAGTTATAGGCCTATACAACAAGGACTTTTTCCAGTTGGCCAAAATTAGAAAACAGAACAGTAATCATTTTCAAGTCATATACTGAGCTGTGAATGCTGATCTATTGTTCAGCAGGTTTGCTCAGCGTGTAACAGTAAAGCATTTGTCTCGTACAATATTGGCTAAACAAGAGGCAACTTTCAGAATGTGCCAAACACTCGAACGAAACAAGATTACCGGGAAAGTTAACCAAGCAAAATCCCAGAGTTTCAATGCGAATTTCTTTGTCCGAAGCATTTGCCTGTGACGCCAAAACTGAAAGTTGACCTTCACAGCGGATTCTCTTCGTGATAGGTCAAAATTGCAACAGGCCGGCAGGTAGAAGAGTTGTGGAGTAACCTGAACAAAGGTGCGCTGGTTCGAAGCTCGAAAATTTGCATCAGCTATTTTGGGACCAATCCCATGTATCTTCAATCTGTTGTGCTTTGCTGATTGACTTGATGTCGTGGATATACCCAGCCAGGGCTTTCGTAAGGTCGACAAAAAGCATGCCATGGCAATGACCTCACGCTGTCTTTGGTGCCAATAAGCTGAATTTTCAACTCACAGCTATATTTGAAAAACAAATAAAACTTCCAAGTATTTGTTACTCATGATGATAAATAATACTTCCAGCCACGGTGCTTGGACAAAACTAATAGTGATTAAATGTGAAAAACAGCTAAATCCCTGCCTTTTTTTACCAAAACAAGGAGGAAAGACATGCCTTTATATGTCAAATGAAACACTGGCTGTCAGCCAAAATATTTACAAACGCGTCCAAACAACTGGAGCTAACGTAGGAAACAATGGTTCTGCTGGAGGGACATCCACAGGGTTTCTTCAATAAATCCCACAACATAGTCTTCAGAAACAACGTTTAGTTGTTAAGTTATTTTCAGTCGCTGAACCCGAAGAAGATGGTGCTGCGATACAGCGGGAACCAACTGGGCCACTAGGTTTGTGCCACTGTGCGTTAGGTAATACATTGCGCCATTGCTGATGATTTGCTGGAGGTTAGTTGCATTTTAACGTTTTAATGGTTTGCACGCGGCTACAGAACTTGATGGCAGGCCACAAACTCGATAGCTCATGTTGATGTTAGTTGAACATAGGCCGTCACCAATGAATTCTACGGCTCACACCTTCAAGGCACTTGGTTGATGTTTTTCTTGTAGAAAGTTGCGTATAGTCAGTCCGTTTATGCAATAAAGTTTACCTTCTTTACGACCTGCGGAATAGTTGGATGAAGCGCTATCTTCCCAATTCACGGAGGACGATATTCCTGTACTTCTTGGTGTCGTACCCCGAAGTCAGCGTTTTCATAGTAATTTTTGTGAACTTCTCAACAAAACAATTGTAAAAGCTATCTTGACTATAGCTTCTTTTATTTTAAACAGGGCGTCCTTTTTATTCTTGAAGCGACACCATTGCCCGCTTACAGCAACGTGGCAAAAGCCTATTCAGCGTGTTCCGAATGTGTCGAAACAATTGCGTTATTGCGTTTTTTATTATCAATCCAGTGAATTGGGTTAATCCGGAGTAAGAATTCTTTGCCAATCTGCTTGGCTACTTTATTGATCATTGAAAACGTGATAACGTAGTTATTGCAAGTCACGGCATCTTTCAAAGGATATGGAGCACCGTTGCACAGCTGTTCGAAACGTGAAATCCTGTCAGTTTTCAGATGGCATGCTGAGGCGAGGAAATAAACAGGACGCAACTGTGGCGTGATTGAACCATTTCCTTTAACAGGTCTGTCAATCGCGTTACCAATCGTCCTTCACCAGTTGTTATGCTGAGTTATGCTGGGGCTATATAATAGAGTGAGAATGGTCCTGCAAAGCAATTTTGTGTTGAAACAATGTTGACAATCGGTGATGAACTCCAAGTGCATCACTAAAACTTCCGCAGTGGTCCCCCAAAATCTGGACATCCGCAAGCATCTTCCAACGTTACGTCGGAAAATGCTTTGTGTAAGGTGTACGCTGGAAAACACATAACATAAGCGCGTAATTTTTTATTTCGCTTGACCGACCTCTTGCAAACTGCGCTTTGTTTTTTTTTTTATTTGATCTACACTTGAAACAACACCAATGGGACCGACTGTTGTGGCTGCTACCTTTCACGAAGCTGCTGTGTTCTGATATATTGCTCTGTGTCCTGATGTGTTCGGTTTCGCTTCCGATTTCTGAAGCAGATAAAAACTTTTCTTTTTTTTAAACTTCATCGATAGCATTTTTGAAAACTATATAAGGATATGAACAAATTCAGTTCATTTCAATATCTGCGTAAGCACGACGTGAAATTCAGTTGTTCACACTTCAACAGATACGTCGTAACTCTACTGGGATTTTGCTCAATATTTATCGTAGTTCGTATCATGTTTTACTCTTTTTTAATCATTTTCCCTCCCTGCGTCCCAAGACCGTAACTAGGGGGGGGCGCTAGGAGGGGCAAGTCCCCCTAAAAAATTTTTAGACTCCCATGGAAAAGTGTGTTGGACATAGTTTAAAACTATTGGATATAGTTTAAAAAATTGGGGTCTCTCTCAGAAAAGTATTCGCTACCCCTAGTGTTCCAAGCTGGTTACGGTCCTGCTGCGTCTCCATGTTGCACTGGTTTGGCTACAGGGGCAAATACCAAAAACTCAGACGTACAACTACAAACTCCTCAGGCACATCAAACAACTGCCAAAGCACCGGTACCAGGCGGTATATTTGGTTCTTGAATCTCAATTTTAAAACTTTCTTAAATCTTAATCTTCAGACAGAGCACGCTTTTCTTTTCAAATGGAAGTGCTGGTGATGCACATGTCAAATATTAGTGTTCGAAACAATTTTAAACCCAAAACATGATCCATAAAAGATTTTAGGTATTTAACTGCGGAATGTAACCGTTTGCCTTTGCAAAACTTGAGTTTTACATTATTCGACTACGAAAAACCACATTAAAAGCAATTCCTAACCGATCTATACTCTATATAGTTTTGTTACAAATGAATTAAAAGTATCTATCGCAGATTATAAAACAAGTCAAGGTATCTAATAAAATACTGAAAATTTGAAATGCTAAAATTGATTAGGTTAGTGAAACCAGAAATTTTATATTTAATTGCCCTGGATGAGCCGTAGCAGACTTACGTCTGAGTTCTAAAAGTGTTTTTGTGCAGCGAAGAAAGAATGGAAGTCAGAGAAAATGACATAACTGCCGGGTAGTAACCCACTTACCTTTACAGACTTTATTTCGTGTAGCCTATTGTGTTGGCCGTACACCGCGGTTTATATATATGTTTCAGAACAAAATACGTTCAACAAATTTTGTCACGGTATGTCAAAAATTCACTGGATGTTTTTATAGGGGGGAATCTTTCAAACATTGTTATCAAGGAGGCAGCCAGTTTTGTTTGGAATTTTAATACGGAAGTCAGCAGTAATAAAATTGCCGCTGTTGAAGGAAGCCCTGAAACGGTCATGAGAAAACGACTGCAAGAACCTCTCTTTTCACTGGTATTTCCTGAAAGGGCTGGCCTAATGACTGTGTACACTTGTAGATATTTCTGGTTCGATCGAATATAACCCTCATGTCGGATGAGAAGGTAAGCCACAGGATACAACGAATGAGTTCGTTACAATCTTAAGAATACTTAAAAAATTAATCCAACCAACCGTACACCACAATTACATCTTTATTTTTTTATGTTATATCAAACCTATTGACGTATTTTTGACATTAGTTCTGTAGCAGCGCGTCAAAAAAAGAAGTGTTAAAACATCCTGCTAAGTATTCGGGCAAACTGAAAAGGGTACATGATTGAATAAGCGAATACAGAAGTTAATAAAGAACAGCAAATCAGCAAAGCGCCAAGGGTTAGTTGGAACGTGATTCAGGGCTTCCCTTTTTTCAAACATCTGGCAATGTCGAGCGCTTTGCGGCATAGAGAGAGTGGCTTTGCTCCGTATGAACATGCGCGACTTCAATTACTTTTCCTCTACAGTTTCAAACTAAACTGATCTACAGATCACAGATAAATCAGATATACCGCACCAACAAATAAAGGATATAATCGTCTTTATAAACTATAAATCCAGCGTGACTAACTTTTTCTTGCTTTTCTCCGGCATATCAAATTATTGGGGAATAAAATGTCGCCCTCTTGTTTCTAAGAGTCTTGTAGATAAACGCCAGAGCAGCGTGAAAACTATGAGAAAGAATCTCCAAGAACATCGACTTTGCGGTTTTGATGCAACGGCTTGTTGTAAGTTACTTGTAAATTTCAAATTAGAACACTACTTGCGAACACTTGCATCTTAGCGCTTGCATGTTTTTAAGGACCGACGTGTGTGGCCCGCTGTGTCCGGATAAGAACTGACGCCGATGACATGCTGCATAGAATTCGAGTTGATAGAAAAATTTTAATGAATGGAAGGCTAGTATCAAAATTAAGTAAACAAAAGAGCTGCTTGTTGTTGAAAGAAATCCACTCATGATAACTTGTGTGCTGATGACACATGAAGCTATATAATTTTGTTACTTTTTTCACTTTTTAAACAAACAAAAGTAGCACCGTGCCGGCGCCATTCACTGTGTTAGTAAATCCATAGCCTTAACTGGTTTCGAGGATAACAAGTCCCGACCATAGCTTAACGAAGCCCATATAACTTTTGAAGAACTCTCCAGAACACCAAAAAGTAATGTTTCATTATGTTCTGTCTGTTCAATTAAACCCACATGAACAACGCATTTATTTCAATGACTCCGCCAACTTGCTTACTTCATACATGGAAAACATATGACAGTTAAAATTACATAAACAACGTATGGCAACTCCGCCTCCATACGTGTTTGCCAGGTCCGCAACCAGCTGACACTTTTTTGGGGGGCAGAATGTTTATTGCCGTCCTGGCATTTATTAGCGCTGGCAATGGATATGTGTTTCCGTGAGCCATCACGCTTCAGTTGTCACGCTTCACGTCGCAGTGCTAGGCAAGTATGGCCAAAACGAGACCCACAAACGAACTTTAACTTTATCACAGAAGTGTGAAAACCTTTAAAACGCTGTCCACACTGTCTTCCACAAGCACTTCACCAGTAACGTCTTTTCTAAAACCGAAAACTGCAAAATTTTGCTGCAAACAAAAATTTTGGAGCAAGAATCGATTTTTAATTATTCGTCTCAAACTTTCAAAGATGTGCTTTCGAACACTAAGTTAACATGGGCGTAGGGGGCCACAACAATTTGGTGGCCAAAAGGGTTTTGCGCGAAAAAAAAACAAGGAGTAGTTTTTCAAACAATTTCGTAATTTAGCTTGTCTAAGTAATAAAAAACGCATCTTATACAATGTTCATCCCATCAATACCAGGAAAAAACTTACCTGACAAACATAATTTTTTAAAGTGATTATTACACTTTCAATGCAAATTTTTTTCAGGTATGAAATGATCTTTGCGCAGACGCAAAATAGGGGCTACAGTCCTCGCTGTACCTCCGCCTCTTACACCTACATTATGAATGCGTTTATCTGAAATTGTTACTGGGCCTCCGGCCTCAGACGTAAGGTGAACCGAGCTGGTCTTTACTGGAAAATAATGCCTTTTTGCTTTGAACATACCTAGTTGAAGGAGTTTAAATAAGTTCCAGAAAAACGTTTTGGCAGGGAAGACATAGACATAGATAAAATGTCTAAGTGCTTTTGTGGACAACGAAATGATTTCTGTGAAGTTGCTTTGCTTGACCTCACCGGTTGTCATGTAGCATTTTTAAATCAACGATTCAGAAATTTGCTGTTAAAAATGTGACATACAGCGTTAGCAAATATTACCAATATGGAGGTTAGCATTTCAATTAGATTTGTACTGTACACCTATATGTGCGTCGTCTGAAACAAAGACAAGACTTCGAGAAAACCCATCTTACATTGGGTAAAATTCCATTTTAAGTTTGAGAGCATGCCCCTGGAGCACCAACGTGTCACGTGTGTGTCTCAGGAGGTTCCACAAGAAATGCCGCAGACTTGTAACAAAGTTTTTATAAATGCTAATCTCTTCGCCTTGGACGCGAGTCTTGCGAAACCATGCTAATGTTACCTAGACATTGCACAAGCAATGTGGATGAAAACAATTGGTCCGTTTGCGGCAGAGAGGCTTTATTTTATTGTTTCGGAAATGTCGTTTTGTGCAAACGTGGTTCACGCAGGATTTGAATGAGACACAAGCGAATGAACTACTTTGTGCATTACCTCTGGGGTCTATTTTTACATTTGATTGATCAGATCGAATCACAGCCCTTTCAGAACTGTCAAGGCGAACGCAAACTAGTACATGTGTACATCTGATGAAAGCTTACTTTGGCATTACGACTTTCGAACTGTTTTACCGCTGCAGTGAATAAGTACTCTTTGAGCCAGCTGATTAACTGGATTTTATCAATGAAGCTTATAACAGCCAGCTGCAGTCAGTGGTGGTTCAATAAGCTGCTTTCCATTTCTTGCCCTCAAAGGGTCACCAGATTTTTCAAAACATGCCCATCCATACTTGACCTTGATATTCTTTCTTTTGGTTGTCTTTTTATCATATTTTCCTGAGAAATTTCTGCTCACACGTTAGGAAACTTTAATTGCTCTCGGCATGAACATGGCCCAAGAACTAAGCATGCTTCTTCTACTATGATGTAGGGGCAATCGCACTAAATTGCAGATCGATCTCAAAAAGGGTCCGTTCTGCCTCTATTCCCTCAGCACCTTCGAGTAAGAAATTTATACTGCTTAGAGTCTTAAGTCTTGACGCTTGAAGCACCTTTCTAGTGTTTTTGCCAAATTTTACACAGCGCTTAATGGTTACTTTGTTCGCAGGTACCATTTTCCATGTTTTCGTGACGAAACTTTGAACAAAGTGTGGCAAATTACTTTGGCCGCGAAGATCGAACTCGTTTCCTGCCTAATTGAGAACCAAACACGTCGGCATCGCAGCCACGAAAAACAAGTTAATTTCCGCCAACATACACAGCGGTTGGGATGGGCGTCCTGGCAGGTTCTTGAAGTGCTTACTCAAGTACATGACCGACCGATGTTTATTCCAGTTGGCATGATCAGGTTTG
>Ga0210059_1012061_pt1 | contig 13133 bp, 8 predicted proteins | sample Ectturendosymbi2_FD_188042 | JGI IMG/M metagenome (GOLD analysis project Ga0210059, IMG submission 188042) | Ecteinascidia turbinata endosymbiont from Florida, USA - Sample 2 (SPAdes) (version 2) | ecosystem: Host-associated > Tunicates > Ascidians > Unclassified | place: Key West, Florida...
CTTCACACCTAAACGGGACGAAACGAGGTCGGAGATGTAATAATGCCACCTTGTCCTTGGTCGACCTCTGGACCGCTCTTCTGTTGGTCAAGCCAGCATGACCTGCCTCGCTAATCTTTCCTGAGTCATTCCGCATGGCCGAATCATCATAGCTGAGATCTCGCTACTCGAAGTGGCTCAACATTCATGGTTTTAAGAATTTTACAGCCACACGCTTTGTCGCGAAGTGTCACGCCATGAATTCTTTGCAAAAATCCTACCTCTGCTGCCTTCACTTGACATTGATACTCTTTCAGTCATTACCGAAGTTCAATGATGATAAGTGAGTATCGGAACAAATACCGTTTCGAAATCGATGAAACCCAGTGAGGAACTCCGCTGACGTTTAAAAATTGATAGCTTTGTGGTCTTTGAAAGCTCTCGTTTTGTGACCACAGAGCGATAAAGTTCACGCAGAAATGCGATTGCTTTGTCAGTCCGTGCATCAATCTCTTTGTTATACTTTACGGCATTTGTGAATACCATACAAAGGTATTTGAACTTCTTGACTTGGTACAGTGCATTGTCGTTATCTTGCAGGGCGCACTTCATGGATTCATGGAGAGACGAAATTCTTAGGTCTTTTTAGTGCTATTTTAGAACCGATCAAATGAATGTTGAAGACCGTTAAGATGATGCAAGCAGTACCAAATCGTCCACAAAAAGCCAACTTCCAACACCGACACCATTGTTGACTCGGCAATGACTATCTATCCAATTCATACAGAACTACCGCAGTATTTGCTCTTGAAATTTCTTTTCTTGTTGCGGTCAATTGGCAAACACGTTATCAAACTGTTGTTGAACCTTCGAAAATTCACCCGAAGTGTTTATCAACCAAAATTTCTTCAAAAAAATTTACGTACAGTTTTGTCATTACTGAGTGCCCTTAAAATTCATTGGCAGATGAAATATCTCTGCATTCAATGAATTGCCTCTGCTGTTTTGTTGTCGTTCAAAATTTTCCAACTTGTCTCTTTTTTGCGGAAATCAATACTGTATTATGTGTCAATATCTGAATGGTCACAAAATATATGAAATTTAAACACAAACAATGCTACAACGCCTGAAAGCGCATAATGCAAAGGCAACTTTTTTTCACTATCGGTGAGTTTTCATCCATTTTACAGTACAACAAAGAACTGCTCAGTGAAAGCGTATCACTTGCAGAATCAGGCAAGGAATTTCTTCATATTTATTAATACTGCAAAAAATTCACAGTGACTTTTATACGTTCTTTAAGGATTTCATAATCGTCATGACTTTGCGGTTGCATAGGCGATGACTAAACCTACGCCTTCACTCTGAAATATCGTCAAAACATGCAAACGCATTGTTTCCTGATTTGGCTGTATGAAAAACGTACCCTTTCCAACTGCAAAGGAGGATTTTGTTTCTGTGATCCAGTCGAATACCGGACAAGGATATGTTGTTCCTTTGTATTCTACATAAACCATTGAGCACATCCAGTTTGCATCCATCAGTCCCACAATGCGCAGCGGGTTGAGGACAACCAAGCCTACAAAGAACATACTGAGCTGTTAGATTGCATGATTTTTTCAGCGTAAAATGTATAGTAAATTGCTAAACAGGCAACTTTAATGAACTTACTTTTAATCACGAACATTTGATGAAAAACCGCATTGTTAGGTGATAATTTTGAAAGCGTGTGAATATTCCCTTAGAAGGCGTGTGTTTGAGATCAAAATTTAAAATTTTAGCGTGTTTAACTGTTTCTTTTCAGGCATTTGTCTGCTCATTGCCTCGTTAAAATTTTTCTCTAAACTAACCCTAAAGATTTATTGACCCAGGCGCCGTTATTATAAGCACTTTTGAATAATGTATTTGTTTCTGTCCATTCTGCTTCTTTGCAGTTCGTAGAACAGAAACAAATTACTTATGGAAACGGCCACATCACGTTCATAAAATAGCAGTCTGGTACGAGAAATAGGGGGCACAATGCCCATGGTGCCCACTCACCGGGGCCCCAAAAATCCCAACGTCGCAAAGTCGCAAGTACTTTCTTCAATAGAGTACATTTCCTCCCAAAAGATCTTAAGGTTTTGGAGATGAAGGCGCCAAACTTGTTTTTTTACCCAAGCGCCATCTAGCCTCGTTACGCTTCTGCATCCATTTGATCAATAAGCTTGCCTGTTTGAGGAAGTCTGTGATTTATCACATTTCGGGTTCAATACAGTCCAGGTTTGCAACAAACCTTCCAAGAAATTTATAATCTTTACTCCGATCGACGTTACCAAAAGGAAATATTTTGTGAAAAAATAAAACAATTGCTTCCTGAATTTCTGCCTGTCATTAAACTAAATACTTGCTTTTTCTCGATGAACTCAACCAAGATAGTACCCATTCGCTTGCAATCAGGGGATAGAACCTTGGCCTTTCTGGTGCCAAACTTTGACAATTTGGCCGTTTTCAGAAGTGGTTTGGCCTTTTTTGAGTATTTTAAAAAATTGTTGCAGTCTGCTCACTTTTTTGAAGCACTTACGTGTATATTACCGAAATTTCTTTCTGTGACGTTATTTGTCGTTAGCATTGCCCTCTCGTGGAATTTGTGTCGAATCTTAGAAGTTTTTCAGAGCTCTGTGAGTGAACAACGCATAATGTATGCTGTGTGTGTGTCGTGTGGTCGTTGGGCTGTGGACTGAACGATCTGAGGTGGTGTAGCGGAATCTGAGGTGGTGCAATCATCTACTAACATTACAAACCCGAGAATGGAAAGAGTAAAGACGCATAATGATCATCGATATGTAATCAAATGATCAAGCTTCTAATCTGCAGTCTGGTTGAATATCTGGCCAGTCGGGAAATAGTAACTTGCTAAATTATATTAACGAAATATTGGTTGATGAAAATAAATGAAAACCACGTTTGGCCTTAAGCACGATGGTTTGGCCATTTAACCCTAGTGTGACCGCATAATTTGACTACACTAACAAGCCGCATAGGTGCAATTGTACTTTTTTGATTTTGTTGAAAAACGTTAATGTAGATTTGCTTTGTGCATGATATTGATTGAACTTAACGCTTGAATGCACTAATCCGACGTAGGCTGTTTTGACGTATTGCAATGAAGGTCACAGACTAATTAAAAAGCACAGCAGAACACCCACCCAAAAATAATTGCAAAACGATGTGCGAACTTTAACACCTTCACGAAATCAACGGAGAGGCTGACGGTAGCAGAACAGAACGGTTCAACACCATCGATGTCAGCTCTATTTACTAGCTACATACTACTTTGTTAGTTTAGGCCTTGTAAAGTTGTATGTTAGTTTAAGTCTTGTAAAGTTGAAGTTATACCGTCACCGTTTTCGTTTGATGACTGGAGTATGACGTTAGTTGGCACTGTCAGAAAAAACAAAAGGTTCCTCCCAAGCAGCATGCAACCTGCCAAGGAAAGGCCTGTGTATTCAAATAGAAAGACCAATTTGGCCTACCATCGTGATACAACAGTCTATTCATATGTTCCAAAGAAGAACAGATCAGTAGTGCTTCTATCATCTATGCACATGACGGGAGAAATCGATGCAAAAGAAACAACGTAACCAAAGATAATCAAGTATTGCAACAAAACCAAAGGGGTGTTGATGTTATGGATAAAATCTTGGGTGAGTACACCGTGAAACGGCGAACATTGCTTTGGCCTCTTGCATTTTTTGCAATATGATTGATGTCGCTGGCTTAGCATCCCATATCATCTACCAGGAACACAACCAACGATTCAGGACAAAAGATCAACGAAGAAAGTTCCTGAAAGATCTTCCCAAAGAGCTATGTATGCCTTTGATTGAAGCTCGCAGTATCAACCGGATTGTGACGAAAAAAACATGTCCTTTGTGGTCCAAAATGGTGCTTGAGCGACGATTTGTGTCACCACAAGAAGCAGCAGCTACCTCTACCGTGCATCGTGGCAGTCGTGGATCCACGCCGATCGTTGGAAGCTGTTATTTTTGCAGAGCCAACAACCGGGAATAACAGAAGACAAGAAAAAGCTGTGTTGCTTGCATGCAGCCTGTTTGCAACGAACATTCAATATCAAAGACAACGTGCATTATTTGTGAAAATAACTGAAAGCTCAAAAGAAGAACAGGAAAGCTGTAGTAGTATTCATACAGCTTTATTGCAGCGAACATTCAGCATCAAAGCCAACGTTATGATCCATTATTTGTGAAAATGCTAATATTTCAAAGAAAGACATAGAAACATCTCAGGGAAAAATGCAATGCTGCATCATTTCTCACTGGCAATACCCCGCAGTGAGAAAGTAGCTTGTTTCAATGAAAAAGTAAAACTACTAGTCAAAAATCATTTTGCTTGCAATCGATGCTATCGCACACATCAGGTGAAGATACAATTGTACCTACACGGCCTTTTGTGGGTGAAACTAATCTGTCCCCCTTCCACAACAATGGGTAAAAAATTTTTCTGCAATTTTGCATGCATATTTTAACTTAAAAATGTGAAGTCACGAAGTTTGAGCTCCCTACGATTTCTTAACAAAATCTCTATCGCAATTTAAAAACGCAAAAGTTCCAATTGTACCTGTGCGGCCTGATGAGGGTTAAGACAGTTTGCCTGGCCATTGCGCTGATGAAGAATCTGCCAACCTTGTTTGCAATTACTGTATTAAAATTAGCAAATATTTCAAACCACTAGCATTCATTTGCACTTTCTCTTCTTGTTATTTTTCACAAGCATTTTGCAGCAGTTAATCATTTATAAACGATCTAAAATAACCACTCACGAAAATGCAGAATGGTCGGAGCTCCTACTCTGGATCCACAATGTTTGACTGTGTAAGTTTGTGTCTCCCCAGATTCGAAATCTTTGCGAAACAAATGGTCCAATGTGTTCCATCCAGTTTTATTCTCTGTTTCTCCGGTAATCTTCACTTGCACAATGTCCTTCGTTCCAGCTCCAGAGAATCGGTTGCTTGTCTGAATAAAACACAGAATCGGTTGCTTGTCTGAATAATCAAAAATGTCCGCAGTTCTGCGTATTTATTGCAGAGTTCATACCAAAATAAATGCAATACTTCCTTGAATAATTGTTTTGCATTTGATGGTAGTGTTTATGATTATGAAAAAACATCTAAATTATGTAACTTCGAGTATAAACAGCAAATCCACAAAATATGCTGACTGTTGATCCCCCGTGTGGATAGTTGCTCTATCTTAATTCTTTATGGTTTGGAAGAAATTCTGGAACTACAGTTAATTACCTGACGATTATGTTTTTGCAACATTTCCTGCAATCTAGAAAGCTCTCGCGGGCCGCAAAAAAGCTCCGAGGGGCCGCATGCGGTCAGCGGGCCGTAGGTTGTGCAAGTCTGCTTGATTGTAAAAATATGCTGTTGGTGTCATATCTACATACATCCTGATCCTAATATTAGAAATGTTCTCAGAAGAGATGTTCAGTATTACGCACATGTTGAATGATAAAAATATACATACTTTGTCTATGGTGACTTTAATATTAATTTAAAGAATTATTCTTAAGTCAAATGTGTTCCAGATTATGTTGATATGCTTCATACTCTCTCCTGCAAATTGGTTATTAACAAACCAACTAGAATAACTGAACATTCAACCACTCTGATTCATCACATTAACACTAATGATATCTAATCCGGCATTTTTTGTGGTTTTGTAATTGGCCGAGATGATCTTTCAAACAATTTACCAATTTTTGCAATGTGTAAAAATAGCACTTTAACAAGTACATCCCAATGAAAAGTTAGTAAAATAAATGGCATCAATACACAACATTTTATTGCTGAGTCAAAATCTCAGTTAAATTCCAAATTAAATGTTTCAGTCTACCTCTGTTAATTTGCAATTTGAGGTACTGTGCAGGGCATCTTGTTTCGGCCCGCAACCTTATTGAAACGTGGATTGTACTGTACTTATCAAATGCACCTTGTGCGCGGTGGCGTGATGCACCTTGTTAAGTCACATATTTCGACTCGCGCGTAAGGGTGAGAGACCAGCCCGTGGTCTAGTGGCAAGTGCGTCCGCTTCGGTGCTGATAGGCCCAGGCGTGGATCCAGCAAGTAAGTTTAGGGGGGGCGATTTCAGTAATATTTGGTAGTCAAGTCTCATAACAGGTTCGCTACTGTAAGAGAGATGAAGTATGCTTCGCAAAACTGTTGTGACAAAACAATAGATGACGAAATTGCATTATATCGCGAATTTTGTTTTCCGAATTGTACAAAATTGTGATGAATGATGTTACTTTCTTCGGATTTAGGTGAGCGATCGCCCCAATCGCCCCCCTCCCTGGATCCGCCCTTGGGTAGGCCGAGAGTTTGACTCGGTCGGGTCTTACCTTACCAAGACGCGGCCGGGTCTTGCAAAGACCTTGTAAATTGGTACTGTAGCCTTCCTACCAGGCGCACAATGTACGCAAGAGCTGCAGGGAGCACACACAGAACACAAAAAAACGAGTGAACTGAAACCAGAAATTGTACGAACTCAGTATCGGCGCTACAAGACCATTGTAGTCATAAAGCGCCAACAACAAACCACCATATCAAAAAAAACGAATGGTGAGAGTCAGATGCTTGAGAGTCAACATGTATGTATGAGAGCCAGCGTCGTCATTTCTCGTTTGTCGAGACGCGTCTAGCCTTTCTGTCTGTATTTTCCGTTTGAGCTTATGCAAGATGACGACATTTAAAGATCATGAATTGTGCGACATCTTGTCTAAGTGTGTACAAGGACTACACGTACTAGATTCCTTGAATCCTTCGAAGCCACCAGGTTTCAGACCGCCGGCTCCACAACTGTATGAAACTTTTCATGCAGTGGTAGAGGAGGTGTGCAGATAATTGAGACAAATTAATTTGAGACCATTCATTTGAGACCACTTCATTTGAGACCTGTTCATTTGAGACCTGTTCATTTGAGACCACATGCATTTGAGACCACATTCATTTTAGACCGCATTTATTTTAGATCACATTCATTGTACGCCATGTCAAAGTGAAACTGTTTTGATTTCCTGTGAATCAAATTTTTATGATCTACCTTCCACTTCCTTGCGGGACTTGACGTAACCTGCTGAAACAGTTGCGCTTGTAGAGATCACGTGTCAGACGTTTTGATCATACGCAGTTGCATTTCCCTTCTAAAAAGCCACGAATTTTTTTCTGTGAGTTTTTCGACCAACGAAAAACGACATTTTTTTCTCGTCTTTCATTTTTAGTTGAAAACTAAAACTATTGTGGCGCCTCGACAAAGGAAACGGGCAGGAACGCAAAGCATGTAATTTTTTGACGTGTTCTAAATTGCATTTTAGAGGATGCAACGCTCCATTCCAAGCCTGAGCTATGAAGAGTTTTCTGGCCTCTGCAGTGTTTTAAAGTGCGGGCAGAGCCGAATTAAATGGTAGGGGGGCGAAATGGTTGAGAACCACTGTTGTAGAAGCAAGAAAAACCTTATCACAATATCTTACTTTCTAGTCAGAATGATGAAACCGGGTCTGTAGAAGCGTAGCGATCTAAAAAGAACTGAGCTGTAATGAGTAGGCATACAATAAAATATCCATAGATTTTCTAGCTGCATGTAGTCATGCTGTTAGCAGGAGTATGATTAAGATTTGATGTCATTACGTATTTAAGCTTGAAATGCACGGCACGCCATTGCAAAGTGGGAATGTTCATTAGAAAACATTACGTTAGCAGTAGCATAACATGTAAGTTATAAATAATTGGTAGCGAACTAGTATTGCTCTGAATAGCAGTACATTATCCCCAGGGTATAAAATTCAATGTAAACAAACGTGGACTTTTCTTGAAGTTTTCATCTGTGGAAACAAATCTGTTTCAGCACAGTAACCAGTTCCCACGCTAAATTGTGCAAATGTGAATTTATTGCTAGGAGTCATAATTTTTATTCGAACAAAGGCCTTTCAAACACATCTTCGCATTTGTGTTAATGCAAATGTGTGCGTGTTTGAAAGAACACATCACAGTCCACCATGTGTTTTGCATTCTTTGCTCGGTTTACCCGGGAAGCGCTGTTAGCTGGAATCGTCAAGACTGCAACAGACAAAGCATGCAACGAATGCAAAACACTTGATCAATTGGCACTGGTCTGTGTTTAAATGCTCGGAGACAAATGTAGTTTTCCAAAGAGCCATTTTCTTGATTCTGGTCTTAAGAAATGACACAAGGCCCTCAGGCATTGACGGCAAAACCAGCGACTGCCCTTCCAGAAATTCTTTATATTACCGTTATCTTGAGATTCCTTTATGCCAGTGACTGTTCTTTTAATCGTCTGAACTTGTGATTGTTGTTTTTTCTCTGATTTCCCCATGGTAAGACCGCTGCTTGTAAAAAACTACCAGATTAAATTACTCAAAGGTTTGGCATATTTTCTTAGTTTTGTGTACTTGGTTTAATTCATTTTCCACTGAACTTGAGGAACACCGAGACAATTAAAATATCAATGTGTGAAAACGAACAGAAGCCGGAGCCACGCTCATGAAAACCAAAAGCTCCCTAGCTGGAGCCATGTTCATGAAAAGAAGAACTCCGGAGCATGAGCTGTGTCATTTTTACGACGGCTTCGAGCCCTGAAAAAATCCACACTGTAGCCGAGCACGTAGGAGATCCAAAGTAAAATTTAATAGACAAATTGCTTGAACAACAACCTCAAACGATTATCAAAGTAAATTAACATCTGCAAGAAACATACAAGTCATAGTGATAGGCTACTGAAGTTAATTCAATGATCGATTAGTGATCGAGCATTTTGGCCCCCCTTTGTGATGTTTCGGCCCTTATCGCGCCCTTTGTTTTTTTCGCCCCCTTGCCCATCAAAATCGCCCACAAGGGGCGATTCCGTCCACTTTGAGAACCACTGGGTTAGAGAGTGACTCGGCAAGAAGCGACATTAACCCAAACAATAAGAAGAAGCCAGAGATTGCAAACAAAAACACCTGAAAAATAACATGTCAATGTGGCCAGCCACGCTCAGTGTGAAAAGTGCTTCGAAGCTTATGTCGTGATTTCCACCTACGTTTTCAGGTGCTCTGGTTAACACCACTGCTTCAACGTTGCTGCTTGAAAGCTTTGCTGAATAAAAAAAACGATTCAGTCGCTAGGGTTTAGCTAACACCGCCAGATTCTTGCACTTTGCCTCCTCACAAACTTTGCGCAATTTAGCACCTTAAGGCATTGCAAATATCGGTATCGCGATAGCTAAACACTGCAATCTCGTTTTCTTCTCTTTCGTTCCACAAATCGACTGATGAAAACCTTTTCTGACTGAACATGCATAGCATATGTTGCAAATGGCTTGACATTGCCATTTTCATGTGTTTATGATGTTGCACAACCATGGTAGCCATCGGAAGAAAAGTGCGTTTTCACCTTACGTTATTTTTATGATGAAACAAAGGTCACAGTTCGGCTGGGCAACCTCTGGAGTAGACGACACAAGAAGCTACGGGAGCGTTTTGATACTACAATATATACCAGAAGTCTCCAAACTTATTTATCCGAGGGCCGCATAAGCTCTTACACAAGGGATCGGGGGCCGGACATCTTACGTATCTTGATTGTTTCGGGGTATGTTACATTCTGCAAAATTAACAAATTTTTCTTAAATTATTTTTTAATGATTGACAAAATGTCTTCGCGGGTTGGCTGAAATGGCATCGCTGGCCGGATGTGCCCCGCGGGACGTAGTTTGGAGACCCTGCTATATACCAGCGTGGTCCAAACACTGGCACGCGGGCCGCATGCGGCCCGTGGACAGTTTTTGTTCGGCCCGCGAAAGCTTTCTGTATCTCGTATATTACACAAAGTCGTAAATACACGGTATTAACAAGACAGCCCTTCCAAGTCACATTTCGCTGAAGTTCAGGTCATTATGCAACTATTAGGGGGTAACAATATCTTTTTACTGTTTATGACGTTGTAATAGCTAACCTCTAGGCAAGGCTAACGTTGCAGTACTCTGACCACGAAGCATGCGTTTATATTTTATCATTGTTGCAAGCGTAGACTCGGTAATTAATTTTCGAATTGCATTAGAAGTGCATTGTGTAAGTAACGAAGTAATATTTAGTCAAGTATAGCAATTTAACATAAAATAAGTGTCAAAAGAGAAGTATCAGAGAAAAACAGAAAGTACAATTCTAACTGGGAGCAAACCAACAGTGTCGTGTGAGGTTGCAAGTAATATACGTTCCGACAGAGTTTATATTTAAAGAGGCATTACTACACCAAACACGGGAAAACATACGGGAATTTCACGGAAATTCTAGGGAAGCATTTTGAAATAATTGAAGGGTAAACCCGCTACCAGGAGGGATAACCGGGCAATTACCCTTGTTTCAGGGTTTTTGCACTGAAGATGTGCTCCGTGTTCGTGATTTTCGAAAGTGTTTTCTCAGTTATAACGCCACTGAAAACCGACACAAATAGAATGGCTGATAAAACCTGCACGCCTGCTTGCGTCTGCCGACCACGGAAATTAAAGCGGACATTGACTTTATAACCAAAAACAAGAAAAAAAAGAGTTGTTTTGTTATATTGTTGGTGTGTTGTGCATCTTTTTTCTAGCAGCAAAACTCGATTTTGAGTCGCAAGCACACAAACAGAAAACTTAAATTTACCCTAGAATCAAAAATTGCGTTAGGCGTGCAGCAAAAGTAGGTCCACTAGAGCAGAAAACGAGTCGTTCAATTGCAATGGAGTTCCTCTCTCTGCGGCCCGAAAATTTTTCCTCAAACCGTAATGTGGCCCTTCATGCTCTTAGTCTTGGACCACCCTGCTATATACCAATGGTTCTTAAACGGGGCGGCACGCCAACCCATGAGGCGTGAATAAATATCCAAGGGGGTGTGAGCCCTCATGCGCACTGGAACATGGAAAGTTTGATCAATAAATTTACCGATAAATGCATTTGTTTGCACAGCTTATTTAAAGTGAGAGGTGCTTGAAAAAATGACAATCACTTAAGAACCACTTCTATACACTAAACAGCAACCAAAGCAGGACTTGCTTTAGCACGCCAATAGTATCGTGTTGGCGGCTTTGTGCAGTAAGAGTGATGCACGACTAGATAATCATACCCAGGTCAAAAGACCGAGCAGAAAACGAAAGACCGGTTATTAGAAAAAAGTTACACGTATTTTTATTTAAAGCAAATAATTATCATCACGGGGACCCCCTTGAAGTGAGGGCCCGAGTCAATTACCTCCGTCCCCCACTGATTCGGCCTTGAGTGCGGGAGCATTTACAAACCAGCGTCAGTCACTCATCGACACGAAAGGGCACAACCTTGCAAAACTTCAAATGAAACGTCACCTTGCAATACTTCAGGTCTCCCAAAAAGAAATGAAAGGTAGATCATAAAAAGTGATACATAGTAAATCAAAACAGCTTCACTTGAACATGACGTAAAATAAATGTTATCTAAAATGAATGTAGTCTCAAATGATTGTGGTCTCAAATGAATGTGGTCTCAAATGAATGTGGTCTCAAATGAATGTGGTCTCAAATGATTATGGTCTCAAATGTATGTGGTCTCAAATGAATGTGGTCTCAAATGAATGTGGTCTCAAATGAATGTGGTCTCAAATGAATGTGGTTTCAAATGAATGTGCTCTCAAATGACTGTGGTTTCAAATTAATGTGGTCTCAAATGAAAAGTCTCATGTGAACGTAGTTTCAAATGAACAGGTCTCAAAAGAACGTCGCCTAAAATGAACAGGTCTCGAATGAATAGGTCTACAATTACTTGGTCTCAAATGTCGTTGTTTCAAATGAACGTGGTCTCAAAAGAATGGTCTCAAATGACTTGGTCTCAATAGTCATGGAACCATTAGAGGACCATGCCCCTTTACTTAATCTTTCACTGAAACAACAATTATTGAAATAGTCAAGGACTACTGCAACTATTCATAAAAAGATAAGGAAATAAATAAGATGTTTCATGAAGTTTATAACAAAAAGCAAACACATGCCTTTTTTTCTGGGACAAAAGGCTATGAACTATTTTGAAATAGTCTTAATATGACAATAAAGACAGCTAAATTCGATTATTATGACAACACCATTAATATTAATTAAAACAATTCAAAAAAATATGGCAACACTTGGACATATGATAAACACCACAAGCAAAACAAAAGTTTCACAAGTATAATGAATAACCAGTGTAACGTATCATACGAACCTTTGAATATTGCAAATTAATTTAATAATTATTGTAGTGAAAGTGGTTCTGGAATGGCTGAAAAATTCCTGCTCCAAATGGTATACCTGAGCATGCTACTAGTTCATGTAAATATTTCTATTTACATGAAACGTCAGAGGAACAAGAAATACGTTTGATAGAGAAAGCAAAATGAAACTGTAAAGGTTATTAAGTTGTCCACGATAGTACTAACGCCAGTTCTTACACATATTTTTCACAAATAAGTATTTTGATTGCGTATTTTTATTAACCGCAATGTATGCAATGCAAATGATCGCATGCCACACACGACATGCCCATGCAAAGAGCCTGCAGCCTCTACACAGGTAGTGATTGAAAATATTTGTTTAGGCTACGTAACATTTTCTCGAACTTTGTCTGTAGCAGGTTTTCAAAGCAACACCAGATAATGCACTACGTTTCTTGAAAAGCGTAAAAATTGAATTTCAAAACATATAGGAAATTTCAAAAGTATGATTTCATTATGCTTGGCCATTTGAATATTCTATGAATTGATGTAAAAAATTTGACCAATTCCAGAAGCACTTGCATTTCTGCACTTACTAATTTTCTGGATTTTATGAGAAAATTTGTAACGTTAAACCCTCGCCGTCTGATACAAAAGCGCATATAAAGTCATGTACTTTCATGCTGTAAGGCTATTGTCACAAGAAACGCTTGAAAATGCAGATAGTTTTCCTATTTGCAATGAAAATTCTGCACTTCAGGGAATTTTTCCCTGAGCAAAATTCAGAAAAATAAAAAATGCAAATTATGCGCGAACGACTTGGGTTTGTGCAAATGAAAGATATAAAAGCAAGTTGATTCAGGTCTAGTATTTCACAGTTGGTTAGTGTTTGATTG
>Ga0210059_1012062_pt1 | contig 13130 bp, 13 predicted proteins | sample Ectturendosymbi2_FD_188042 | JGI IMG/M metagenome (GOLD analysis project Ga0210059, IMG submission 188042) | Ecteinascidia turbinata endosymbiont from Florida, USA - Sample 2 (SPAdes) (version 2) | ecosystem: Host-associated > Tunicates > Ascidians > Unclassified | place: Key West, Florida...
CGCCTTTTTGTGCAGCCCGCCGGCCCCCCTTCTGTCTTGTCTTCTGTGCAGTCCGCCGACAGTTCACGTTTTTCATTTGGAAACATGGCCCTCCAGCCCGCCCGCGGCGCCCGGTCCACCGGCCCTCCAATTAGTGTTATCCTGTGCAAACTGCTTTTTGTTCACATGAAATAGTAAAGTAATTTTCTAAACTGATTGATTTTATAAGACATTAGTGAAAAGATGACAACACGAGCAGGCCATACTATATTTTGCAGTAAGAACATACATGACCTTTGCAGGGACAGTCTACACCAGTGGTTCTCAACCTTTTTGCTGACGGAGCCAAATCGGAGCCAAATCCATACTTACAACTTTGCTAGAGAGCCGCACTAAAGAAATTTTAACACAAGTGCATTGACACGTTTTGTTTTATTGCAAAATGAAGTCTGTCACACAAAATATTAGAGGTTTTATTGAAAGACTGCTGAGGGCCGCACAAAAGGTGCTTGGGAGCCGCATGCGGCCTTCAAAACAGTGGTTGAGAACCACTGGTCTACACCAATTAATTAAACGTACCAAATCAAAGTGAGCCGCACTTTTCTGATGGATGCGAGATTCGACAAAAATAGATTTGGTCCGAACAAAGACATATAACACTTGATTAGAAACGACGCGGTTAGTAGCTGTGATTGGCTTGATGATTGGCTTCCTGAGGATCAGTGCCTCAGTGGCGTAACCAATGGAGGGGCAAGCGAACCACCTGTTGCAGTTGACTGCATCACCTTGAACAACTGAGGCAAGCACAAGAGAAAGATGGCAATTCGGGGCATTAATTAACAGGAAAGCAGCCAGCTGCAATAGAGCTCCCGCACTGAGTTCACTCACTATCATTATATAGGGATAAGAGAATTACGATAATTCGCTTGTGGTGACTATCACAGTGACTTGTAACTCATGGGCAGCATCTAGCGGTGACCATTTGTTTACATGTGGCGCCATATTCTGGCCGCCACACACCCACTTTGCAAGCAAGATTTAAAAAGCTGTCTACTACTTACCTTATATTTCATTTATAGTTTTCTTTTGGTTTTCAGTAGATTGTTATATTTTGTTTTTTCGGAGTACTTTTTGGTGATTGGGCGTTTTAGTATAACCATCCACACCCGAATTCCTTATCATTTCTCAAGCTTTTTCCGAATTTTGACCAGTGGGCCACTTTTAGCTAAGTTTCCACTTTTAAATTTCGAATTTTACCTAAATAATGTTAAGTAACACAATTAGTATTGGGTCCATTGTTAAAGTAAATCATTTAATAAAAAAAATTTTGCAAAATTTTGGCGTACGCCTATGTTCTGCATTGTTATTGTTGAACAGTGTTGCCAGATGGTGTAATACAACACAATTTTTTACAAAAATGGTATAATTTTGCATGCTTATGTGCATGAGCGTCGGAAGGATTTTACCCAGGGTGGGCACTAGTGGATTTTTCCAAAAGTTTTTCTAGGGTGGCCAAAAGTGGTGAAATTTGTTTTTTATCACCCAAAACTAAGAAAAAATCCTTTTTTGCTGAAATCTTTAAATTCCTGCTCCCCCCACTCACACACCCATTCCGATGTGTAAGAAAAAGTTCGTGCCACAGCACTAAAAATTGGTGCAATTTTAAGTATTTCAACAGCATTCGAAATAGTGAAATTTTACTTGATCTTATACGTAATACAAAATGTTTGACAGATCAATTTCAATTGTGTTTTTGTTTTTGCATTGGCAACACTAAACAGCTGTATTTATTTCTGCATTGCCAACACAATTGGCGTCCTTACACAAAACACGCTAGTTGCTACATATGCTTTGTCTTGTCTTTGCATTCCGGTATCTAATGCAATTGTAGAATGAGTATTCATGTAATGTGACTTCTGTGTCGAAGATGCGGAAGAGTTGTGATTTTGAATGTGTTTAAGATGGGTATTAACGCTGTGTCCTTTTTGCCTGTTGTTTGTGCTGTGTTCTCGGTGTTTCAACAGCCCAATGGCGATTCCTGCACACGGGCTCCTGGGGCTTTACCCGAATCTTTGATTATGATTCATATCAGAGAACGCAAGCAAGCTTGCTTGCTTTGTATATTTGTGCCACCACCATCGGTCCCACTTCGGGTCTTTTCTTTGGGCCACTTTTCATATGTTTTTGTTCCATGTCTGGCCATTCGCGCTCATTTTGCAAGTGACCTGAATAAAACAATATCATTCGTAATAGGCGCTCTCTCGACTTCGTTCGACCCTTACTTGGGCTCAACCGTTAGAGCCCGAGCTGACCTATGCAATCAAATATTTTTTAAAACATACCGTATTTATTCGAATATAACACGTACTCGTATATAACGCGCCCCCTTAATTTTTTAATGAAAATTGGTATAAAATTTTCAAATGAAATTTACAATTTAAAACCGGATTCATCATCAGATTCACCAAACAGTTGTTCGAACTCTTCTTGATTACGTTGCATGTGCACAGAGACTAAGAATTACCAAAGCATTTTTAAAGAGAAAGAAGAAAGAAACAAAGATTGCGCATTGCAACGAAAAGAATGAGTAAAGGCTGCAGAAAGATTATGAAAGAGAAAAAAAGAAATAAAAATAAAGCGTGCTGATGAAAAAACTCGTGTATAACGCGCACCCTTAATTTTTGATTAAAATTCCGTACAAAATTTTGCGCGTTATACTCGAATAAATACGGTAATTCATATCGTACTGAATGTTTTTTGAAGCAATGGATTTGTATAGAACATTGGATTTGAATTGCAATCCAATGGACAGTTCCCTTTCGAGAATCATTTCAAACGAACAATAAATTTTCCAGCAACTCGGGCTAATATGAATGAGTCTATTACGCAGCAGGGCTGTGGAGCCGGAGCTGAAGCAATTTTGGATGGCTGGAGCCAGAGCCAAACACTTTTAGATGGTGGACGCGAAGCCTGAAATTTGGGTTCCGGATCCACATAGGTAGTTTGTGGGACAAGCGAGTTACGCAAAAATAACAATGTTTTCTCTGATTTTCGAACCAAATTGTTCTGGAGGCGGAACCGGGGCCAAAAGCTTCTAGATGTTGGAGCCGGAGCCTGAAATTTGAGTACCGGCTACACAGCCTTGGTGCACAGAGAACGTGAGAACTTACTGGCGTTATCATTGCTCTGTGACACATGTTACTCAACAGTGGAGAAGTTATCATGAGAACTTCTCATTTATTGTTGCGTAACTAACGTCACAGAGCAACAATGATTCCAGCCAGAATGAAAGCAAATGGAAATTTCAGTGACGCAAGCGTCGAACGGTTTTATTCAGTCAAAATAAATCGTATGATGAACCCGGTGACGCTGTTAACCTGGGTCACCACTGCAACAGCCTATTCGAATTTCAGGTGTTTCACGGATCCGTTTTCACAGTATTTTGTCTACATAGTGTAATTTAGACCTTCATATGGTGAATAGGTAATGACGTCATATTTGTGACGTCACAGTTGCCATTTCAAACCACAAAAATTTTCTGGAGTTTTTTGACGTGCATTTGTGCCCCCCCACTTTGAAAAAGGTTCCGCCACCTATGCATGTCCCCCACATTTCTAACATATGTTGTCATTTTGTGCTTATGAGAGGCAGTGTTCCAAACAAAACGCTGTTAAAGTCAAAAATTTTCCCAAAAGTTTTTGGGCTAGCTACAGCACTGCTCCTGATGATGCCATTCAAATGGACGTTAACAAAATCCTTTGCCCTTTCTATATCAAAAAGAAAATCCCCCATGTTACGGCAACAGTCACAAAAAACGCGCTTCGTTGTCAGCAATACCCAGGTATATTACGATAATTTACGCAATAGGTTGTCGATCTGCAGGTTTTCAAAGCACGGTACTTCTTTTGAGAGAAGCATTGCAATGGTCTTTAAGGAAAGATGCATGGCTATGGTCTTCGACGAAACCACAAATGATGACCTTATTTTGCCTAGCAAGACTCGTCAGTGTCACTTACAAACTAGGGCTGCAAACTTCTGGGATCTCGACCAAAGTGATCAATAAAACCTTGCTGGTCTTTGCTTTCATTTTCGTTGTGAACGCTCATCAAGCACAAACCGGATAAGCAGGGTTGTAGCAAGGTTTTAAGGTTTGGCAAAATACGTTTTCGGGGGGAAAATATTTTGTTTTTATTATATGTTTAAATTCAATATTTCTTGACACAACACAATTTTAGGGGCCCAAAAAATTGGGGAGAACTGCCCCAGAATTCCCCCGGTGGAAATGGGCCTGCGGATAAGTTGACCTGTATGATGACACAACTGCGGACAACGCTTGACTGAAGTGCAAAAAAGTCGGCAGAAGCGTGTGTGATATATGTATAGATCTGCCCAATGACATATAACACGTGTTATATGTCAATGACAGGGGCGTAACGAGTTAGCTGGCACCCGGGGCAAGAAGCAAGTTTGGCGCCCCATGTTCGAAACTGAGGTCTTTCGGAAGCAAATGTATTGTATTGAAGAAAGTACTTGTGATATTGTTGGGACTTTTCGGCACGCCCCGCTGCCATTCGGAGCTCCCCACAGTGATTTGGCGCCCCCATAGTGACATGGCGCCCGGGGAATTGCGCCCCTCTTGTCCCCCCTCGTTACGCCCCTGGTCACTGATCTGCTATTTTGGTTGGTGTAAAGAGTAAAATGCAAACTGCACGAATATTTGCATCATCTAATGTGGAAGAATTGAGGATTCATTCCGTTGCTTTTCCATGAGCAAGACTGACTTTTCTTGTAGGCTATCTGTAAACGCTGTTCATGTTGTGAATTAGGCCTAAATATAAATTTTCTGAATGTCTAGCCCCATACACAAACATGAAGGCTGCCAATGGAGAACTTTCTGGCGATGTTCTGTCCATGTCAGCAGACACGGGGTGCGCATTCGGGAGCAGTTACAACAAAATCTTCTTGGTGCCCCCCAAATTTTGTTGTACTCAGAAAAATTTGTTTTAAACATGTGACAAAAACAAAAACCTTTTCCCCTTAAAATATATTTTGTTCCCCCAAACCTTGAAGTCTGTCTACAGGCCTGATTCTGCCAAAATTGTGTCTTCAATTAGGATATTTTGTTTTGAAGGCCATTTGGCCTCGAGATATAGCATAATGTCAAACATCTTTTTATAAATCATCATTAGGGGGTGGCCCTGTAAACATTTCGGAGGGGACGGAGTTGGGCTGTTACGGCACTGAGATATAGAATGGGTGTGAACAGTGGTGGATTTAAGAGGAGGCGAGCGAGGCACTTGCCTCGGACTCCCCTTTTCAAGGGCCTCTCTCGAGGTGTTTCGTGCGTACATTTTCCTCAGTTTTGGTGAAAAACTTATTATCCACGGATAGAGTAGGCCATATTTCGAAGCAGATCATAAGTAAGTAGGCCTACTGAGTTTTCAAAGGGCCCCCAACAGCAACTGTAATGTGTGTAAGTAGCCTACTCTGCTTTGAAAGAAACCCCAAACAGCAACCGTAATGTGCAGGTGCTCTGCTTTCAAAAGGGCCCCCAACAGCAACTGCTGCAATGTGTAGGTAGCCTGCTCTGCTTTCAAAATGCCCCCAACAGCCATTGTAATGTGCAAGTAGCCTACGGTACTCTGCTTTCAAAGGTGCCCAACAACAACAGCAACACGTAAGTGCTCTTGCTTTCAAAGGAGCCCGCAGTAGCAACTGTGATGAGTTGGGCCAGTGGTGTGTTTAAGGGGAGGCGAGCAAGGCACTTACCTCTGGCCCATTTGACGTATATAAACGCCAAAGCGATAAGTTTTCGCATACTTGCTTGTTGGCAACGAAATTTTCCACAAATGTTCTTCATAACTAGACACATTATTCCAGAACATTTCATATAAATTGACCAAACACTTTTTGAGTTATGAAGTTTGGTAGAAAACCATTTTGCTAGGCTACAAGACATTTTCAAAAAAGTTAGGTGCGAACAGTTGTTTGGTAACACACAATAACATTTTTTTACTCACTTGGTTTCAATGAAAATTACAATAATGGTCTGCATACCTACCCGCATAATCATTGAAAATTTCAAGTAATACGAGGAAGGAATTTTTTAGTTACGCAGTCTGGTATCCAGCAACAGTTTGTTAGGCCTAGGCTACAACACGTTCCGCAAAACACTTAGGTCTTGACAGATGTTGCGCGTACAAGGACAACTTTTTTTAGTTGTATTGGTGCACAGAAAATTTCCACATATAATATTCATAACTATTCTCATCAATTTGCCGAAGTCGCCAAATATGCAGCGGATGTGAAAATTTACTGAATAGCCTACTTAAATTCAGTGTTTTGAGGAGGACTTTTTAGTATGGATTTGTCAGCAAATTTTAGTTTGAAATTTCATTTACAACAGGATTTTGTACAACCATTTTTGATTAGGGGGAACGCCAGTTTGCTATCGCTTAAATTTTATGTGCTGCTAGCTTTGTCTTCCCAACTTTCAGTGTTTTTAAAGTTGTGCATCATGAATAGCCTACCCTTTTGTATTTTCTGTTGTGTCAGTCATGCCGCAGTCTCAGGAATGTATCCTTGGGTGGCCCGCATATCCCCTTCCTAGGCTTGATCAAAAGGTCTTATCATGATTGGCTGAGTATGATGACGTCACTAGAAGGCCCCTTTTCAGCCTTGCCTCGGGCCCCCCAGCCCTAAATCCACCTCTTGGTGTGAAGCTTACAGATGGAACAGGCATAAAGGAAGTTTGTGAAAATGAAATGTTTAACTTACGCAAAGTATGTTTGGTAAACGAGAATTGACGGAATATCAATATTTTATAAAAGATATTTCATAGTTCAAAGTAGGCCTACCGGTAAACAAAATATACTGCAGTTGTACCCATTTGTTGGCCTAGGATGTTCCCACAAATGTTGGGTTTTGCATGTCCGTGTCTGTCAAGGAAGCGTGGACGTTAACATACTTCATGCACCCAGTTAATGCAATTGCAGTGAAAACTTGTTTTTTCCTAAATTTTGTAAAAGATATTTCATGGTTCGAAGTACCGGAAAACAAAATATACTGCAGTTGTACCCATTTGTTGGCCTAGGATGTTCCCGCAAATGTCATGTTTTTCATGTCCGTGTGTCTCAAGGAAGCGTGGACGTTAACATACTTCATATTCCCAGTTAATGCAGTTGCAATGAAAACTTTCTTTTTCCTAAGTCTGTGTTCTTTATCTCTCAGTATATAGAGGCAGCGATGGGATTCGCCGTTCGACCGGTTCGCAAGAACCTGTTCTTGGAATTTCTTTAATCCGAGAACCGGTTGTTAGCTAGTCAGGGATTCTCAATTTTTCCCATGGACACCTTTCACTTATAACTTATTTTGGCAAACCTCTCATAGACCAGAGATAAGCATTGGGCTGGACTTGGATTGGACTGGATCCGGACTATGACGAATCTTGTTGATTTTGGATTGGATCCGGACTGTAAAATGCTTCAGAAATTTAGGATCAGGACCGGATTTGGACTGAGTTAATGGAAAAGAATTACGTAATTTTTGTCAATAAAAAGCTTTATGTTGTTAATTTTTTGGACTTTATTTGGACTTGGATTTTGAATTTCTTAACCTTTTTGGACTAAGGTTGGACTTGGACTGAGTTTTTAAAATACAGGACTGGATCAGGTTCGCAAAACCTGACAGTCCGCTCATCTCTGCCATAGACCTGCTTGCCTTTTAACCTTTAATAGTGAAAAACAAGACCAAAATTAAGTTCGACTAAAATCTCTTTCGAACGAGAGCGCCGTTACAAAAGCTACACCGACAGCAACCGCAGCCAGCTGGTTTTGTTTACTTTTCCATATATGCAGACACCACTGTAGCTGTTAGGATTTTAGCTATATTTTTTTTAAGCTGCAGCTATTATTCGCCATTTGGAAAATTTTTAAATGGAGGATCATAAATAAAAACTCATGCTAAAGCATTTATCTTATTTTTACATTTTAATAGTCATATAAGCATATGTGCAATCTGCTCAGTATTACTTACGCTTTTACCATTATCTAGACTTTTTAATTTGGGAAAATAACTAAAATCCATAATTTCGCTTGCTAGACTGTACCAGTTGGCAACACAAAGATCAACATTTGCACTTATATCAGGCCAACCAGCATGATTTTCCTCTGGAGACTGTGATAATGAGAGAACCTATTCTTAGTGAGTCCTGGAGTGAGAGAACCTGTTCTTAAAAAATTTGAATCTCACCACTGTATAGAGTTGTAAGAAAAATGTACCTCTATTTTGTAGCTCCATCCTCACTTTGAATTTACTCACTTCGAAATGGCTCAACATAATACACCAGTTTTTTGGCACATGCACAATCTGTTCGATCATTCAAAGCAACGAAAAGTGTCTGCCTAGTGGCGATTATAAGGGGGGCCTGGGTGGGCCTGGCCCCCCAGATTTCTGCTTGTCCCCCGTTTGGTCCCCAGTTTTTTTCTTAATTTCCCGTTTAATGCTTTCACAAACCGTTCGCTATTGGGGCACAGTGGCGTAGCCAGCCCAAAAATTTGGGAGGGGCCAAAAAATTTGGGGCGGGCCAAAATGCTTGATTTTAGGTGAATAATACTATTTTGTTTGGAAAAACGTCTCTCAAAGCACAAAATGACTATGTCTTCTAAAACGTTGGGGGCATGGCCCCTCTGGCCCCGCCGGCTACGCCTATGTTGGGGCAAGCAACAATTTGCTGACAATAATATAATCCAGCTCAACCTCACACTGAAATGCAGGAAGATCAATCTTCCCATTTCTGCGACTGTTTCTTAGTTTCGAAATGAATTTTTCAAGACCACGACTACGGTCTGACTAAATTTAACGCAGGATCCGAGCATACCCTGGTGTGTGTCGTCATAAACAACTCTAGTTACCCGACCGTAAAAAACAACAACACAGCTTGTCATGCATTTGGGAAATACTGAATGCAGGCTAGAGGATATCTAGACAATCGTTTAAAATATTGCTGGCCTAAAGTTACTGTATATGTCAACCAAATAAACTTAACATTGCAAAAACACTGCAAGAGTCAAATATCACCACCTGTCTGTGTCTTGCGTTTCAGCAATGTTTCAGTGTTTCTTTCTGACCCTATTAGAATTTTATTTATCTTGACTTTTCAGTTTTAAAAAAAGATAAAAGCAGGCTCTGATTGCAATATCTTGTTTACTGAGGAATTTAAGTACTTCTAGTTTGTGGACGTTGACATGAGCGTCGGAAGGATTTTTCCAGGGGGGTGGATATTTCTAGGCGTAGCCACAAAGTATTTTTCCCGGGGGGGGCAAAAGTGGTAAAATTTGATTTTGCCCACTCGAAACTAAGAAAACGACATTTTTTGCTAAAAATTTGATAGGAAAATGTTAAATTTCAAATTTCAGGGGTGGCCAAGGCCCCCTGCCCTCTCCTTGCGACGCCCATGGACGTTGATCTTAAAATCCCCAAAATGAAAAACCTCTGATACGGATTTTGTAACATATTTCTGAAGGTACACACCACTGTTTGTTTATTAAAATGTCAAGTGCGTTTAGAGTTAGACCAGTGGTTCACAAAGTGTGGTGGAATTGCCCCCTTGGGGGCGATTTTGAGGGCAAGGGGGTGAGAGAACCAAAGCGGGCGATCGAGTAATAAAACAACACTAAGGTGGCGAAAATGCTCAACCACTAACCGATCATTGAGTTAACTTCAGTAGCCAATTATTGTGACTTGTTAGTTTCTTGCAAATTTTCATTTGCTATGATAATTAATCGTTGGATGTTGTTGCTAAAGTAATTTTTCCGTTAAATTTTGCTCTGGATCGTCTACGTGCGTTAAATCCCGTTAAATTTTTACTCTGGATAATATCTACTCTTTTTACTTTTTGTTAAATTTTTACTCTGGATCGTCTACGCCCTACGCGGCTACAGTGTGGATTATTTTCACAAGAATTCTGAACGTAATATTAGCGTCGTAATACAATTGCTCAGCTCAACTATTTAATGGCCTGGTTCAGCTATTTAATAATTTATTTAAATGAAATTCTTTAAATTTACACCTTCGGTTTGCTTTATCAGAGTTAAAAGGGGGCGATGGAATAAAAAAGTTTGAGAAACACTGAGTTAGACTGTGCTGCGCTCTCCTCACAGGTATGATAAATCAGCATAAAGGTCCGCTGCTAGATGGAACATGAGCGCGGTGATGATAACCTTTTTTAAATGCACGCAGTCGATTGTTGACAACACGCATCTAGTAATGGTCATCGCTGTGATGGCGATCATGCTTTGAACGGCTGCATCTTGCGCTTGCAACATTTGAAATGCAATGTCAGACTGTCTTGCGCGTTCGCCTTTTTCATGTGTCTGCGTTGTTTGGTGCTTGCACTGCTTATAAATAAGACGAAACTGAGCAAATAACATTTTTTGCAGTTACTCTGTCGTTCATCTAAAGAACACGGTCACTGCATCCTGGTGCAATTGTGCTAATTTTTGCTTGGGGTTTTGTAAGACAGCTGGGAATTATTTATTCGACGTTACAATGTGGTCTTACTCAGGTCAGAGAAAATTAAAACCAAAAAAGCTAAAGTGTAGTTAGGAAAGTTGGGGACAATGGTCAGCTTCCACTGTGAAACGTCTTTCAACACGGCTATGACAATAAGCAATGCTTGAAAGTTGTTTGCAAAAAAAATCCTTCAAGAATCTGTTTATGTTACTGTCTAAATCGTTTTATATTACGTTAGAAAAAAATGATATGAATTACAGTTACTCATTTATACAATTAGAGTTACTCGCTTGTTCAATTAGAGTTACTCGTTTGGTTAATGAAAGTTACTCGTCTGCATACAAAAAACTCATTTGTACTCTTTTCCCCAAACACCTTAGAACAGGGTGTACAACCTTTTGCTATTGCCGGCCGCATTACTTTAATTTATATGAAGTACGGCCGCCAAGGAGTTCGAGTTATATTTATGAGATACATTTACAGCATAGGATTTATCGGGTAATTGTCATGTACTTGTGCCTAAAAGTATAATAAAATCTCAAACATTTTAACGAATTTAAAAGAGAAGTTTGCAAAGTATCGTAGCAATCAATGACTCCCTTGATCTTGCTTTCCTTGCGGTTGTTTTGCTTCAATATACGCTAGCACGGCCGCCAGATCTTATATTTTAAATTTCATGTGGACTGCCGCAAATCTCGTTATCGAAGGCCGCATGCGGCCATACGGCCGCAGGTTGTGCACCGGTGCCTTAGACAGTTCGTCTGTTGTCTTGTGCAATTCGTAAGATAGTGAAGGTACATTTTTATCAAACATTTATACTATGGACCGTTTGTGGTTCTCGTACTTATCATAACGAGATTTTTGCCAAATACTGACATTGTTTTAAACTTAAAACTTTCCAAATAGAAACCATAAAAACTTAATCAATATTTTCTATCGCAAAAATACAGAAAATGTGTTGCAATTGCTGGTTTGTGAATAGGACAACCGAAGATAGTCGCAGTACACATCTTCGAGTTTCAAATGCTTTTAAAGAAAGCTTTACTATGATTGATTTGTACTTCCTTTGGAGTGCCAGGAACTGTCTGTAGGCGCCCATCCCAACGAGTCACGCGGCTGCTTTCGTGGTGAATGCTGCATTGGTGGCGAATCAATCGCAGCACCGCGTGTGAATCTTGCACCCACCCATTAACGCCGAGCACGAGGCTGGACAGGTCGCAAGCATCTTCACTCAAGTCTTCGGCGTGACACAACCGGGATTCGAAGGCAGCCTAACAACAAAGCGTCCCTCCGAAGGCGCGTTCTCAACCCGTTGTAACCTTTAGCCTGTCGCTTTTGATTCAGGGGTGGAGGAACTGGGGGGCCAGATGCGCCTAGGCCCCCACTTTTTTGAGGAGGCCTGGCCCGCCACTTTTAAATTTCGAATTTTGATTAGATAAGTTTAAGCAACACAATTAGTATTGGATCCATTGTTAAAGTAAATCGCTTAATGAAAAATATTTGGCAGTATTTTGACAATATTATTTGTAATATATTATTTGTAACTTGGCAGAATTTCGTAAATGTTTGGCAGAATACACCGGGCACAATCTGGTCACCTTGCTCGGGCCTACCTAGCGTGTAGCGTAGATAAGGGTCGTTGAGGGCTTATGAAACAGTGCATAAAATTGCTTAAACATGCTGACAAAAGTTAATGAAGTGATATTTCAATGATTGTGACCCCACAGTTGCCAATTCAAGCTACAAAGATTTTCCATAGTTTTTTGACGCGCGCTTCTGCCCCCCACTTTCAAAAAGGTTCCTCCACTACTGTTCTGATGTATGAGTTTAAATGTGTTTGGTTTTCCACAAGTTGAAATATCTGAATAAGCGACATAAAATTTTCTTGTTAAAAACTGGATACACGAACAAGTCAAAAGTTTTGTACTTGGATATGCAGACACAAAAATGTCGATATTCACTGCTGCAGGCACAAGGTAAAAAACATTCAGTGCTGCAAATATATAACTTATTGAAATACTCGTATAGCTGTTAGGGCTACGAAAACAATGTCCTGATTAGTACTTTTAATTTCAGTTTGCTGCAGTGGTGTACGCAGAAAATTTTCATGGGGGGGGTTGGTTCAAGGTCATATGGTGGTTATTTGTATGTGGTGTGCACTGTTTGTGACGTCACAATTTGACGTCATTTCCATGTTTCCAAACCAACGTTTTGGCGAAGTTTGTTGACATAGTATGCATATTTTTCTACATCCACTCTCCTTGATATATACGTCGTTGCACTGAATATGAACTATCAGCGCTCCAAGTTAGGCTATCGGCAAAAAAAACTCAACGCTACGACACAGCAGTTCATAACTGCAAAAATAACAGGCTGCGCGTTAAAACAGGGGAATGAAACACACTCATCACTACGTCAGAGAAATTTACAATTACAAAATCAAGCTGCGCTAAGGTCTCTTTAAATACGGGCAGTTGAGCATTGAAGGTGTGCAGCTGGACTGGCTGGCGCACACCCTGGTTTGCAAGATCGAATTTTGGTAAAGCGGATAAAGTACGCAAGAAAATGTTTGCTTTTTATGATGTTTGGAAGTCCACAGGCCCGTAACCAGGGGGGCGAATCCCCCCTTAGAAAAGTTT